>Ga0256842_1003178_pt1 | contig 11118 bp, 6 predicted proteins | sample 4559240metaG_FD_185973 | JGI IMG/M metagenome (GOLD analysis project Ga0256842, IMG submission 185973) | Hydrothermal vent microbial communities from Guaymas Basin, Mexico - 4559-240 | ecosystem: Environmental > Aquatic > Marine > Hydrothermal vents | place: Mexico: Guaymas Basin | collected...
CGCAAGGTGATCGACGCGGCGCTGGCCGCCGGTAAAAAGGATTTTATCGGCGGCAACTGCACCGTCAGCCTGATGCTGATGGCCATCGGCGGACTGTTCGAGGCCGGAGTGGTGGAGTGGGTTTCATCCATGACTTATCAGGCCGCCTCCGGTGCCGGTGCACCCAACATGCGCGAACTGCTGGCGCAGATGGGGGTGCTTAACGCCGCAGTAGCCGATCTTCTCGCCGATCCGGCGGCGGCTATCCTAGATATCGATCGCCAGGTTACCGCCACCATGCGTTCCGACGCCATGCCGGTGGACGCCTTCGGTTATCCGCTGGCAGGCAGTGTGCTGCCGTGGATCGATCGCGAGGTGGAGGACGGCCAGAGCCGCGAGGAGTGGAAAGGGCTGGTGGAGACCAACAAGATTCTCGGCACCACCACGCCAATTCCCATCGACGGCATCTGCGTGCGTATCGGTTCCATGCGTTGTCACAGCCAGGCTCTTACCATCAAGCTCAACAGCGATGTACCGATAGATGAAATTGAACAGATGCTGGCGCAGCACAACCAGTGGGGCAAGTTTGTCCCCAACACCAAGCAGGCCACCCTGGAGCAGCTCACACCCTGCGCCGTTTCCGGCACCCTCACGGTGCCGGTGGGGCGGGTGCGCAAGATGAAAATGGGGCCGCAGTACCTCAGCGCCTTTACCTGCGGCGATCAACTGCTGTGGGGTGCGGCGGAACCACTGCGGCGCATGCTGCGCATAGTGCGCGAAGCGTAATGCGCCCCCGCGCCACATGATACATTGCCAAAGAGTGCAGCGGAACGGTTCGCTGCACTCTTTGTGGTATCTAAACAGCCCTCTAAAGTATTTTTCTCTGCCGCCGCGCTTCTACAAACAACAGCACCAGAAAGAAACTGCCAAGTGCCCCATAATAGGCGGTATGGCGAAAAGTGTCCTGAAAGGCAAAGCTGGTGGATTGAACACTTTGAATCCCACCTAAAAATATATGGCTGTGGGCCCTGGCTGCATCGCACGTCATTATGCCGGATACTTTATCGGCAGTGGTGCTGATAAAGTTTTGTACATAGCCATAGTTTTGCATGTCCGCTATCCCCTCATAATGGACTGCGCGACGCATCTCGAGGGTGTTTGTTGCCAGTGCCGTACCCAATGATCCTCCCAGAAAGCGCATATAGTGCATTATACTTACCCCCTGGGCAGTTTGCGGGCCCAATGTGCCTAGTGCCATAGCCGAAAGGGGCGCAAAAAAAGAACCCAGGGCAATTCCGAGGGGGATGGTCAACAGAGCCGCATATAGCGAAGGGGTGTAGTAATTTATCGATGGGATCAGATAATAGCTGGTTACAAGATAGAGGGTAGTACTGAATGCCAACACCGATTTTGGGCCGTAGCGATCGCTTAATATTCCGGCGAGAGGTGACAAAATCGCGATAAAAATAGCGAACGCCAACATATGAAGGCCAGTATCAAAGGTGCCGAGTTTTTTTAGTGTTTCGTAATACAGCGGTAATAGATAGAAGATTTGGTAGATGGATAGTCCCAGAACTAAAAAATAAAATCCTATCGAAAAACTGTATTGTCGGTTTTTGAAAAGCGTTAAGTCAATAAGGGGATGCTTGCTGAACATCTCTGACAGAACGTAAAGAATAAATGAAATTGCCGCCAGCGCGCCAAGGATAACGATAATGTTAGACTGCCTCCAGCCTAACTGTTGCCCTTTGGAAAGCAGAATCAAGAGTGAAGCGGTAAAACCGGCGATAAAAAAATAACTGACAAAGTTGAAATGTAATTTTTGCCGGTGGCGCACCATAATGGGTAAGAATGCCGCTGCGGCAACCAGATTTAAAATCCCTGTGGGCAGGTTGATGTAGAATACCCAGCGCCAGGTGAGATGCTCGGTAATCCAGCCGCCTACTGTCGGTCCTAACGATGGCGCAAAGCTGACTCCCATGGCGTAAATACCCATAGCGAGACCATGTTTTTGTGGTGGATAAATGGCAAATAACATAGTTTGTGCGCTGGCCATGATGAATGCCTCGCCCATTCCCTGGATTATGCGCGCCCCCACCATTGTCGATAACGAATTGGAAATACCGCACAGTACGCTGGCAGTGGTGAATACCAACATGCCAACGATAAAAACATTTTTCAGACCGATAACTTTACTGAGACTGTGGGTCAGCAGTAATCCAATCGCCGCCGAAGTCATGTAAGCAGTAATTACCCATTGAACCCCGTACAGGTCGGTAGATAATGGGCCCATCATCTTGGGAATGACTACGTCAACTATAGTGGTATCCAAAATGGCCATAAACGCACCAACCATAATTATTATGGTTAAAAAAATGCGATAGCCAGTTGATATCTGCTCATATACAGGTTGTTCGTCGGGGTTGCCCTGCGGCGCTGCGGTCATGATTATATATCTTTTGAGGCTTGCTTGAACTGGCGTTCAATTTCAATCTCTGCGCCCATGCCTACGCGCAAACGGTTAATATCGCCTGAGGTGATGTTGACGCGCACCGGTATGCGCTGCGCTACCTTGGTAAATTCACCGGCGGAGATGTCGCGCGGTGCCAGGGCGAAGGTAGCGGCAGAGGCGGGGAGGACGCAATCGACAACACCGGTGTATTTGCTGTCAGGGTAGGCATCAAGCGTTATTTGCGCCGGTGCCCCTGGTACTACTCCCGCCAGCTTTTGTTCCTCAAGCAATGCAACAATATATATATCCTGCGGATTCAGCAGCGAGACAACCGCTTTTTGTGGCGAAGTTAACGCTCCGGCAGTTGCAAAACGTTTGGCTACCCTGCCGGAAATCGGGCTTTTTAAAACACAATGGTTGAGATCGTTATGAGCATTGGCCAGCGCGGCGTCAACCTCTTTTATCTGTTCGTTCAAGGTTTCAATCTCTTTTTCAACTTCAGCGATCTGCAGTGTTTTTGCCCGTGCCAGGGCTTCGCGCTGGCGGGCGATGGTGATACCGGCAGCGATGGCGGCGACCTGTTTTTTCAAGGCGGCCTGATTCATCCGTGTAGCGCGCAGCTTGCTGGAGATGTTTTCAGCCTTGGTTAGTGCAACTGCCTTGCTTGCGGCAAGATCGCTATAGCGCCGACTGTCATGGGACAGCTGCTGGATCTCGATATCCAAAGCGGCGACATTGGCCTGGGCTGCCTGTTTTTGTTTGACCAATTCGTTTATTTTAAGGTGGGCGATTTGCACGTTCAGGTCAACCTCTTTGCGCAAGCGCCGCAGGAACAGTTTTTTGGTTTGTTGTAACTTTTGTATTTTACCTAACCTGGCTTTTAGCTGTGCCACTTGTAGCTTGTAAGGGGTGGCGTCGATACGGGCAATAACCTCATCTTTACTAACGCTGTCGCCATCCTTTTTGTTCATGGCCACAATACGCCCGCTAACGCGATCAAAACCAACAGTTACCAGGCTGTCTGTGCGCACGAACACCGCATCGGTTACTGCAAAGGCGATGCGGTGGCGAATAAAGCGTACCGTCAATATCACAATGATAGCTAATATGATGACAAGAATTGCGGCAGCAATAATTTTTTTCGGTGATTTTTTAGTTGATTCAGTCATTTAGTTCAGTGCTTTTTCAAGTTGTCAATTGGTGCCGCCACCGAGTACCGCATACAGATGAGCCTGATTGGCCCGCTTGGCCAGATTGAGTGAGATAAGCCCCTGTTCGGCAGCGAACTGTGCCTGCTGTGCCGCAAGCACCCCCAGATAGCTGTCAAGCCCTTCGGTGTAGCGCTGTTGACTCAGGGTGCAGGCTTTTTTTGTCGCCGCCAGTAGGCGGCGTTGTGCCGCTATTTGTCGGTCGATTGTTCCTTGCACAGCCAAAGCATCGGCAACTTCTTTGAAGGCTGTTTGGACACTTTTCTCATACTGTGTCAAGGCGATTTTGCGCTCTGCTTTACTAACGCGATAGGCGGCCCAGACACGGGCATCAAAAATGGGCATAACAATTTGTGGGGCAAACTTCCACGCGCCGGAACCCGCGTCAAACAAACCGTCAAGTTCACTGCTGGCACTACCACCACTGGCGGTCAAGGCGATGCGGGGGAAAAAGGCTGCCCGGGCCGCACCGATATAGGCGTTGGCCCCTTTCAAACGATGCTCAGCGGCTTTTATATCAGGTCTGTTCAACAGCAGATCTGACGGTAACCCGGCGTTTATGCTCTCTGGCGCCGCAACAGCGGCCAGGTTTTCAGGCAGTAACGTGGCGGGTACCGTGGTTCCAGCCAGCAGATTCAGGGCGTTTAAGTCCTTGGCAACCTGTTGCTGATAGTTGGCTACGGCGGCTTGCGCTGTTGCAACCGGTATCCGTGCCTGTTGCAGATCAAGCTCAGTTCCCAGCCCGGCGTCCAGCAGTTTGCTGACCAATGTGTATGATTGTTGCCGGGTATTTAATATGTTTTGCGCCAGTTGCAGATTTTGTTTGTCTGCTGCCAGTTTGAAATAAGTTGTGGCGATGTTAGCCACCAGTGATATCTGTACCCCACGGCGTATCTCCTCTGTTGCCAGATATTCCTGCAAGGCGCGATCTTTCAAACTGCGGATGCGCCCGAAAAGATCCAGCTCCCAGGCGGCAACTCCCGCGTTTACCGCGTAGCTCGATTGGATCATCGATTTGCGCGTTGGTGAGAGATCGGCGGGTAATCTCTCGCGATCGCCACCGGCTGCCAAATCTACAGCGGGAAATAACTCTGCCCGTTGCACGCCGTACAATCCTTTAACCCGTTCCACGTTGAGTATTGCCAGGCGCAAGTCACGGTTGTTGGCCAGTGCCATATCAATAATCTGTAACAGATTTTTGTCACCGAAAAATTGCTGGCGTGTCATTGTGTCGACAGCGGGGTTATTACCGTTGTTCTTATATGCGTCCCCTTGGGGCCACTGCCGGGGCGTGGGCGCCTGGGGCTGTGAGAATTTGGGGGCAAGGGAACAGCCGCTCATAAATATGCTAACTGCTGCCAGCAGCAATAATATGTGTTTATTCATCTGTTTTGCCTCCAGTGCTATTATTTTCAACATACTTCATGGTTACTTTTTTTCTGTGTCGCCCCATAGCCTTGTAGATCATCACATAAAACAGTGGCGCAAACAGGGTAACTAAAAGGGTGGATGTTATCATCCCCCCCACAACGCCAGTACCAATGGCCCGTTGTGCCCCCGACCCGGCTCCGTTAGCCAGAGCCAGCGGCAGAACTCCAAAGCCAAAAGCTAGTGAAGTCATGATAATCGGCCGCAAACGCAGTCTGGAAGCTTCCAGCGTGGCCTCGACCAATCCTATCCCTGCATCAACCTTCGCGCGGGCAAATTGTACAATAAGAATGGCGTTCTTGGTGGTTAATCCCAAAGTAATCAACAGACCGATCTGGAAATATACATCGTTGGGCATCCCTCTTTGACTTGAAGCAATCACCCCGCCGATGACACCGAGCGGTAGCGTTAGCAAAATGGCAATGGGAATTGGCCAACTCTCATACAACGCCGCCAGACAGAGAAAGATAGCAAAGATGGAAAAGGCATAAAGTAGCGTAGTCTGAGAACCACCTTGATGTTCTTGATAGGAGAGCCCGTTCCAGTCGTAGCCGATACCGCGTGGCAGTTTGTTTATTAACTCCTCTATGGCCGCCATCGCCTCACCGGTACTGTGTCCGGGAGCGGGTTCACCCCAAATATTAATTGAAGGGAAGGCGTTAAAGCGTTCCAGTTTGGTGGGACCACTTGCCCAGCGCCCGGTGGCAAAAGAAGAAAACGGCACCATCTTGCCGACATTGTTGCGCACATAGATTTTGTGCAAGTCTGTTGGCAACATGCGGAAAGGCGCATCAAACTGGGCATAGACCTTTTTTACCCGCCCCGCCTCAATAAAATCGTTAACATAGGCACTACCAAAGGCGGCGGCGATGGTGTTGTGAATGGACGTTATCGGTACTCCAAGCGCACCGGCCTTGTCCCAATCAACATCAATAAAATATTCTGCCGCGTCCTCAAGACCGTTGGGGCGTACCCGAACCAGGCGTGGATCCTGTGCGGCCATGCCGAGGAGCTGATTGCGGGCGGCGATTAATTTATCGTGACCCAAACCGCCCCGGTCAAGCAATTGCAAATCAAAGCCGGTGGCGTTGCCAAGTTCAATAATCGATGGTGGCGCAAAAGCAAAAACCATCGCCTCTTTAATCTGGGAGCAAAATCCCATGGTGCGACCAAGCAGCGCCCCAATCTTCAAATCCGGTCGCTGGCGTAATTTCCAATCTTTCATCTTGATAAAACCGAGGCCGACATTTTGCCCCTGACCAGCGAAACTCATCCCGGCAACAGTCATAAATGATTCAGTAGTATCTTGCTCTGTTTGCAGTATATGGTCGCGCACTTTTGCCATAACTGCTTTAGTCTGTTCTACGGTAGATCCAGGTGGCAATACCGCCTGAATCAAGACAATTCCCTGATCCTCATCGGGAATATAGCCGGTTGGCATCTGTTGAAACAGGTAGCCCATGCAGATGACAATCGCCACATATATGGCGATGTAGCGTACTTTTTTAGCCAGAACTCGTCCAACCAGGCGGACATACAGATCGCTGGCGCGGGAAAAAGCGCGATCAAACCAGCGGAAAAACGGTCGCAGAAACCAGACGGCTCCATCGGCGGACTGATGCCCCTTGGGAACCGGTTTTAGCATCGTGGCACAGAGAACCGGAGTCAACACCAATGCAACGACCACCGACAGCAGCATGGATGAAACAACCGTTATCGAAAACTGGCGATAGATAACCCCGGTAGAGCCGGGAAAAAACGCCATGGGCCCGAAGACCGCCGACAGTACCAGTCCGATACCGATTAAGGCGCTGGTGATTTCTTCCATCGACTTTGCGGCAGCGTCGCGAGGCGTAAGCCCCTCTTCGGCCATCAGACGCTCGACATTTTCTACAACTACAATAGCGTCATCTACCAGCAGTCCAATAGCCAATACCATGGCGAACATGGTTAACATATTGATGGAGAAGCCGAACAAGCCCAGCACACCAAATGTCCCCAGCAGAACCACCGGTACCGCGATGGTTGGGATGATGGTGGCACGAAAAGTGCCCATAAACAGGTACATGATGATAAAAACCAGCAAAACAGCTTCAAACAAGGTTTTTACCACCTCTTCGATAGCCACCTTGGTAAACGGAGTGGTATCGTACGGATAGATCACTTTCATACCCGGGGGGAAGTACTTGCTCATCTCTGCCAGTTTTTGCTTGATGGCATTGGCAGTGTCGAGGGCATTGGCACCGGCAGCTTGACGAATCGCCATGGCGGCAGCAGGTTTGCCGTTGTAGTCGGCAATGATATCGGAACGTTCGGTTCCCATCTTAACAGTACCAATATCTTTAATCCGCACTACGGAGCCGTCAGGGTTGGTGCGGATGGGAATATTGGCAAACTGTTCAGGAGTCTGCAACAGGTGCTGGACGATAATGGAAGCATTCAGGCGTTGACCGGCGGTTGCCGGAGTGCCGCCGAACTGTCCGGCAGAAACCTCAACGTTATAAGCCCGCAACGCCATAATGACATCTTCCATGGTCATGTTGTAGCTGGTTAATTTGTCGGGATCAGCCCAGACGCGGATGGCGTGCTGAGTGCCAAAGCTTTCAACTTCACCGACTCCAGGCACGCGTGAAAGAATTTTTTCCAGATTGGACTGAGCATAATCGCGCAAATCGTCGCCGTTCATGCTGCCATCTTCGGAGATTAAACCGACAATAATCAGGTAGTTTTTGGTCGATTTGCTAACTTTAACCCCGGAACGTTGTACGGCATCGGGCAAACTGGCCATGGCGAGCTGCAGTTTGTTTTGCACCTTAGACCAGGCAACATCGGGATCGGTGCCCGGAGCAAAGGTCAAATTAAGCCGTGATGCCCCCGATGAATTGCTTTCACCCGACAGGTAGATCATGTCATCCAGGCCGGTCATCTTCTGTTCGATGATCTGGGTTACGGTATTCTCTACCGTTTCAGCAGAAGCCCCGGGAAAAAATGAGTCGATGGCGATAGCCGGTGGAGCAATGGGCGGATATTGCGCAATGGGCATGTTGTAGATTGCCAGCCCACCGGCGGTCATCATGATTATGGCGATAACCCAGGCAAAAACCGGGCGTTCGAGAAAGAATTTTGACAACATTACTTGCCTCCCCTGGTGTTATCCGGTGCCGATGTGCCAGCGTGTGCTGCTGGCGCAGGGGTAAACGGCGCAGCCTTGACAGGGGTGCCCGGACGCAACATCAGCAATCCTTCGACGATCACCTTGTCGCCAGGGGCAAGGCCCGCTGTAACCAGCCATTTGTCGCCAATGGCACGCTCGACGGTGAGGGGGCGCAGCGCCGCTTTATTATCAGCATCAACAATAAGTGCGTAGGGATTGCCCCTTGGGTCGCGGGCAACGCCCTGTTGCGGTACCAGAATTGCGTGTTCATTTACCCCTTCGGTTATCTGCGCCCGCACGAACATCCCTGGCAGTAAAATGCCCTGCGGGTTAGCAAAAATTGCCCGCAGAGTGACGCTGCCAGTGGTAGGATCTACCGTTACGTCGCTGAATTGCAGATCCCCTTTTAGCGGGTAAACACTGCCGTCATCCAGGGTGAGTTTAACCTTGTTTTGCTCGTGCCCATGCTTGAGACGGCCATCTTTTAAACGTTTTTGCAAGCGCAGCAGTTCCGTGGTTGATTGCACTATATCGACATAGATTGGATCTAATTGCTGGATCGTTGTTAACGGCTGAGGTTGATATGCGCTGACAATGGCACCGTCAGTAACGGCAGAAATGCCGATGCGTCCGGATATTGGCGCACGCACTTTAGTGTATCCGTAGTTGATACGTGCCGTTTTTACTGCCGCTTGCCAGTAGCGGATATCTGCTTTTATGCTGGCTACGGCGGCAACAGCATTATCGTAATCCTGCTGGCTTACCGCTTTACTGCCCAACAGATCGGTAATGCGTTGCAGTTGTAATTGTGCTGCCGGCAATTTGGCTTGAGAACGGTTTAACGCCGCTATGGCATTATTTTGCGCCGCAATAAAAGGCTCAGGATCGATTTGATAAAGGACTTGTCCGGCGTTGACATCGCTGCCTTCGGTGAATAGCCGTTTTTGAATCAAACCGCTTACGCGCGGACGGATTTGCGCGATGGCGTAAGGGCTGGTGCGCCCGGGCAGCTCGCGGGTGAGGACAACCTTTTGCTGCTGTACCGTTATGTAGGAAACCTGTGGCATGGAACGCTGCTGGGCTGGTGGTGCCTTGCGTTCGCAACTGGCCAGCAGTGGCAGCGCCAGCAGGCAGAGCAGAGCTACTAAACTGTATTTGATCGCTGTGGAATACTTTTGCTGTGGCATCTGTTTCTCCGTAATAGTCAAAAAGTTTGTGATTTTATCGCTGTCAGGCATAGCTGTTTAGCGTTTTCATATAAAAATGGCAGTGACAGTTGTTTTATCAAGCTGCTGTGCATTACACCATACAGCGCTGCGTCAAGAAACCACGCAGTCTCTTCAACGGGCACACGACGAATGCTGTTGTCGGCAATTCCCTTGCGTAAAAAATCGCATAACAGGTCGATTTTAAATTCAAGAAAAGATTTTATAAGTTGATGACTTTGGCTGTCTGGGCTGTGAATTTCGTCGGTCATGTCACGAATAAGTACCATAACCTCCTTGCTATGTTGCTCGACGATAGTCATTTCTCTGTGTAATAGCTCTTCTATGCAAGCGTATCCACTGAGATGATCAGCCACTATCTCTTTGTAGGCGGTACTGGTTTTCTCAAGAATCTGACGCAGTACTTCGTACAATATTCCCTGTTTGCTTTTGAAATGATAGAAAATGGTTCCATGCGCCACCTGGGATTTGGCGGCTATTTCAGCAGTTGAGGTGTTGCCAAACCCTTTTTCGGCAAACAGATCAATGGCGGCGGAAATAATTTTTTCTCTCTTGGATTGCATATCACATGTCCTTGTGCAGGTAGACTGAGTGAGCAGTCAGTCAGTACCGCAGGCGCAACAATATGTCAAGGGTAAAATTGCTGTGGCAGCGCGTATCAGTTCGGTTGTAGCCCATCTTTTCAGAACCACGTCAAATGGTTGCAAATTGCCTGTTATCACGAGTTTTGCAAGCTGCTCGAAGCAATTATTTTTCGCAATTTTGCTAACTGCTGTTTTTTAACCGGTTTTTTGCACAAACCTGGCTCAACGCCCCTTGCAGCGGCGCCGTGGATGCGGCTGGCGCTGACAAAAATCTCGACAACAGGCGGAATATGGCTGTAATATAATAATAGTTATTTGTTGTATATTCCTTCCTTTCTTGTCGTATGTCGGCGCAATATTCTGCCTGATTAAATACCATCAGAAAGGTGCGGGGAACCAATACTTACGCTGTGGAAAACAATAAGGAACTCTGGTTATGAGCCATCCGTTTAGTACCATGCCGGTCAAGAAGCAACTGGCGCTGCTGTTTTTGAGCTCTGGTGTGCTTTTTATGCTGGCGGTGTACGCGATTATAACGCCGACATTGCATCGGGTGCGTACCGCTGTGATCGCTGATCATCAAAGTGAATTACTGACGGCGCTGCAGTCCGGGTTGGATACACAACTGTCTACGGCGCTAACCCAACTGGCAGCCGCTGCCAAAATTACCCCGCCGTCGGTCATGGCCGATCAGGTTCAGGCGCAACGATTTTTAGATAATTGCGTGGGCATCAAGGCACAGTTTGATGACGGGCTGATGTTGATAACACCACAGGGGAAAGTGCTGGCAGAATCTCCGCTGCCACCTTTGGCGCAACAGCAGCGTAATGGGGTGGATTTTGCCGGACATCCGGCGTTTTTGCAGGCCATTGCGGCGCAGCGGCCGCTGATTCCAACGCCATTTTTTTCGCTGCGTCCCCCTCATCATCCGGTGGCGGCATTTTTTGCTCCGGTTCGGGCTGGCTCCGGCACAATTATCGGTTGGCTAACCGGTGGTATGCGCTTAGATGGCAATAACCTCTTTGCTGACATAGTAAAATACAAAGTTGGCAAAACCGGCTATATGTATCTCTATGCCCAAGATCGC
>Ga0256842_1003179_pt1 | contig 11113 bp, 4 predicted proteins | sample 4559240metaG_FD_185973 | JGI IMG/M metagenome (GOLD analysis project Ga0256842, IMG submission 185973) | Hydrothermal vent microbial communities from Guaymas Basin, Mexico - 4559-240 | ecosystem: Environmental > Aquatic > Marine > Hydrothermal vents | place: Mexico: Guaymas Basin | collected...
GACGTGTACTGCCGTGGGAGAGGGTGGGTGGAGAGGACACCTGGATTCGGGTTGGGGGTCGTGCTGACTCCGCTGCCTCGCTGCAAGCCTCTACCTGCACGGGAGCGGTGGGCGGCCTCTCGGGAATGCCGGGCTCCCGCGCGTGGTGCGGCCGTCCGGGGTTCGTCGATGGGGTTCGGGCCGGGGCTGCCGGTGAGAGCCGCGGACGCCGGAGGCCTGGTTAGGCTCACTGCCGGAGGTTGGTGGTGCCTTCCGGCACGGACTCACGGGTTTCAGCCGCGGCGCGACCCGACGTCACCACCTTTGCGCGCCGCCCCGGGTGAGACCCTCGATCCATCGAATCGAGGATGCACAGGCCAGCAGGAGGGCGGTTAAGAGGACGTAGACGATCCACCGGGGAGTGGTTACCGAGGGGGCCTGGGTTGATTGGCGCATGATTCTGGCGCTTGCGGTGGGGCGCGCCGTTCCGGTGGTGGGAACGGCTCGGCCGCTCGTTCGACCGCCGGCTCGGGTCGCTCGCGTTGCTCCTTTCGTCGCTCCTCCTCCCACCCTGCCCCGGGCTACCTCTCGTCCGGTTAGGCTCGGTGAGGTCCCGTGACCGGGTGGGCCGCTGGTTGCGGTCGTCGTGGTCCGGGTTCCCGTGGGTCCGGGCGTCGTCCGCGTCGTAAGTGTGGCAGAGCTGGTGGGTCTGGTCGTTGGTGCGGGTGACGTGGCGCGATGTGGGGTGGTCGCTGCCGTGGTGGGGCGGGCGGTGGCTCGAGATGGTGTGGTGGGGCTGGTGGTGGAGCGTGGGACGGCTCGAGGTGGTGCCGCTGGGCTTGGGCTGGGTGGTGCGGTGGGAGCGGTTGTGGCGGGAACGGTCGGTTGGGACGGGATCGGTGCGGGCGAGGGGGCGGGCGTTGGGGTGAGTGAGGGGGCGCCGCTGGGAACCTGGCCGAGTGCCTGCTGTCCCGTGTAGTTGGATCGGAAGATCAGCTCGGCTAGACGGACGCCGGGTATGAGCGTCTCGTAGAGCCGGAGGGCTTGGAGGAAGCGCTGTTGGACGGCGGGGTTGCCGCACACGGCGGGGCAGCAGCAGAGCTCGCCTCGGAGTAGCGCGGGCACGATGATCTCGCGCACGAGCTGGACGAACGCGGGGCTGGTGAGGAGTTCTCGGCTTACGAGGCCGTGCTGGGCTCGGTCGTAGGCGATCGTCACCAGCTCGACGGACAACGATAGCAGGGATTCGGGGGCGTACCGCTGGAAGAACCTCCGGTTCGCGACCAGTATCTCTGCGGTTCGGCGGAAGATGGCCTCCCAGTTGAGGAGGGTGGGGGTCAGCGTGGACCAGCCGCGGATGAGGAAGCCGAGTCGTTTGAGGTACTCGACGGCGCCGGAGGCTCCGTGGAATTTCATGGAGCGGAGGTAAAGCGGGTTGAAAACCGTGCGCATGAGGTCGTACCAGGCGTAGTATTGGAAGGGCATGAGAAGCGAGTATCTCACGGCGGCCGTCAGTCTGCCTTTCAGGGCGTTTCGAGCGGTGTTCGCCGCGGCCGCTAGGGTGGAGATCATGTTGGCGGCGAGAAGCAGGGCGGCCGGGCTGCCGGAGCGGGCGATGGTGATTAGGTCGCGGGCCCAGTCCGGTACGTTCGTTCCGGTGCTCTTGAGCAGTCGGAGCGCCTCCGTGAGGATTTTGGCCATTCGCTTGCGGTCGCCGGCGGTGTAGGCGCCGAGGGCCGTGTGTCGGAGGTTGAGCACGAGCATGCCGATCTCCGGCTCCTGCTCGGGCGCGAGCCCGTTCACGGCCTCGACGATGAGTCTGGTGCCGCCTTCGAACGCGTAGATGCAGTCGTCGTGGAAGAACGTGAGCGCCTCGTCGGAGGAGGCCATGGTGTGAAGGGTCAGATCCGGGGCGGCGAGGTTGAGCGCCAGGAGCAGTGGGAAGCCGACGGAGGTGTACCGGGTGGGTCCGTAAACGTAGGCCTCGCCGTTCAGGTACGCTTGCGCGAGTCGGACTCGGTCTTCGAGGAGGAAGGCGCCCGACTCGATCGTCTTGCCGATCACGTTCGTGTAGTCGCCGGGCCCCTGGCAGAAGACGTTGACCGCGGCCAGGAGGGGTAGGTCCTCCTCGGGCACCGTGGCGATCTGCCGGGCCCACTCCGGGAAGTGCGGCAGCGTGGGCGCGATGCGTACGGCGAGTAGGGCGAGGTAGACCGCGGCCCAGTCGAGGAACGGGTAGTTCTCGCTCGGTGGGACGGTTGTCGCCAGGAATTTGGCGGTCTCGAGGACGGAGTGGAAGTCCAGGCCGGTCTCGGCGCAGTCCCGGGCCACGGCGTTGAGCAACCTGCGCAGTCCCCGCTCCAGCAGTCTCGTGAGGGTCGCGTCGCCGAGCGCTTCGGCAAGTTCCAGCGCGCGCCGGTAGGCCGCGAGCACGGCATCGTGCAGTGGGTTTCGCCACCTGCCGCGCTCCAGAAACGCCACGATCCGGCGCAGGTGTTCGCGCACGAGGTTCGCCACCGATCCGCTCCACCGGACGATCCGGCCGGAGATCGCGGAGGCCGTTCCGAGCTCGTGGGCGAGGTAGGGCTCGGCCGCGAGAATCGCCGCCACGCGTCCGAGGAAGAGTTCCGAGCGGATGTTGTGCAGGTAGTGGTCCTTGAATATGCACGTGCCGAGGACGATCACGTCCGTGAGTCGACGGATCGCCCCTTTGAGGACGAGGGAGGCCAGTAGCACGACCTTGCCTCCGGTCCGCGCGCTGACCATTCCCTCGACCGTAACCTCCTCACCGGTGTGGACCGACCCCGCCGACAGGTGGACCCACACCGTGGACCGCCCGTCCGTCAGCGCCGCCCACTCGCCGCGCACCTCCTTCACTCGTCCCCGAAGGATGACGTGGCCGAAGGCGGGTCCGAACTCGAGCAGCTCCGACGGGGTAATGGCGTGCGGGTCGGGGGGAACTATCCTCGCCTCCTCAAGCACGATCTCCGTGCGCAGTGGCACCACGGTGCCCAGGATCGTGACCTCGTCCCCGACCCGAAGCCCCTGCGGTAGGGCCGTCCTCGGTCCCCTTACCTCGATACAGGCGCCGCCGTACGGGGGCCGTACGATCATCCTGAAGCCGTGCTCGGTGGGTTCCAACTTCTCGACGACGCCCGAGACGAGCACCTGTCCGTATTTGAGCCTCAGTGCGTCCGGTGGGGCCGTGAGCGGTCGGACGCCGACGACGATTCCGTCCGGGTCCTTCTTCGGGACGACCCCCATCAGCACCATCTCGACCGCGATGGGCAGGGCCCGCGTGTTGTTGCAGTCGTAAGCGAAGGTGAACGCGACGACTTTCCTCGCAACCATCCTGAGGGGCAGGGCGACGACGTAGGCCGCGTTGAGGGAGATTGCGTCCGGCCACCGTCGCGGGTCGAACAGGCACGAGTTACGGCCGGTCGGCAGGACGTCTACCTCCTTGAACGGGCTGCCGCCGTACCCCGGCGGAACGTAGCGGCCCTCGAGCGCGCGGAGGAGGTTCTCCCGTTCGAGCCGCGCGCTCTCGAAGAGCAGCCCCACGACCCGCGCCGCCTCCCGGTGCGGCTCGTCGGATTCCCTGGTTTCCGGCCGCTCGATCACCTCTCGACAGATCTTCGCGGCTCGCTCGAGGCTCACCGAGCCCATCGTCAGGTTTGAGAGGATCCGGGCCGCGAAGTCGGCGACGGCGCCCACCGGATCCTCGCCCAGTGGTGGCATGCCGTAGACGTGCAGTCCGGCCGGGACGATCTCGTGCTCCTCCAGGTCGTGCAGCAGGAAGTACAGGGCCGAGCAGTTCTCATCGAACTTTCGTTCGAACTCCTCCAGCGAGCGGAGGTTCAGGAGCTCGTAGGCCCGCGTCTTCTTGACGAGTTCCAGGATCTGCGCCTTCAGCGGCCCGGCCTTGGTCGACAGGTAACGCTTGAGAACCTCCAGCAGCTCGCCCAGATCGCCGCCCAGCTCCACCTTCACGAGCGTGGGGGGCAGGTGGTTCAGGATCACCGCCCACCCGCGGCGCTTGGCCACGAGCGCCTCGTCGATGTTGATGACGTGGTACGGGTACACCTGGGGGACGTCCTGGATGCAGACCTGCGGGAAGTCCCACCAGGACATGAAGAGGGGCTTGTACGGGAGCCACTCGTACGTGCCGTGCTTGCCCGTGTTCACGATCACGTCCGCGCGGAAAACGCGGGTGAAGTAGTAGTAACAGGCGAGGTAGTAGTGGCAGGGCGGCAGGATCGTGGAGTGGTAGGCCACGCTGATGCCCACGTAGTACCCGCGCGCCGGCTGCGGCGCGACCAGCACGTTCCCGAACCGGATCCCCCGGATCACGAAGTACTTCCTCCCGCCGATCTCGACGAGGTAGCGCGAGCGCTCGGGCGGGCCCCACCCCGTGAACCACCCGTACAGCGCCTCCACCCGCGACCACTTCCGATACAGCTCCTCGCACCGGCGCAGCGCTTCGGACGTGAGCCTCGGCTCCGTCAGCGCGCGCCTGACCAGGTCGATCAGCTCGCCCAGGTCCCGCAGTAGTTCCGCCTTCTTTGCGGGCGGGATCCGCACGTACTGGAGGTGACCGGTCACGTAGGAGCGCAGAGAGTCGAGCCCGTACTCGATGATCTGCAGATGCCGCACGTCCGTCACGGGACCGTACCGCCGGATGAACCGAAGCACGACCTCCACGTAGCCGAAGATCCCTTTCTCCATGCACAGGCGCGCCTCCAGCGGCAGCTGCCGGTAGTACCGCAGGTACTCCTCCAGCGGCATCAAGTACGCGTACGGTACCTTCACGCGCTTTCGCACGAACCGGCCGTTCTCGTACGCGAGGAGCTCCAGGTAGAGCCGGTCCCTGGAACACTGCAGCCTACGCAGGACGTACGCGCCGATGTTCGAACCGGCATCGACGAGGAGCCTCGCGAGCGCGTCGGCCAGCGGCCGGATGAGCCGGTAGGCCCGGGCGTAGAGCTCGAGGGCCCGCTTCCACTCACCCCTTTCGGCGAGCCGTTCGGCCTCCACCTCCAGCCGGTTGATCTCCAGCAGCGTCTCTTTGACGGCCCGACGCACGTCCTCCTCGGTCCCTCCCCGCAGGGCGTCGTACAGGGCGGTGCCGGGGGGCGCCTCGTCCGCGAACCGCCGGAGGTACTCGACGAACTCCCGGGGGATCTCCACCCGGTACCCGCGCGCCAGCAGCCAGGCGAGGAAGTTAACGATCGAGGCGGGGACGTCGAGGCCGATGGCCGTTCCCACGCCCTCCTTACCGGGGTGGTGGGCCCAGTACAGGATCACCACCCGCTTCTCCGCGTTCGGTTTCCGCGAGAGGTCGACCCACTTGGCGACCCGACCGGCCAGCAGGTCGAGCATCCGCGGGACCGGCACCTCCACCGGACGCAACCGTCCCAGCAGCGCCTCCGGACCGTCCCTGCGCCACTCCACGACCGTGACCGGGATCCCCTCGATCATGCCGACGTTCTCCGGGATGACCACGTGGTACAGGGCGAGGAAGTCCATCGCCCAGGGCTGCTGCCAGTACGCGTTCCACTCGGACATCGTCCAGCACGTCCAGCTGCGGCTCAGCCGGATGGCCTTGATGACGGGGACCCCGAGCTCCTCCAGCGCGCGGACCAGACGACAGTCGGGCGAGCGCATCCGGTACATCCAGGTCGCGTAGACGATCGCGCGCACCCGGTACGCCCGGACCACGTCCTTCAGGGCCCGGAACACCTCGTCCGGATACGCCTCCAGCAGGTCGTAGTGGAACCCCAGCACGATCGTGTTGATCCTCCGGTCCAGCAGCCTCCGGGCCAGCTCACGCAGCCACCCGTTCCAACCACACTCCAGCGCCGTCGAGTCCACGATGACGAGCGCCGCCGGTTCACCGTCGCGCCACCAGCCCGCCCGACGCAGGCTCCCAACCTCCTCCGAGACGACCTCCCGGACGAGCCCCGGTAGGCGTTCCCGGACCAGGTTGACCAGCCAGGCGGGGTACCCAACGCGGCTGTGTGGAAGCCGCACAGGCGAGGTCCCGTACCTCCTCACCGCCTCAAGCACCGTCCGCGGGTCCGGATCTCGAGGCCTAATCACCCGGTCACGCGCGGGGTCGTACCCCTCCACCCACCCGTCCAGCGGATGGAACGGGCCCGGCCGACCATCGATGAAGTACCGAAGGAACGACGCGTAATTGCGCAGTGAGTTGCACTGGATGTACGCGGCCAGCGGAACCTTCACCGGACCCCACCTGACGGCCACCCGGGTTAAGTCGACCGTAGGATAGGGCAGCGGGAGCCGGCTGCCTAGCTCGTAGACCCGTTTACCGCGCGCTTCGGCTAACGCCGAGGCCAGCGCGGCGTTGTGGAGGGTGTAGACGAGCACGATGGTGTCGGCCTCGCGAACGGCCTTGCGCACGTCCTCGGGCGCCAGGAGCCCCTTGTCCAGCAGCTCCTGCTCGATGACCTGGACCTGCGGCCCGCCCACACTGGCGAAGGGGAGTGCGTAGCACCAGAACCCGGTGATTACAAGCACTCTAGCGCCCGAGACGGGGGTGAAGACAATCGAGAACATCAGCAGCATCAAAACAACGGGGAGCGGGAGGGGCCGAAGAAAGAGGTTGAGGCGGAGAAGGCGCCGTCGGAGGAGCGCCAGGGTCAGCACCATCACCGGGTACACCGGGAACGGCCGGCGACCACGGCTTGACTTCGTCGGCTTGAACGGCTTGGACGGCCCGCTCGGCCGTCGCTCCAGCACCCGCCCCCGGACGTCCTCGGGAAGCCGCTTCACCGCGGCCAGCGCCGCCACCGCGTGTGCCGCTCCGTAGGCCTGCCAGGCCTCCGCCCGGTCCGCGAAGAACCGGGACATCATCAGGTACACGGCACTCTCCGGCGAGAGGTACAGGTAGAATGGGTAGCGCCTCCCGCCGCGCTTGCACTCCTCGTACCGGCGCATCACCGCGTTCAAGACCTCGCGGAGCGCCTCCGTCACGTCCCGGTTCTTAAGCCCCAATCGCACCACCTCGCACAGTGCCGCCAGGCCGCAGCACGTGCTCGCCAGGTCCGCGTGCCGGACGTACTCGTTGTACGCGAACACGCCCGGCCCGACCTCAAGACCTCGCAGCCACAGCACGAACCGCTTGAGCGCCACCGGCAGCTCCGACCTCACGTCCTCGGGCAGGTACCCCATGTCCCGTGCCTCTCTGATGGCCAGCAGGGCCAGTAGCGCGTACTTGACCGGGTAGTAGTAACAGGTGTCAAGGGCGCCCCGATCCACCGCCCGCTTCTCCACCTCGCAGCACGGGTTGCCACCGCCCTCGTAGAACAGCCGAACCAGCCCGCGCACGGCCATCTCGATCAGCCGCCGGACCGTGTACTCCGAGCCGCCCAGGCGCACCCTCTCCTCCGGACTGATCACCCCAACTCGGATCGCCTCCAGCAGCGTGAGGACTGCGCACGCCGTCGGGTTCACCGTCAGGATCGGGGTCCACGCATCACCGGTCTTGACCTCCATCACCCACCGAGCCTCCCTGTGCACCGGGTCCACAACCAACCGACCCCGGCAGTCCCGGAAGCCGTAGCAGTAGTACGCGTAGTTCGGATCCACCGTGATCTGCGGCGCCAGCACGACCCGCCGGATCAACTCCTTGACGGCGCCCTCGATCTCCGTCCACAGGTCCTCGCCAACCAGACCCAGCCGCCTGCCTAGGAGCGCCGGCCACAGCCCGGAGTACAGCAGGTTGGGGTACCCGCCGGGCACCGTCCCGTACCGCCGCAGGTGAGCCAGCGCCCCGCTCAGCGACACCTGGAACCAGTAGCCCCGAGGGGCGTCCACGGTCAGCAAGAACCGCAGCGCCCGCTCAACGGCCCTCAGGAACCCCTTATCCCGAACCCCGTTCTCCACGGCTATCTCCAGCATCGGCACGAAGTGCCGTGGAATCGAGTAATCCGGAGCACCACCCCAGCAGATCATCCAGTAGTTCTCCGACTCCAGCTTCTCCGGCCTCGGCAGGTAGATCCGGCGGTTACCGCGATCGATTAACGCCGCCGGATACTTGGAGAAGGGCAGCGTTACCGGATCCATGCCCCTCGGCGTCGTCTGGAAGACGTTGACGATTCCAAACGTGTACAGGATGCGGCCGTCGCCACGGAACGTCGCCGGCCACGTGCCCACATCGAACTTCTCCAACCTGATCCGCAGCTCCGCAGGGCCGATGGGAGTCCCGTCCGGCTTAGCGAACCAGACCTCGTAACGCGATCCCTGGAACGTCCCACCGGGATCCCGCAGCACCAGCTCCTTGCCGACATCGGACTCCTTGAACTGCTGCTCGCAGAGCCACTTGACGCAGTCGACGATGCACTGATTGACCTCGTCCTCCGTCACTCCCTCGACCGGAATCGCGGCGACCGCGGCCGTCACAACCAACGCCACCAGGACGCGTATCATCGCACAGCCCCCGGTGCACCCTACCATGCAATACCACTAGCCATTGCGGTAATCCCCCGAGTGCTTAAGTTGATTCTCCCCGCCCCCCGCACCGATCACCGCGCCGGAACGGATCCCGAGCGAGACCATCGGGCATCCAGGCCGGCCCCCTCACTCGAACGAAACCACCGACCTTCACCCCCCGAACGCCGAAGAGCCTACAGCACCGATCGGAACCGCCCGCAACTCGGACCTCCCGACTCAGACCGTACGATCCCCTCACCAGTCCACGGGACCGATGTCCACCAGCACCCCAGCCCAACCGACGCCGGCCGAGCCCACCACGATCGGACGATGATCGCCGGGATCCCGCAGGGGAACGCTAGACCCCCGACCTGTCCCTCGGCACGCGCCCCGGCCCGGGTAAGGGAGAGAACCAAGCCGTTCAGACCGGATAGCGTCGGCTGCATGACCATGTCGAGACTCCAGATCCCGGCCGGAAGAACACGCGCGGTACCTCCCAAACCCCCGTGAATGTCGTCCGACGACGCTGGACCACGAGCTACCACGAGCGACGAGAATCTTCCCAACGACCATCAGCGTACGGGTACGAATCCCGGAACCGATCATCCGGACCTGAGCCGCCGAACCCTCGCAAGCGGCACGCCGGACCGAACCAGCGGACCGGCCGCGGCCCGATGCCGCCACTTGAGAGCGGAACGACCACTAAGCCCGGAGTCCACTACCCGACGAGCGGGACCACCCAGCGGTGAACACACGTTCACGGCAGGGACCCTGAGGACCACCGGGGTCACGAGAGCTCCACGAGAGCCTCACGTCGCGATCATCGAATCCGAACACTCTCCCGACCCCAGGCAACCCCAAATGCCGTAGGGAAAACACTCGCCGAGCCCTCGGGAAGGGCCCACGCCCCCTAACCCGGGCTCGCGCCCCGAGGCCGCCGGCGCTCCTAACCCGGGAGGCCCGAGCAGGAGCCGGCCCCCCACCCCGATCCCCAGCCCGGCGGCCTCCTCTCATTGTAACCATCAGGGAGCGAGGCCCCAAGAACGCCGGACCTCCCTCCCGGGTCGGACGATAACGCCTCGGAGCGGTCACTACGGCGCCTCTACCGCAGGGCACCGACGCCGCGCCCACAAACGACGGGTACAACCCACTCGAACCGCGGTCACCCAGCCGCGCCCCCGGACGCCGGCACCGAACGACCTCCCCCGACGGCCGATCACCGGTTGGTCACTCCGGACGATTACAACGGAACGCGGGGGACCGAGCGACCCGACCCAACCGCCGCGAGCGCACCGTGACCCCGACCCCACCGGCGGAGAGCGAGCATGCCCGAAGCGCCCCACCCTCGGAGCGTTGGCCACCGCGGAACGCGACTCGACGGAGGGTAGTGGAACCACCAACGAACGGCGCGGCACCCCACCCGCCCGGGCCGAGCGCCGGCACCACCCATTGTCACCGACGGCGGTGGACGGCGGGTCGAAGGAGGGCCCCGCCGCTCCCCGCGACCCCTGACACCGCACCGACTCGTTCCCCCGGTCACCGAAGGCGTCGGGCTCGCTCGGCCGAGAGCGTCCGTCCAGGTCGTGCTCCCTCGGTGATCCAGCGGTGGCGGCCGCTACCGGAGGACCCCAGGAAACGCGCAATCCTCCACCCCGCCGGACGATGAGTCAGGCACCAGCCCGGACAGGTCCAACCCGAGCATGGAGCCCCGTTCTCGCAGGACCCCGGAGACGAGGGCTCGTAACACGCGTTCTCGCCCAGCACCCGACCTTGAGCCGGCCAGGTCAACCCGAACCAGACGCTCCACAATGAGGACACCCCCGGTCCACCCAAGCCGCACCTCAGGGGCACGAATGCCGGTTCGCCGAGAACCGCCCTGCGCCGTCGCACCCGCCTAAAACGGGGTGTGTTAGGCCCCGTGCGGCTCGAGCCTGGGCGATGGCCCCACCCAGCGGATGTGAAGTATTACCGGCTTTTGTAGTACTAAGTAGGATTGACAAGGGTTTTACTAGGCAGGCGTGTTGTTCCCTGCTAGGGTGAACTAGTTGCACCCTTTATCATCCCGAGCGTTAACCAACTTTAACTCATGAAAAGAGTCGCATTACCAACCCATTACAATCACCATCTGCAGCCCTCACGAGGTTATTACAAGATGCCAAAAATCCTATTGCTAAATCACAATTAACTAGGCCTTGCTCATACCCGGTGCTCGTTAAAGCATCCTTCGACGAGCCGGAAACGGGTTAGCTTCCGAATCGCGCGCTACTAGATCACATTCTAATCCCGGGCAACCCTTAAATACCACGAGCACGCTTGGGTGGTGTGGAGCGACCGGGGTTGGTGGTTCTCGCGTGGTAAAGCCCGAATCCTGCAAGACCAGACCGCCCTCGCATTAACCCGTAGTTAACACGGGTAATGAAACCCAAGCCCAAGAATGACGCCTAGGACCCGAACCGCATCCTCGCCCAACCCAAGCTCGCATTAACCCGTAGTTAACACGGGTAATGAAACCCGCTCTTCCCGAAAATCGTCACCATCCCCAGCACCGCTGGGGTCGCCTCGCATTAACCCGCAGTTAACACGGGTAATGAAACACTGGTCCGCTCGACCGACGCTGCGACTGCTGTCACACCGTAGTGTTTCTGATCTCGCATTAACCCGCAGTTAACACGGGTAATGAAAC
>Ga0256842_1003180_pt1 | contig 11113 bp, 11 predicted proteins | sample 4559240metaG_FD_185973 | JGI IMG/M metagenome (GOLD analysis project Ga0256842, IMG submission 185973) | Hydrothermal vent microbial communities from Guaymas Basin, Mexico - 4559-240 | ecosystem: Environmental > Aquatic > Marine > Hydrothermal vents | place: Mexico: Guaymas Basin | collected...
TGCTATACCTTTTTCTTGAATGATATATGGCATATAAATTTTGTTTTTGATGTGAATAATTTGAGCTTCATCTATCTTTTTGTTTTGTACAATATCATCAAATACTATATTTTTTTTTAACTTAAAAGTGATCTTTTTTTCATCTTTTTTTGTGTATATTATATATGTATAGATATTTGTCAATTTTCTAATTTCAGACAAAAAGAATTTTGGATTTATAATAAACTCTATATACCCTACGATATTTGAGTTAGCATCTCTTGCTTCTGAAACCGCATGAAAATTAAAAGATTTTGCATCATACCAAAATCCTGCATAACCTTTTTGATGTTGGTTAACAAATAGTAATCTAGATTCTGGTTTTTCTCCAAAAAATGTAAGAATTTTTCCATTTTTATCATAAAAACAGAATGATTTTATAAAAGTATTCTCTTTTTTAATAACATTCCATCTAGGGAGGCTTAGTGCATGTAAAGAGTTGCTGTCATTTTGTGCAAAAGCCTCTTTTATACCATAAGAGTTTATATTGGCGTAGCCTCTTGTTATATAAAATTTACTTATCCTCTTAAAAGTCTCATTGTAAACCAATTCTACTCTTTGAAGTTGTGATTTTTGGTCTGCCAAAGCAAATTCTTTAATATCTAAATACCTAATAAAAAAGAAGACTAGAGATAGTATAAAATATATCGCTAAAACTAAAATAATTGTTTTCGCTTTAACAGAAAAAAACTTTTTATTGTATTTCAAACTTATATCCTATGCCATATACACTCTTTATACATTCTTTTGCCACTTTTTTTCTTAGCTCTTTTATGAGAGATTTTATTGCTTCTTTACTAGGCTGTTCAAACTCCCAAATATAGTCGTATATTTGTTCAAATGTCACAGTTTGATTTTCTCTTTTTATAAAAAACTCCAACAATCTGCTTTCGCTTTTTGATAGTTGAATATCTTTATCTTCATATACTACTGATTTTGTACAGGGATTGTAAATACATCTCTCTTTTATTTTTACCTCAAAATTATTGTCAACTAGCTCTAAAGCAACCTCTTTTAGTGTATCTATAAGTGAAGTTTTATCAAATGGCTTGGTGAGATACTTTGTTATTTTCAGTTCAACTGCTCTCCAGAGATACTCCTGCTCGGTATGGGCAGATAAGATAATAATAGGAATTTTTTTATTTTTTATCCTTATATTTTTAATTGCTTCTAATCCATCCATATTTGGCAAACAGATATCAAATATCAAAACATCATAATTACTTAACATCATCTCTTCAAGAGCTTCAACTCCATCACCTACATCTACCACTTTTTTAAAAAATAGACCCAGTATCTCGGCTACATTTTGACGGATTCCTTCTTCATCTTCTGTATAAAGCACTTTTTTATCAGACAATATATCCAAAGCATTATAACCATGCATTTTAAAAACCTTTTTTAAATTCAAATTCAAAAGTAGAGCCTCTATTTAATTCGGATTTAACTATTGTTAAAACTTCATTTTGCTCACATATTTTTTTTACAATACTAAGACCTATACCAAATCCACCGCTTATCTTATCTCCACGATAGTACCTGTCAAAAATCTTTTTTGTATCTTTTATACCTTTACCTTCATCTTTGATTTTTAGAATTATATTTTCTTCCTCTTTTTTTAAGGTTATCTCTATCTTTGTTTTGTTTTTTGAGTATTTGATAGCGTTTGAGATAGTGTTATCTATAATTCTTGAAAGTTCAAGTTTTGAAAAGTTTACATGTAAATCGTCTTCTATATTTTGTATGACTTTTATCTCTTTTGAGTTTAACAAATCCATAAAAAACTCTACTCTCTCTTTTATAAAGTTCGATATGTTTATAGACTCTTTTGGATGTTCTGCTCTGTTTTCTCTTACAAAAAACTCCAAATCTTCATAAACAACTATCATATTTTTCAAAGCTGACTTTGCTCTTTTTATCATCTTATTATTTTCGTATATACTATCCAGCCCATCAAGATTGAGCAAAATTACTCCTATAGGGGTTTTGAGCTCATGCATGGCATCTTTTATGAAATTTTCTAAGTATTGATTAATTTTTTTGTATGGTTCTAAACTCTGTTTTATGATAAAAAAACTTGCTAAAAGAACTAAAAAAGTGATAACAATCAAAATAGCCAATACATTTTGAACCATTTTAGCATGGGTGATTTTTTTTGAAACTATAAGTGTAGAAGCACCAAACACATTTTCTTTTACCCTCACTTCTAGAAATTTTTGCCCATTTAAAACAAAAGAGTGTTTATTTGGTACTACTGTATTGTTTTTAAACAAAGAAAAAATTACATCATCATTTTGATCATAAATAGCACTTTTAAAGATATTTGAGCGGGGGAAGTAAAACTCTTTATCATTTGAATTAGAAAACTTATAAATTTTATTTGCTACTTTTTTTGCGTACAGTTGCAACTCAGCACTATCTTTAAAATCACTATTTTCAAGTTCGCTTTCTATATAAAAATAAAGAGGAATAGAAGCAATCAAAATCAAAATCGCTGCTTGTGCTAAAATATATTTGATTCCAATAAAGTTTTTTTTAACCAATTTTATATCCAACTAATTTTTTATTTTTTATAAAATCCTTATCGCACTTTTCACGAACTCTTTTAACACACATTCTGATATCAGCATAACTGATATCTTTAGCTTCCCAAACAACATTTTGTAAAGTATCCAAAGAGATATAACGACCTCTATTTTGTACAAGATATGAGACCAATTCAGCTCCATAGTGACCCAAATCCACACTTTTTTCTGATTTAAAAAGTGTTTTACTCTTTGTTTCAAAACTATACAATCCATCTATTTTTATCAAATCTTCACTACTTTTAAAATTATGAGTTTTTATGATGTAATCTATTCTGTATTTTAACTCCTTAAGCTCAAAAGGTTTACGAAGATAATCACTACAACCAAGCTCATAACCAAGACTTAGATTTTGAATATCAGTTAAAGAAGTCAGCATTATCACTGGTGTTTGTATGGCATTTGCTCTTATATCTTTTAGTATCTCATAACCGTCCATACTCGGAACTCTTATATCTAAAAGTAGAAGCGAATAAGTGTTTGAGTATATAGCATCAAGTGCCTCTATACCATCATCATAATCATCTACTTCATAACCATTAACCTCTAAAAAATCTTGGATAGTCACTTTATAAAGGTAATCATCTTCTAAAAGCAAAATTTTCATTTTATTACCACTTTTCTACTTTTTTGATTAAATTTATAGTTACTGTTTTCTCGTTCTATATCGACTCTAGGATAAGTATAAATCTTATTTTGTTTGGCATCCATACAAAGTACTATAAAACCAACATCTTGAATCCCTACACTTAACATAGGAACAAATATGATAATCTTACCATCAACTTCATAGTAAAACTTGTCTTTTTTAAAAATATTTATATTGTCTTTTAGTTTTTTATACAACTCATTTGAATACTCTTTTTCAGTTATAAAATATCTACCTATCTTTTGATTGTCTTTTAGATAAACAGCGATATCTATAAACTTTTCATCAAGCAGAGGTAACATCTTCAAATCAAACTTTTTGAGCCTTTTTTCTACATTTTTAAAATCCATTATTATCTCGATTGAGCCTATAAAGTTATGGTATTCATCTAAAATTGGAGAAATTGCTTTTATATTTAACCTTTTTCCAAGCTCGATAGAGACTAAAGATTTTTTAGATTTTTTTACCTCAACCAACCCTTTTCTAAATCCATTGAGCTTTAAACCAAAGTAATCACTCTTATCCCAGTTTCTAGCAAATGCTCTTAAATCTTTTGTATGAACTTGTATATCTATATTGTCAATGCCAGTTGAATTTTTTATGTCTTTTAAAAACTTGTCTATCTCTTTTAGTGCCATTTTTTGGTTATTTACATGTAAAGCTTTTTTGATTGTCTGATTTTGTGAGATAAAAAGTGAAAGAGAAAGAGCATACTGCTTTTCAAAACTAAGATTATCATTTAAAATATCTATATTTTTTGAAATATAAGAATCAATTTTTTCATCTTTATAATACGCTCTATATCGATTGTAAAAGACAAAAAGGATAAGTAAAACAGTAGAAAAAACGACTATGGCTAAGAAATATATTTTTTTCATAAGTTATTATACCAAAGAGGAATCAAATCCCCTTTGGTTTTGTAAATTTATTTTATTTTCTTATCGCCTCTTATAACATCAATATCTAAACCTAAGGCTTTAAAGTTACTTCTTACTGTATGTTTCTCTTTTAAAACATTTGAATTATAGTAACCCATCTCTTCTTTAGGTAATAAAGCTTTAGCTAAATCAAAATCTGCTCTCTCCTGAGCATTAACAAAAATCATAACATCAGCAGCTTCTTGATCACTAAGGCTTCCACCTTGACCTAAAGGCATTTTAAGTTTAATATAAGCAGCACCTTTATCAAGTTTACTCATACCAGCACCTGTATTATAAGATAACCACTCACCTTTTGTATTCTTACCCCAAAGTGGAGGAAATGCTCCCATACCTTGACCATTTTGTCCATGACACATAGCACATTTTGTAGTATAAACTTTTTTACCATTTACGTAGTTAGCATGAGTTGCTTTTTTCTGTATAGGTTTAAAATGTTTTATACCTTTTGGCCATAACTTCATATTTGTTGGACCCCATGGACCTTTTCTATCCATATACACTGGTTTACCTTCTGAAAGCCACTTTATATATGTAGCAATTGCTATAGAAGCTTTAGAATCTACTATCAATCTCTTTCCATTCATACTTCTCATAAAACAGTTATTTGATCTATCTTGCAAAGTTTGAACTGACTTTTCTCTTTTTGACCAAGCAGGAAATGCTGTACCAGTATCAAGCCAAGATGTAAGGCCATCAGCTGTTCCAGGTTTACCATCATCTCCTTTTAAGTGACAACTCGCACAATTTAATTTATTGCCAACAAAATCTTTTGTAAGAGGATGTGTATCAGTATGTAGTGCTATATCCTCACCTAGTTTAACCATCTCTCCAACAGGACCCTTTGGATACTCTTTTGGTGCACTTCCCGCATAAAGGTAACTTATACCAAACAGACCAATTGCAATTACTTTAAGTAATTTATTCATATTTGACTCCTTATTTTCCAAAAGTATACTCTTCACAAATAACTCATAAATAACAAAAAATATTGATAATTTAAGAAATTTTTTATATAATAACTTTATAGGAGAAGTAAAATGAAAATTATATGTCCAAACTGTTTACAAATAAATAATGTGCCAAAAAAAGATACATACAAAAAAGCCAACTGTGGAAACTGTGGAAACTCACTTTTACAAAATAAAATCATAACAGCAGATGCTTCAAACATAGATAAAATTATAGATAACTCAGACATACCTGTTATAGTAGATTTTTGGGCACCATGGTGTGGTCCTTGTAAAGCATTTGCCCCTATATTTGGAGCAGTTGCAACAGAATTTCCGCTAAAGGCTATATTTTTAAAAGTAAATACACAAAATGAACAATTTTTAGCTTCTAGATTTAAGATTAGAAGTATCCCTACTTTAGCAGTGTTTAAAGGGGCAAAAGAGGTTCATAGAATTAGTGGTGCTATGGATGAAGAGAATTTTTCTAAATTTGTAAGAAGTTTTTTCTAATAGACAAAATGTAATAAAATATTTACCTATTTAAACTTATTGCCATTTTTGGTAATATTAAGTTTATTTATGTATAATTACGTAAAGTTTATTTTACATAAGGAGTATTTTATGAAATTATTTAAGGTTTTTGTACTATTAGTAGTTGCAATCTCACTATCACTTAATGCAGCCAATCTTACACCTGCACAAAAGCAGTTGAAAAAAGAGCTGATGGTAAAGTGGAAAGCATATGCAAAGTCTGCTCAAAAAGCTACGAAAGGTATTACGGATAAAGAACTAATATCATGGATGAATAAAGATAAAGACTTTATTTTAGTTGATGTTAGAGAGCCAAAAGAAGTTGCTGCTGGAACTATAATGGCAATAGACTGGAAAGCGATGCCTAGAGGTATGGCAGCACCAATGGTAGGTAAAGCTTTAGCACTAAAACCATCTGATACTGTTGTAATTTATTGTAAACTAGGTGCTAGAAGTGCCATGGTTGCAAAAGAGTTAGAAGAAGTATATGGGTATAAAAATATCTATTATTTAAAAGGTGGTATCATGGGTTGGATTAAAAATGGCCATGAAATTCACAATATGATGGGTGAATTTAAAACTATAGAAAAGTAAAACTTTAGAAGTCTGTTATAGACTTCTAAAAAAACAAACATTTAAGTCTATAGTTTTAACAAATTACTATAGACTTTATCTGAGTATACTCCTCTTCAAGAGCATATTTTGGTCCCTCTTTTCCTATTCCACTCTCTTTAAACCCACCATAAGGTTGTATATCAAATCTAAGAGTTGGTATATCATTTATAACAATTCCTCCAGCATTTAACTCATCTATCGCATGTTTACATGTAGACATATTATTTGAAAAAATTGAGTATTGTAAACCATAAGGAGAGTCATTCATCTTACTCTTTGCCTCATCAAAATCTTTTACTTTAATAAGAGAAACTATAGGGGCAAAAACTTCTTCACATACTATATTCATCTCTTCAGTCACATTAGTCATGATAGTTGGTGAAAACATTAACTCTTTACATGTAGAACCAAAAAATAGAGTTGCACCCTCATCTTGTGCATTTTGTATCCAACTTTTTGCTTGTTCTACAGCTTTAGAGTTTATCATAGGACCTATAAAAGTTTTATCATCATAGGGACTTCCTACATGTAAAACTTTTGTTTGCTCTTTAAGGGCTATTGCAAACTCATCATAAATATCTTCGTTTACATAAATTCTTTGCAAAGATATACAGACTTGTCCAGAATTAATAAAGGCTCCCAATGCACACTTTTGAGCTGCTACTTTTATATCTGCACATTTATCTATATAAGTAGCAGCATTTCCTCCAAGCTCTAAAGCTATCTTTTTAATACCTGCCTTACTTGTTATCTCTCGTCCAACTGGCACACTTCCTGTAAAACTTATGACTCTTGGTATAGGACTTTTAACTAAAGCATCATTGACACCACTTCCACTATATACTACACTAAGTGCATCTTTTATAGCAAACTCACTATCTATAAAAAGTTTTGCAAACTTAAAAGCAGTTAAAGGAGCAGAGCTTGTTGGTTTCAATATTACCGAATTTCCTGCCACTAAAGCAGGAGCAATTTTATGAGCAACTAAATTAAGAGGAAAGTTAAAAGGTGTAATAGCTAAAACAACTCCAACAGGAATACGCTTATAAAATGATAATGTATCTTTTCCACTTGGCATAGCCGTGGTATCAAATGTCTCTCCATGAAGATTCATCATAGCATTTGCTGAAAGTTTTATAGTCTCTATACAACGACTTACCTCAACTCTTGAAAACTGTATTGGTTTTCCAACTTCATCAGTTATAGTTTGAGCCATATCCTCTTTTTGAAGTTCTAATTTTTGTGCTACATCTAAAAGCCAATTTACTCTTATATGTAAAGGTATTTTTTTTGTAGTTTCAAAACTTTGCTGAGCAATATCTAGAGCTTTTAAAGCATCTTCTTTAGAACATACTGCTACATTTGAAACAACCCTTCCATCATAAGGACTAAAAACGTTACTATACTCTTCAGCTACTCTACATGTAGACCCCAAATATATATCTGCTCGCATAAGAAAACTCCATTTAAAGTAAATTTGGATAATATTATATCTATTTATGAATTAAAGGTAGAAATAAAAATGGAAAAAGCTAAATATATTTGGATGGACGGAGAGCTTGTTGAATGGGATAAAGCTCAAACACATATACTTACTCATACTCTTCATTATGGAAATGGTGTTTTTGAAGGGACAAGAGCATATATGACAAACGATGGTTTGGCTATTTTTAAGCTAAGAGAACATACTAAAAGACTTCTTAACTCAGCAAAAATTACAAGAATAGTACCAAAATATACTATAGAAGAGTTAGAAGATGCACAACTAGAACTTCTTCGTTCAAATGATTTTAAATCAAATGTATATTTAAGACCTCTTATCTATTTAGGTTATGGAATTATGGGGCTTCATCATGTTGCGGCTCCTATTAAAACTTCTATAGCAGCTTGGGAATGGGGAAGTTATCTTGGTGAAGAGGGTTTAGAAAAAGGAATACGTGTTAAAATCTCGTCATTTGCTAGAAATCCTGTTAGTTCTACTATGGGAAAAGCAAAAGCAGCTGCAAATTATCTAAACTCACAAATGGCAAAATACGAAGCTGTTGAAGCTGGTTATGAAGAAGCTCTTCTTTTAGATACTGAAGGTTTTATTGCTGAAGGTAGTGGTGAGTGCTTTTTTATCGTTAGAGATGGAGTACTAATTTCTCCTCCAAATGATACTTCACTAGAGAGTATTACTCAAGGAATGGTACTAGAACTTGCTCGTGAAATGGGCATACCAATTGAGAGAAGAAGAGTTACAAGAGATGAAGTTTATGTTTGTGATGAAGCTTTTTTTACAGGAACTGCTGCTGAAGTAACTCCTATTAGAGATGTTGATAATTACGTTATAGGTGATGGAAAACGAGGAGATATGACAGCAAAACTTCAAGCTGCTTATTTTGATGTAGTATATGGAAGAAACCCTAAATATAAGCACCTATTGACTTACATTTAGTTAACATTTACCAATTAATGGTAGAATAGATATACAAAAATTTTATTAAGGAAAGATATGCCCGCAGATTTGAATGATTATTTCAAAAAGAAGAATGGTGGAAATGGTAGTAGTGGTGGTGGAAATAATGGAGGTGGAGGAGATAGACGTCCCCCAAATATGAATATAGAGCCACCTGAATTTTTCAAAAATCTAGGTAAAAAAGCTGGTGTTTTATATGTACTTATAGGAATAATCGTGCTTTTTGTTATAGCTAAGCCTTTTGTTGTTATTAACTCTGGTGAAGTTGGTATAAAAGCTACAACTGGTAAGTTTGAGCCAATATCTATGGAACCTGGTTTTCATCTGTTTATCCCATTTGTTCAACAAGTATTTGTAGTTGATACAAAAGTAAGAATTATGAACTATACTTCAACTGAAGATATCAATACAATTAATCGAAGAGGTTCTGGCATAAAACTAAACAATGCAATTTCAATTCTTGATGCTCGTGGTCTTCCTGTTTCACTTGATTTAACAGTACAATACCAACTTCAAGCAGATTCTGCTCCTCAAACAATAGCTACTTGGGGTATGAGTTGGGAAGATAAAATCATTAACCCTGTAGTAAGAGATGTTGCAAGAAGAGTTGTAGGACAATATACTGCCGAAGTACTTCCTCAAAAAAGAAATGAAATAGCTGTTAAAATAGAAGATGGTATAAGAGCAAATATAGATTCTCAACCAGGAAGACCTGTTAAACTTTTAACAGTTCAGATGAGAGAAATCATCCTTCCAAAAAAGATAAAAGACCAAATAGAAAAAGTTCAAGTTGCTAAACAAGAAGCAGAAAGAACAAAGTATGAAGTTGAACGTGCTAATCAAGAAGCTCTAAAAGCTGCTGCAATCGCTCAAGGTAAAGCAAATGCTAGAGAGATACAAGCTACAGGACAAGCAAAAGCTATCAAAATTGAAGCAGATGCAAATGCTTATGCAAATATAAAGATAGGAAAGAGTATAACTAATTCTCTTCTTAGCCTAAAGCAAATAGAAGTTCAAGGTAAATTTAACGAAGCACTTAGCACTAACAGAGATGCTAAGATATTCTTAACACCTGGTGGAGCTGTTCCAAATATTTGGGTTGATACTAAAAATACTCAAAGAACAACTTCAATTACAAAATGATAGATAAAGAAACTCTTAGTGAAACTAAAGCTTCAGTGAGAGGAATTTTCAAGGGGCTTTGCTCCTTGAAAAGGAGAATATAAATGATCGACAAAATCGATTGGTCAAAACAAGATTTACTTCCTGCAATAGTGCAGGAAGTAAACTCCAATAAAGTCCTTATGCTCGCATATATGAATAAAGAAGCTGTTGAACTTACACTTAAAACGAACCTAGCACACTACTACTCAAGAAGCAGAAAAAAGATGTGGAAAAAAGGAGAAAGTAGTGGAAATCTTCAACATGTAAAAGAGATATATTTAGATTGTGATTTAGATACTATTTTATTAAAAGTGATTCAAGATGGTGGGTGTGCTTGTCATACAGGCCGTGAATCTTGCTTCTTTAATAGAGTAGATATTGAAGAAAAACCAAGTGAAATCATACAAGATATAAATTATAGTGTTATAGATAAACTATACCATACAATTCAAGAGCGAAAACTTGCAGACCCAAAAACTTCATATGTTGCATCACTTTTTAAAAAAGGTGACAATAGTATACTTAAAAAAGTTGTTGAAGAGGCTGGAGAACTATGTTTTGCAGTAAAAGATAATGATGAAAAAGAGATAATCTATGAAGCAGCAGATTTAGCTTTTCATACACTTGTAGCACTAGCAGCAAAAGATATAAATCCTGATTTAATAAAACAAGAGCTAAAAAGAAGGTTTGGACTTAGTGGCATAGAAGAGAAAAATTCAAGGAAGAAATAGTGTCAAAAATAGAAACTATAAAAGTCTATATTTTAAACTATATACATCATTTTAGTATGTATGATTATTTTGCTTATGCATGGTTAATTCTTCTATTTTTTGTAACTATTTTACTTGCTATTATGCTTGCTAAGAAAAGTCCTACTTTTTCGATTCTCATTCTCATTATATCACTTACACTTTTATTTGCTGGTCCATTTGTTTTAAAACACTATCTAGATAAGTTTATTAGACCATCTTTAGGAAAAATTGAACAAGTTAAAAAACTGACATTTTCAAATACTCTTATAGTCAATGCCAATGTTACAAATCTATCTAAAAAAAACTTCTCCACATGTAATATTTATGTAAATGTAATTAAAAGTGCAGAAAATCAAATTCAAAATTTTATAAACCAATTAAAACCATTAAGAAAAAAGACGATATTGATAAATAGTACAATAGAGATAA
>Ga0256842_1003181_pt1 | contig 11112 bp, 14 predicted proteins | sample 4559240metaG_FD_185973 | JGI IMG/M metagenome (GOLD analysis project Ga0256842, IMG submission 185973) | Hydrothermal vent microbial communities from Guaymas Basin, Mexico - 4559-240 | ecosystem: Environmental > Aquatic > Marine > Hydrothermal vents | place: Mexico: Guaymas Basin | collected...
TATTGGTATTTCATGATATCACTGAACAAAAAAAATTGGATAAGACAAGAAGAGACTTTTTTGCCAATGTCTCACATGAATTAAAGACACCCCTTACATCTATTCAGGGTTATGCTGAAACAATACTGGATGATTTAGATTTAGATAAGGAGCAAATAAAAATTTTTCTCAGGAAAATATTAAAAAATTGTGAAGAGATGAGAGAGCTTATAAATGGAATAATGGAGATTTCAAAAATAGAAACAGGAGAGATAAAAACCAAAATTGAAGCAATTGATTTAAAACTTATTCTCATGGATGTATGGATAAGTCTAAAACAAATAGCAGAAAAAAAGAATATTAAATTTAAAAATATAGATAAATCATTTAAAGTCAAATATGACAGGGAAAAATTATATACAATATTAAAAAACTTAATCCACAATAGCATTAAATTTTCCCATACAAATGGAGAAATTTCTGTAAAGATTAAAGAACAACAGAATTTTTACCAGATAGGTATTAAAGACACTGGTATTGGTATTCCCTTTGAGGAACAAGACAGGGTATTTGAGAGGTTTTATCAGACAAAAAATGCCATTAAATCAAAAGCACCAGGATATGGTTTAGGGCTATCAATCTGCAGAAATATTGTCCATTATTTTGGTGGACAAATCTGGATTGAGAGCCCTATAGAGGAAAGCGACAAAGGATGTATTGTGTGGTTCACTATTCCAAAAGAGATTGAGGAGAAAAAATAGAGGCAGACCAAAAAATGAAACCCAATAACACAAAAATTAAGGTAAAAAATCTAAACTTTTTTTATGGGAAAAAGCAGGCCCTATTTGATATCTCAATGGACATTTATGAAAATCAGGTAACTGGTTTAATTGGACCCTCTGGTTGCGGAAAAAGTACTTTTTTAAGGTGCTTAAACAGGATGAATGACTTAATATTGGATACACGAGTACAAGGTGAGGTTTACCTTGATAATAAAAATATATTTGACCCAGATGTGGACGTAGTGGAGCTTAGAAGAAAGGTTGGAATGGTGTTTCAAAAACCAAATCCCTTTCCAAAGTCCATCTTTGAAAATGTAGCTTACGGCCTCAGGGTTCAGGGAATAAAAGACAAAGAACAAATAGCACAAAGGGTGGAAGAAAGCCTACAGAGGGCAGCCTTATGGGACGATGTTAAAGATAGATTAAATGAATCAGCAATGGGTCTATCAGGTGGTCAGCAACAGAGACTTTGCATTGCAAGGGCAATTGCTGTTCAGCCAGAAGTGCTTCTCATGGATGAGCCAGCATCTGCCCTGGATCCAATTGCTACGAGAAAAATCGAAGAACTGATCTTTGAGCTAAAGAAAAACTTCACAATTGTAATTGTAACACATAACATGCAACAAGCTGCAAGAATTGCAGATTATACAGGATTTTTCTTAATGGGAAAATTAATTGAAATGGATAAAACAGAAGTTATATTTACAAAACCCAATAAAAAAGAAACAGAAGAATACATAACAGGAAGATTTGGTTGATGAAAGGTGAATGGGTGTCTATGATCTGAGTGAATGATCAGTATAAGAAACAGATTACCCATACAGATCACAGATAACCTGTAAAAGGGGTATGTTTTTATGTATACACATCTTCATAAAGAATTAGAAAAACTAAAGACTTTATCCTTAAAAATGGCATCATATGTCAAGGAATCTTTAAAAGATTGTATATATGCCTTTAAAAATATGGATACAGACCTTGCTCAACAAATTGTTGATGGAGATGAAAGAGTCAATCACCTTGAAGTAAAAATAGATGAAACCTGTTTGAAATTGCTTGCCCTAGAAGGCCCTGTTGCAAAAGACCTCAGATTTATAATAGGATGTATGAGGGCTTCTATTGATCTGGAGAGGATAGGAGATGAAACAGCCAACATTGCTCAAACAACAATAATCTTGAGCCTTAAACCTAAATTACCTTTTTATACTGAATTAACTCACATGGGAAATAAATCATTGGAAATGCTAGAATATGCATTAGAATCATTTTTTAAACCAGATCCAGATATGGCTATTGATGTTTGTAAAATGGATTCAACAGTGGATAAATTAAATAACGATATAATCAAAGAAATTATTGCATATATGATTAAAGAAATTCCAGCAATCAAAAGATCTGTATATTGTATTAACATAGCCAGAAGATTTGAAAGAATAGGGGATTTAGCTACTAATATTGCTGAAAGTGGTGTTTTTATTGCTAAAGGGATTAATATAAAACACTATTGTCAATTTGATAATCGTTAAAAAATTATGGGCAAAAAAAATATATTAATTGTAGAAGATGAAGAAGATATTCAGGAGCTTTTAAAATTTAATATAGAACGTGCAGGCTTTAATACAACAGTATGTGGAACAGGTGAGCAGGCACTTTCCCTTTTAGAAACTTCCAGATTTGATCTAATTATCTTAGATTTAATGCTACCTGACATGGATGGTCTGGATATTTTAAAAAAAATTAAAATAAATCCCATCCACAGTGATATTGCTGTAATAATTCTAACTGCAAAGGGTGAAGAGTTAGATAGAATCCTCGGATTTGAGCTAGGGGCTGAAGATTATGTGGTAAAACCCTTTAGCATAAGAGAACTCATCTTGAGAATTAAGGCCTTACTAAAAAGGACCCACCATCATCCTTCTACCAAAAAGTGGAAATATAAAACCCTGATTGTAGATCAGGAAAAGATGGAAGTAACAATAGATGAAGAAGAAATAGAACTCACAACCACGGAATTTAAATTGCTTCTAGAACTTATTAAGGCACAGGGAAAAGTGCTGAGCAGAGAGTATCTGTTGAATAGCGTGTGGGGATATGATTTTGAGGGGTACGCCAGGACCGTTGATACCCACATAAGGCGACTTAGATCTAAACTTGGAGATTATGCTGAGATCATAAAAACAATAAGGGGAGTTGGGTACAAGATTAAAATTAATTGAATTTATATGATCATTAATGCAATTTTCCATTTAACTTAAGAAAAAAATGTAGCCACATATTATTGGAGTTAAAAACTCATTATGTGATTTTGTAAAATACACCTCTATCCTGTCTAACTGGTTGAATTTTGCCTTCATTCAACAAAATTCCTAAATACTTCTTTAATTCATTTTCAGAGATGTTTAATATACTACTCAAATCCTCCACTGTACATGGCCTTCTTTTTATGGTTTCAAAAATAGTAGATTCTATGTCCTTTCTATATGATACTCTCTTTTTTGCCTCTGATATAGAAGAAATTATCTTTACATTTTGCATATTAAAGATCTTTAAAATATCCTGAAGCTCATTATAGTCAGCACCTTTTAAATTATCTACTGTACCAGGTCTATCAAGTGTATTTATTTGAACCTCATCTGGATCTATTTTCTTTATTATTTCTTTTATGAGAACAAGTTCTTCTAAATTGTCATTATAACCAGGAAGGATAAATACTTCTAGCCATATTTTTTTTTGAAATTCTCTTCTAAAGGAAATAAGGCCATCAATATAGGATTTTAATTCTAAATCCTTATGTGGTCTATTTATTTTTTTAAATACTTTATCAGTTGCTGCATCAAGAGAAGGAAGCACTAAATCTGCATTTAACAACTCTTGTCTAACTTCAGCATCATATAAAAGTGTTCCATTTGTTAGTACTGCAACTGGCAAATTTGGCTTTATATGTTTTATAAAATCTATTACCTCTCCAATCCTACTATTTAAGGTGGGTTCACCAGAACCTGAAAAGGTAACATAATCTGGATCAGGATTGTTTTTAAAATAATGGGCTAATTCTTCTTTTACTACATCAATGGGCACATATTCTTTTCTTTGTAGAGTGAGATTTGTAGTTTTACCAACTTCACAATAAACACAATTTAAAGAACACACCTTTTTTGGAACAAGATCTACCCCTAAAGACATCCCTAAACGCCTAGACGGAACTGGACCAAAGATATATTTATACATAATCCTCTCTAAATCAATTTGGATAATACTTTATTACTTGATCTTCCTCAAAATGGAGCTTTCCCTGCTCACACAAATAATTTAAATGTGCCTGTGCCTCACCTGTTGCAAACCACCTTTGCGCCATGGGAAATTCATCCCACGACTTATAATCCATATCCCAGCTCATAAAAGATGCCACATCGTAAGCACTAAGTCCAGGATGATCAAGGACAATTTCTAAGACCTCGTTAAGTCTCCTTTTGTGATGCATAAAAAGCTCATCCACTCTCGCCTTTAACTTGCGAAATATCCTTCTATGTCCTGGCAAAACTAACCCTACATCCAGCTCCCTTACTTTTTTAAGACTCTGCAAGTAATCTTGAAGAGGCCGTGCGTGCGGTTTCCACTGGGAAATATTAGGAGTTATGTTAAAAAGGATATGGTCACCAGATACAAATATCTTATTTTGCTCCTCCAAAAGACACATATGCCCCTGGGTGTGACCAGGGGTATGTATGGCACGAAATTTAAAATTCCCAAGGTCAAATATATCTCCATCTCTCATCTCATTATAGTCAACTTTACCAATTGGTCTATATTTATATCCTGGATGTCCCATTCTGGCTTCTTCTAATCTATCCAGCGGCATTCCCAATTTCTTTGCAAATTCTATCATCTTTTCCCAATCTGTAGGATTATTTATAATTTCCCCATCAAAGGAACTTACCCATACTTCAAAACCCTTTTTATTCAACTTAGCGCCCAGTCCACAATGATCTGAATGCATGTGGGTAATAATTAATTTTGTATTTTCTGGAAAAAACTTTAACTTATCTATTGCTGAAAAGAGTATCTTCTCTGCCTCAGGGTGATTTAGACCAGTATCTATAATTAGATTGTAGTTTTCTCCTTTGATAAAATAAGAATTTAGATATTTTAAAGGATTTTTTGGCATTGGTATTTGTACATTAAATATATTCTCAATTACTTCTTTCATGTCTTGTCCCTCCTCTTAGGTATCTAAAAATTCCTTTAAACTCTGCTTTTTTCGATACACAGTTCCCTGGAATATAGCAAGTAATGCACCTGAGTTATGGAACACATCTATTTTATAAGTCGCCAGTTTTGGATTTTTAGAGAGCTCAACAGCTTCAGCGTAGATAGTTCCACTTGATACTGCTTTTAAAAAAGATATAGTAGCATTTATTGCTAAAGCTACTTGTCCATGGGAATTGGACGCAATGGCAAAGGCATAGTCAGCCAATGCAAATAATACAGCACCATGTACAATATTTACACCATTTAGGTGCTCTTTTCTTAAATCAAGCTTTACCTTTGCCCTGCCCTTGCCTACCTCCACTATTTCAATACCAACATATTTTGCAAACCTATCCCGTGTGTCAAAAAAATTTCTTATATCTTTCATGGCTATACCTCTATTAATTTAAAACAAATCTTGTCTCCAATTTGATATCCATATTTTTTTGCAAGGTTTTGTTTATTTATTGCAAGCTCTAAATATCCTTGGGATCCATCTAAAATACCTATTTCTCCCTCTGGTATATCTTGATAAGCATCCACTAAATGAACTCTACTTGCTTCAGGCATGAGAAAAATTTTATAATTATGTAATTTTTCTTTTATATTTTGTTCTATATTTAATACACAATTTCCAAATCTATCAATATGTAGTATTATTGCATTACTATTTTTATTTATTCTAAAATCAGGAATATCTATTTTTTTTATGTAATTTACATCTATTATATGTGATATTTCTGATATATCCTGTCCCTTTGCTATATACATTGCCAATGGAGCAAATACATCCCTCCCATGAAAGGTGTTGGACATACTTTTTATACCAGCCTTATCTTTAAATTTTTCCATATCCAGCACAAAAATCTCATTTTGTGATAAGTGGGACTTTATAACAAGAGACAACACACCATTATCAGGGGCCAGGACAATTTTTTTATCTTTCTTTAAGATTAAAATATCTCTATTGGTTCCAACACCAGGGTCAATCACAACCAGGGTAATTGAATTTTCAGGAATGTATTTCCACGAAGCCTTTAGAAAAAAACTACCCTGCACTATATTGTGTGGTAAGACACTATGGGATATATCTATTATTTGAGCATTAATATTTTGTGAAGCTAAAACACATTTTACCTGTCCCACGTAAACGTCTTCAAGACCAAAGTCTGTTAAAAGGCAAAAAATTTTTGATTGCATAAAACAGCATACGTTATTTTTTAAGTTTCTTCTGTATAATACAAAACCGCTTTAATATCGTCTTCTTCTTCCAATTGTCCTCCTAGCGCTGCTGCTGTTATTCCAAAAGTGGCGAGTATTTTTGCGTAATGAATTACTGGCAATTGTCCACTTTTGTTAGCCCATTTTAAAAGAACATCATGGGGTAAAACAGAAATAATTCCAAAAGATATAAAAAATAAGCCGAACCAGAACACGGTGATCCCAAAAAGAATGGTTCCTTTTATCACCAATTGGGATCTAATGGATTGTTCTTTGATATTATCTGATTTAGCGACCTTATGCAAATTTTGTCCATAATATAATGACAACGTGGCAATAGCAACAATCAAAATAGACGAGACATCTATCCATGTCTCAGACATAGCACCACCAATTTCCCAGGCCTCTGCAGTTAAAAATAGAAATATTATAGAAGTAAATGTCACTACTGTGAGTTTTCCAAGCCGCCCCATAAGTAACCATGATTTATTAAATAAAATATCTTTTATTATGGTTATTCCATCTTTTAAAATTAATTTGAGATAAAATAACATTGTGTATTTTTTTATTTTTGTCTCTTCTAACCTGGGATCAGCAATGATTTTTAAATAATCCAAAATTTGTTCTTTTTCTTCATCAGTCCAATCCAACCTTAAATCATCTTTCCACAAATATAATTTTTTCATAACAGAATCTTGACTATGATGAAGTCCCCACAAATGACCCAAACAATGCATAGTTAAGCCTAGTACAGAATCATAATATTGTCTTGTATTGTAATTCATAAATCTTGATACACTTATAACAGCTACTTCAAATAAATTAGAAGGAACAGCATTCACAATATCATTAAATCTATTTTTCAGGGGTTTTTCTGTATAAATTAAAACAAAGTCAAAATTAAATTCTAATTTTATTGATGATCCTAGTTCCAGAAGATCTATTGGATCGGTGGGTATTGATAGAGGAATATTTTTTTTACTCAATAATTTTAGATTCCAATCAAATTGAGGAAATATTTCATTAAATTTTTTTTTCAAGGATTCAATAACATAATCAATAACTACCTCTAATTCTATTTCCTCAACATCATATAAAAAACCTATAGATACTGTCTCTTTCTTCTTATTCATATAAATCTTCTCGATTAATTAATAGATAGCATTCTTTGAAACTCATTGTCAGGAATAAGCATTCCACCTGTAAGCCATATGAGATGGTCGCATTTTCCAACATATTTTTCAACAAAATAAACACCCTTTACCCCAGCACCAGCAGATGGTTCTATCTTTATATTTTCTTTTAAGTAAAGGCTCCTAACACTCCAAAGCATCTCCTCATCAAATAGTGTAAATCCCCCAGCAATTATATTTTTTATAATTGGAATTGCCAGCTTTGATGGTCCAGGTACTGCAAGTCCATCAGCCTCTGTATTTAGTTCTATTCCAAGCTCTTTAATATTAAAATCATCCTTACCTGTAATCAATGCGCCAATAACACATGGTGCGCCAACAGGCTCTGCTGTATAACACCTTGCAGCTGTACCAAATACATGGGCCATGCCAAAGGATATTCCTCCAGGAGCACCGCCAACACCACATGGGAGATATACACAGATGGGATTATTGGTAGAGGGATAGACATCTACCTTAGCAAGTTGTTCTTTTAATCTTAAGGCAGAAGTAGCATAACCCAAAAAAAGATCCAGGGAATTTTCATCATCTACAAAATGGGCAAATCTATCTCCTTCACACCTTTTCCTTCCCATCTTAACTGCATAGGAATAATCACCAGGATGCTCTATTACCTTGGCCCCCCATTTCTTAAGCAGCTCTTTTTTCCACTCCTTTGCGTCACAAGACATATGCACTTCAGCATTAAATCCTAGTGCTGCTGACATTATTCCAACACTAAGGCCAAGATTACCAGTAGATCCTACTACAACAGTATATTTTGAGAGGATATCTTTGCATTTTTTGTGAAGGAGCTTTGAATAATCGTCCTGATAACTTAAATAACCCTGTTCAATTAAAATAGTCTCAGCTAGCTTTAATACTTCGTAGATTCCACCTCTTGCCTTAATGGAACCAGCAATGGGCAAGGTATTGTCCATCTTAACAAATACCCTGCCCTTTATCTCTATTCCATATCTGTCTTCAAGCTCTGTTTTAAACCCAGGTACCTCTTTTATCTGAGACTCAATAAGTCCATCTTTAGTATCTTGAAATCGTTTCTTTAAATATGGCCTAAAACGATCAAGTCGCAAGTTTGCGTTGATTATATCCTGCTTTGTTATATTCAGCTTTTTTAAAAAATTTTCCTGATTTTTAAAAGCAGGATTTTCATAAAAGATACTTTCTTTTTTCTTGAGGCAGGAAATATAATACTGCACTCCCATATGTTAGTCCTATTAATATTTAGAAGACCAAATATCTATCACATTCTTCTATCATTTCAGCATTTCTAGCCTGGGTAACAAATTGCTTGAAACCTACTCCAGGTACTTCTTTTCCTTCCAATCCATTTGCCCTAAAACTCACATCACATACAAAAAGCTTTGCCACATCTACAAGTTCTTTAAATCTCTCTTCCTGGGTCAAAAGCACACCTTTTCCTGTAAAAAATATTTCTACTTCAATACCTTTTTTATTTGCTGCCTTAGCAGTATTGATTACATAATCTAAATATTTATTATCCCTTACCATAATTCCTAGTTTTGACATAACCAAGCCCCTTATATCGCATTTTTTACCACCAACAAATTACTTTTTCATGGGAAAATACTTCGTCTATAAATTTATCCCAATCAACATCCCCTTCATACAAGACAAAGATATCTTTATCTTCTCCAGATATAACATCCATTAATTTTTTTGTAGTATCATCTGGTTCTGATTTTAATACATGTAAAACTTTCATAAGACCTCCCCTTAAAAAGGAATAACAATATCTACTTCTTTTAACATCTCTCCAATCTCATCCAATGTAGCATATTTAAAACCATATTTTTCTACATTGGCCTTGTTATTTGAATACCTCTCTCCTTCCATTTCATCTAAAAATTCCATATTCTCTTCATATGCCTCGTGCATATCAATTTCATGGTCTAAAACAATCATTTTAACAGATGGAATCTCTAACAGTGCACCTAAACTTGAGCGCAGGGCTTCATATTGTTGTTCTTTATCCCTCACAATAACAGCAAGCTTTTTCATATACATCCTCCAAAAATTAAAGTGCCCTCTGAAAATGCGAAGTGTTTACTTAAGCAGAAACGCAAATGCGTCTCTGCTTTTTTTAAGGGCACCTGCTCTAATTTTGATTATTTTACCCGAATAAGATACCTTGTAAACCCAGCAGGATCGTCTTCATATCCCAAAAACTCATATCCGTGTTTTTCACAAAAGGATGGGATATCATTTTTTGATCCTGGGTCTGTACCAAGGACCTCTAAAACTTCTCCAGACTTCATGTCCTTTAAGGTCTTCTTTGTCTTTAACATGGGCATGGGACAACTAAGACCCCTGGCATCCAAGGTTTTATTAACATTCACATCTGGTAATGCCATAACTATACCTCCTCTTAATTTTTGTTCCATTGAGAATACATAAGATTGTAAATACTGTCAACAAATCTATTCTTCACAGAATTTATATCAAAATTCCGCAAAAACACAAGAATTAGTTTTATAGAAACAAGGCTGAGTTGACTGCCATCTTATAATTATCTAAATTAACCAAAATTCTTTTTAAGATAAGGGCCATGATATCTTTTATTACATCTATTGAAATTATCTCCCCTATTTTCTTATTAATTTTATGCGGCACCCTATTTAGGGCCTTAAAATTAATAGACCAAACCTATATTAACACATCGAATAAATTGTTATTCTATCTTTTTCTCCCTGCTTTTTTGTTTACTAAAATTTCAAGATCTCAACTGGAAAATATCGTTAATCTAAATTTAATTTTGGGGTGTTTCATAGGTATTTTTATAACATTTATTTTAAGCTACGTATTTACCTCATTTAAAAAATATCCACCAGAGGTAAAGGGATCTTTTATTCAGGGCTCATTTAGAGGTAATATAGGATATATTGGTCTTGCCATTGTTATGAGTGCATATGGAGAACATGCGCTTTTTACTGCAAGTATTTTACTTGGATTTTTAACACCTATTATAAACTTTCTGGCAATTTTATCTTTTTTACTTCCCCAAAAAAATATAATGAATTACAAAGGATTAATTAAAATAACAATTGATGTAATTCTAAATCCCATTATTTTGTCATCATTAATTGGCATTTTATTTAACATTTATAATTTGCCTATTCCAAAGATAATAGATACAAGCTTAGGTTATCTATCTAAAGTTACACTACCTCTTGCACTATTCATAATTGGTGGGTCATTAAAAAGACCAGGTTTTAATAAAGATCTATTAATTCCCGTCTTTTGTAATTGTTTTAAATTAATCATAATGCCATTTATAACATTTATTGCTCTATATTTTTTGGCGGTTAAGCCTTTAGATTTATACATAGGTCTTATCTTTGCAGCCGCTCCCACTGCAGTGGTTACATATGTATTTGCATCTCAATTTAAAGGAGATACAGAGCTCGCCACCCTGATTGTAATCACCTCTGTAATTTTCTCATTTTTTACATATCCTATCCTTTTTTGGTTTTTTAGATTATCAAGTACTTAAATTTTTACCAATTTTATTCTTTTTAATCAAAAGATGGATCTGATCTAGACAAAATTTAAGCTTGCAAGCAAATAAATTATTAAATATTGATTACAAAATCTAGCTACCCACTTATTTGGAGGAAGATATGAAAAAAATTGAAGCAATAATAAAACCCTTTAAATTAGACGATGTA
>Ga0256842_1003182_pt1 | contig 11112 bp, 8 predicted proteins | sample 4559240metaG_FD_185973 | JGI IMG/M metagenome (GOLD analysis project Ga0256842, IMG submission 185973) | Hydrothermal vent microbial communities from Guaymas Basin, Mexico - 4559-240 | ecosystem: Environmental > Aquatic > Marine > Hydrothermal vents | place: Mexico: Guaymas Basin | collected...
ATTTACACAGAAATTTTTAGCTCTTTTGGGATTAATTTTTGGATTTATTCCTTTCGTTCTGGGAATAATATTAAATCCTTTAGCTAAAATATCCTTTAAGAAGTTTGAATACTATCGTGATCTTAATGGTAATAAAATAACTCTAAATCGAGCATTAGTAGATAAACCTAATTTTCTTAGCTATTGGTTTTTCCGTTTTAGTTTGGATAAATATTTGCTTTTAGGTAAAGTTCTTACAGGAAAATTGAATTTAGTGGGAAATTATCCTTTGATCAGCAATTCCTATGGTAAACTTATTTGGGAGCAATTAGATAATTATCATCCGGCTGTGATTAGTTATCCTGAATCACATATAACTAATGTTTCTGATAATAATTTCATATTACACGAGATTTATTATAATCATCATAGCTCTATCGGCTTGATGTTTAGGATTATTTATATTTTTTGTTTAAATCGTATGTTTTCTATAAGAGCATATTTTGAAAATGGCTTTTTCTCTTCGCAAGGAATTTAATGGATACAACAAACAACACACAAAATACTAACGATTATCTAAAATTAGATAAAAGAGTTCTACTAATTACTCTTAGTCATAAGATAATTAAGATTATAATCATTTCTTTTATTGCTACTGTAGCCGGCTTTGTTTTGGCTAAGCTTGTTGTGGGAGATCGTTGGCCTGCTCAAGCAACATTAATTAGACACAAGAAAAATCTAAGCAGTAAAACAAATGTACCTTATCTTTATACTGAAATGGATTTTGAAACTGTTCTGCAATCTATAAAAACCAGAAAGAATCTTTTAACACTAATTGATAGCTTGCATTTAGATACTACGCCGGAACGGATTTACAGCACTATCAAAGTTACTCGAGGTAGAAGATCCAATCTTATAAATATTCGCACAACTAATAGAAACCGAGATACTGCTGTTAATATAGCCAATACTATTGCAGAAATTTTTATCAAAAGCTATACTGAAATTATTAACTCAGCAACAAACAAAGTTTACCAATATTATCAGAATGAGATAAAATCTTATGAATCTAAAGTTAAATCTGTTATCAAGGAATTAGATAAATTCCAAACTGAAAGACAAATTTTATCTTTAGAAAATGAAGTCCAAAACAAATATGATAATCTTAAAACCTTAGAATTGGATATGATGAATGCACAATTGCACATTTCGGAATTACAATCTAAAATTGCTGATATTACTGAGCGCATAGCAGATCTTCCTCACACTGTGGAACTTACCTCAACAATCACTACAACCAGAGAAAGCCAATTAAAACAATTAAAAGCACAAATGGCTATGTATAAGAAAAAATATACTGAGAAAAATCCGAAAGTGATGAAACTGCAAGATGAAATCAATGCTTTGGAAAAAAGAATAGAAGTAGAAAAAAAGGGAGAGAGAATTCCCGATTCAATGACCTATGGAACAAATAGTATTTGGCAAAGTATGGTTTTGGAAAAAGCTCGATATGAAAATGAGATGGTAGCAACCAAGAAGAAAGTAAAAGAATATAAGAATAAAATTGCTATTATCAAAAGCCAAATCCAATCACTTTCTCCTATAGAACGAGAATACTATGATATTGCTAACAGAAAAGCCAATTTGGAAGAGATACTAAACAAGGTGAAAGCAAGAGCAAATGAAGCAAAAACAGCAATGGATTCCAATCTTAGTGATTTTGAAATTTTAGAACGTGCGATTGCTCCTAAATATCCTGAAGCATCAGGAAGAAAAATTGCCTCAATAATAATTGGATTTTTAACTTTCTTAATACTTTTGATTTATTATATGTTAAAAGAAGTATTGGATTTTACGATAAAATCAAAATATGATATTGAAGAAGTTCTTCAAATAAAATGTTTGGCAGAGATTCCTAATAGCGGAGACGTTCCGAAACCTGTGTTTTATTCCAAAATGCAAGTGTTGTACGGGCAGATATTAACCTATATCAAAGAGGATAAAACTTCTTTAATTGCTGTTGGAAAAGATAGATTCTCTTCAGGTGCTACTTTTATTATTCAAGAATTGGTGAATTTAGCTTTATCACAAAATAAAAAAGTTCTGTGGATCGAAAGTGTGAATGAAATTGATGATGAAATCTTAGAACATCAAATTAATGATGTTTTATATGGGAAAAGTAACGATAAACCGGATTATTATAAATTTACCGATAGTTTTCATGTCGCTTATTTTATCTCAGACGATCATACTTTTACAAAAGTTCTAAGTGAGAAAAATGTGGAAAATTTCATCGCTAAAAATGACGAATATGATATCATTTTCTGGGAACTGTTTAATGTTGATCATAATGTACACTTATTTGCAACTATCTCTTCTGTTGCCGACTTATTAGCTTTTGTTTGTAGATACAGGCATTCCGATAAATTTAAATTACTAAATTCTATTCGCTTTTTAAAAGAGAATATTAAAACACCGATTGTTGGAATTCTTAACAATTCTATCAAACCGTATTTCAAAGAGTAAATTTGGAGATGTTTATGCAGAATAGATATATTTTTATATTATTAATTTTCCTTTTTTCATGTAGTAATTACAAAACTCTTTCGCAAGAGACAATTGAAGCTGTGCCACAATTTTTGGAAGAAATTGCTACCGACCAGCAAGAAGATGAGGATAAAATTAAAGAATTACAAAAATTACAACATGTTGATACTGAAATTTACCATATTAGTGAAGGTGATAGATTCAATATATATGTTTATGATGAATTTGATCTTAATACTGAAGGAGTTGTTGTAAAGCCTGACGGGACTATATCTTTCAAATTAATCGGTGAAGTGATGGTTGCCGGACTTACAGTTGCTGAAGCAACAAGTTTGGTAGAAGAGAAACTTTCTAAATATATCCAATATCCCAAAGTTTCTCTAATCCCTTATGAACTTACCGGGGCTAATGTAACTATTGTTGGAAAAGTAATGAATTCAGGAGTTTATGAAATTAAAGGTGGTATGCGAGTAGTAGATGTTATCGCAGTTGCCGGTGGTTTGTCTTCAGGTATTTTCCAAAATAATACAATTGAATTAGCCGATTTGGAACGAAGCTATATGATAAGAAACAATAGAATCCTACCTGTAAATTTTAAAGAACTTATTAGGGAAGGTAACATGTTGCATAACATTCCGATTTTAGATGGAGATTATATTTATATACCATCAAGTGTGAATAAGGAAGTTTATATTTTAGGAGCTGTGGAAACTCCTTGGCATTTCTTATATAAAGAATCGATGACTCTTATGCAAGTAATTACATTCGCTAGAGGCTTTACTCCTGATGCTAAAAAAGAAGTTCTGGTGATACGCGGTGGAATGACTCATCCAAGAGTTTTCAAGATAGATACAAATAAAATTTTAGCCGGAGACGAGAGAGATTTTCCGTTGAGACCGAATGATATTATCTATGTGCCTGATTCAGCGATTTCTACATGGAACAATTTGTTAGATAAAATTATGCCAAGTTTGGAAGCTGTTCAAAGTGGCTGGATGTTAAACGAAATATATCAGCAAATTGACGGAAATTAAAAAAGAATGAAGTATGTTATCTTCTTTTTCGCCTTATTTCTGGGTGTGCCAATTGGTACTAGCTTAGCCATACGGTATGAGAAGATCGAGAAAATTGTTTTTTTCTTAATGATATTTTTCACTGTGGAAACTGTGACTATAAATTTTGTTTCCAGAGAATTCTATCGCGGAACTTCACGCGGTTTTGAAATTGGATTGGTAGATTTGGCAATGCTGGTAATTTGGCAAGTGATGAAAAGAAGAAACGATCTGTTCCCAAAATTAGAAAAACCGCCCGGGACTGCATTGTATCTTACTTTCTTTTTCTTTTGCTGGGTTTCTATTATCAATTCTGCTCCGGGATATGTGGTTTATTCCTATTTTGAGATCTGGAAAATGGTAAGAATGTATGCTTACTTTTATGTAATTTATAATTATATAAATAGTTGGGAAAAAATAGAACTCCTGATGAAAATAATAGGAATAATTATTATTTACATTGGTGTAATTGTTCTTAAACAAAAATATATTGATGGAATGTATCAAAATGCAGGACCTTTCCCACACCAAAATTCATTGGTGATGTATTTAATTGTGTTTGGATCGGTTGTATTTGCATATTTCTTAAATCGTAGAGATGTGAAACTTTGGTATTGGATATTTGTTTTTGGAATGGCTGCTATTAGTGTTATTTCCACTTTATCACGTGCGGGGATATTAATATTTTTAATATCTTCTGCTATTGTGTGGTTTTATTCTTTCGTACAAGAATTTACTATGAAAAAAGTGGGAATTACATTGCTTTTGCTTGTGATAGCTATTGCCGGAGTTCTAAAAGCTATGGATTCTATTGTGGAAAGATTTCAAACAGCACCGGAAGAATCTGGATTAACCAGAGTTATTTTAGCCAAAACTGCTGTGAAAATGGCGAATGATAAATTTTTTGGAATCGGCTTAAATAATTTTGGTGTAAAGGTGAATCCTCCTTATGAATATGGGGCTGAGATATATCCTTATTTACATCGAGGTAAGATACCACCGGAAGATTTTGAAGAGAAAAATGCATTGGTTGAAACAGCCTATTTAAGTATTGCAGCTGAAACCGGCTGGCATAATCTAATTGTGTACCTTGTATTTCTGTTTTATTTTCTTTTTATGAATTTTTCAAATATGAAAATACTACGATTTCATCCATATCAATTTTTTTCAATCGGATTGATGGGTGGATTAATAGGAATATATCTTGAATCTACTTTGGAATGGGTGTTAAGACAGACAAATAATTTTTATCAATTGATGATGATGTTTGCTGTAATTGCAGCAACTAGAAAACTATATTTTAAACAAGAAATGGAGAAAAATGAAAGATAAAGATTATTCAGAAAAAACTGAACGCGAACTGATGATTGAAGAATATATCAAGCAGATGAATCCTCATATCAGAGAGAGTTTGGATTATCAACAAAAAAATGAGCTTTCCAGGTTCTTAAACAGAATTTTACCACAAAGAGGGAATCATCTTGTTGATATCAGATTTACGTTTTGGTTAATCAAAAATTGGTATTTTGTTATTCAGTTTGGTGTTGATAAACGCGATAGAAAACGGATCAGGAATATTAATACTACCGAAAGAATTACGGCGTTTATATTAAATACAATTTTTGTAATTATTCTTGCTTTTCTAATATTTATTGTGGTTTTCTATATCTTGTATATGCTAAAAAGCTTTGCAGGAATAGATATTTTCCCGGATAAACATTTATCTGATTTTATTCATACTCAAGTAAGATTTATACAGGGAATATTTTAGTAGGTTTTATGAAGAAAATATATAAAATGATAAATAAAATCCAAAATTATGATTGGGGTACTTGTGATTTTATCGCTAATTTAAAAGGTGATGAAATTAGTGGAAAACCTCAGGCTGAACTTTGGATGGGAGCTCATCCGAAAGCTTCTTCAGAAGTGATTGTTGATGGTGAAATTATCTCTTTGGATAAATTGATTTCACAAAATCCAAGTGAATATTTGGGTGATATCATAGCAAATAAATTTAATGGGAAATTACCATATTTGTTGAAAATCTTATCAGCAAAATCTGCACTTTCCATTCAGGTTCATCCAAGTAAAAAGCAAGCTGAAATAGGTTTTGAGATAGAAGAAAAAAAAGGTATAAAGCTAACAGCTTTTGAAAGAAATTACAAAGATAAAAACCATAAACCGGAGCTTATTTGCGCGCTTACGGATTTTTATGCGATGTGTGGTTTTCGTAGTTTAGAAAAAATCCATTCTTTTTGGGAATATAACAAAATTTGGTCTGAGCAAAGCAAGGATTTTATCAAAAAACCTAACTCTGCAAATTTCCAAGCCCTCTTTTTCCAATTATTGGGATTAAATAAGAATCTGCAAATTTCTTTAGTGGAAGATCTATTTAATAACTTACTACCTGCTCGTGATTCCGATGATGAAATTATTATCAATTGGATGAGAAAATTGAATGAAAAATATCCGGGAGATATAGCTGTTTTAGCTCCGATTTATATGAATGTCATTAAGCTGAAACCGGGTGAATCTTTGTTTCTAAAAGCCGGTTTGATTCATGCCTATTTACAAGGAAGCGGAATAGAAATTATGGCTAACTCTGATAATGTGCTAAGAGGTGGTCTCACATCAAAGCATGTTGATTTAGTAGAATTGCAAAAGACATTGCTTTTTGATTTTGGAGATATGAAAACTATTGATGTTGAAAAAGATGAATTTGCTGAGAAATATCCAACTTCTGCCGAAGAATTTGAACTTGTAAGGCAGACTAAATTTCCTGTAAAAAATTCAATTAATAGTTGCGAGATTTTACTATGTACAAAAGGTGAAATTAAAGTTGAAGAAATAATTGTTAAAGCCGGAGAATCACTTTTTATAAGTGCGTCTGCCAAGAATTATCAGATTTATGGTAATGGCGAAATTTTCCGAGCAAGAATACCTGAAGAGGATTAATCATATGAAAAAAATATTTTATCTGCTATTTCTTATCTTATTTGGATGTTCAAATATTCCAAAAGGTGTATTTAAACAGAAAGTAACGATAAATACAAAACCTACTCCTGCAAAGATTTTTGTTAATGATAAATACATTGGAATCTCTCCTGTTGAAACAACTATATGGTACAAAAAAGAAGATTTTGTAAATATCAAAGCAGAACCTTTTTATGATAGTCAATTCCCACAAAATATCTATGTGAAAATACCTCCTATCCCACCTAAAATGACTATTTTTATGGATTACGAGGCTAAAGAAAGATTGGGTATAATAGATGAAATAAATAAACAATTGGAAGCTATTCCTGAACCTGAAGAAATTACTCCGGAAGTAGTGGAAGTTGTGAAAATTATAAAAGAACCTACTTTGATTAGATTGCCGGAAATCTATTTTGAAACTGATAAATTTATTTTAAGAGAAAATGAAAAAGCAAAAATGGATAAATTAATTGAAATTCTAAAAGATCATTCCGAGTATGGCTTGGTGATTCATGCTCATGCTGATGAACGCGGAGATCCTGATTATAACCGTAAATTATCATTTAAACGTGGATTAATGGTGAAGCAATTTTTAGCTCAAGAAGTGTCTAATGAAATGCGAATTGTTGTGCATGGTGAGCAGGTTACTTTCAGTGAAGATAATAAAAAACTCGATTATCAATTTAATAGAGTTGTTAGTTTTTCATTGGAATATATAGGAGAACAGGAGTAAGATATGCCTGGTAGTGGTTTGCGTAAAACTATGATAGCAAACACTATTTCTAACTATGGTAAATTGGTTACTATGATGATAGTAACTATTTTCCTAACTCGCACACTCTTTTTGGGACTGAGTAGGGAAGAATATGGTTTATGGGCTTTATTATGGTCTATTTTTGGTTATTCTTTATTATTGGATTTTGGCTTCGGTGCTGCTATTCAAAAATCTACAAGCCAAACTATAGTAACTAAAGATTGGGAAAAGTATAATCGATTATTAAGCACGGTCTTTGTAAATTATTCGGTTTTGGCTGTTTTGATAGGAGTGGCAGCTTTTATACTTGCTTCAAATTTGAATAATATGTTCCAATTTTCTTCTGCCGGAGATCTAAATTATTATAGGAAAATTTTTATAATGTTTGGAGTTGGGACAGCTGTAGTTTTTCCAAGCGGTTTTTTTGTGGAAGTTTTGCGTGGATTGCATAAGATAAAATTGCGTAATAATATCCAAGTATTATTTAATCTAATAAATTTTGGATTAATGATGTATGTTGTTCATTCCGGGTTTGGGCTTTGGGGAATGACAATTGTTACTATTTCCACTGCTTTACTTACAAATATCACAATGGCTTATTTTGCACATAAAAGTATTCCCACATTGAAAATTAGTTTAAAGCATTATGATTTTAAGTTGTTGAAAGAGGTCATGGGCTTTTCTCTTTTTGCCTATATTATTACATTTAGCAATTTGATTATTTACCAAACCGATCAATTAGTGATTTCTGTTTTCGCTTCTGTATCTTTGATTGCAGTGTACCAGATCTCTTCTAAATTGGCGATGACATTTAAGAAGTTCTCATCTCAATTTTTAGACAATTTGGCTCCTGTGGCTGCTACCTTGTTTGCCAGTAAGGAAGAGGGAAAACTTGGCAAAATCATGATTGAATCTAATAGATTAATGGGAGTTATCTCCACCTTAATGTTCGTTCCATTAGTTGTATTCGTGAAACCTCTGTTAAAAATCTGGTTAGATTTGGAAGATCCGGATGGTTTGTTTGTGGCGGTATTATTGCTTACTTCAATGTATTTGATTGTATTTTTTAGAAGTACATCTGTAAAAATTCTGCTTATGGGGAATCATTATAAAAAATTATCAATGGTAGCAATAATTGAATGTACTATGAATTTAGCGCTTAGCATTTGGCTGATAAGATTTTATGGAATTATTGGGGTGGCTTTGGGAACATTAATTCCTAATGCCATTTTTACAGTAAGTTTCAATATTCCGTTAGGATTAAAATTTTCAAAAATCACATTAAAAGAATATTTTAAGCAGTCGGTAATGCATAGCATTTGGATAGGTGGATTAACAATGATATTTGCTCTTGTGTTAAGACGATATTTTTATCCTAAAACAGCGTTATTACTACTTTCCGAACTTGCAATTACTGCAATGTTCTTTATTGTAATGTATTATGTATTCGGAACTTATAAATGGGAAAAAAATCAGTTTAAAGATTTTTTAAATAAGAAAAATAAAAAAAAAGATTGTTAAATTTAGTAGAATAAATAATTTCTAACTATAAGAAAGGAGTGATTATGAAAAAAGTAATTTTGGTATTTATAGTATTGATTTTTCTTTTTGGTTGTGATGTTTTTGATAATAATTCATCAGGGGGAAAGAAAGATTTGATTGAAGATTTAAATGTTTCGGAAGATTTTAATTACGAGACGACAGAAGAGGTTGAAGTGCAAATAAGGCTTTTAGATCGAGGTAATATTCCTGTTCCGGGTATTTTCTTTAGCATTTATGATAAAGATCCTGATGAAAATGGGAATCTGATGGCAAAAGGCGTTACGGATGTTAATGGAAGCTATTTTACAACAATTAACATTTCAAATTTACTAGATAATATCGTAGTCATCGGATACATGAACACCTATGAAGTTGAAGTGTCAAATGGCAGCGCTATATTGGAATTAGGTGGAGCAGGTTCATCTGAGAGAATAGCTGATGCTATTGAATCACCTAAAGATGGTTTCTTTAATTACATAATCGACTATAATGCAAATGGAATTCCTGTTGAAATGGGTACAGACTATATTGATGCTGAACTTTTACAACGTATCGATGAAGCTTTGCCTGAAAGAAGACCTGTTCCTGAATATCATCCGGAATATCTGGCAGAAGGTTCACAGCTAAATACTGTATTGGAAGAAGATGCAGAAGTGTGGGTAACTTTCGTAAACGAAGGTGCCGGCTATAAAAATAGTTTAGGATATTATACATACAATGTAAATGATGGAGCTCCTGCTGATATTAATTTATTACAGCACAATATTATTTTCCCAAATGTATCTTATTATGGTAATGGAAATTATTTAAATCCGGGCGACAAAGTGTATCTTGGACAATTCGAAGCAGGAACAGTGATAGGCTGGTTCTTGGTTGCAAATGGTTGGACTAATGGAAGTGTGAGTGAAGTTAGAACAAGATATTATTCAAATCCGGAATTTAATCCTGAAGAAGCGCAATATCAGCAACATAATGTCTTTTTGCATGATGAGGATAGTGGTAAATTTTTGTTAGCTTTTGAAGATTTACTACGACCTGGTGGAGATAATGATTTCAATGATGCTGTTTTCTATGTTACATCTAATCCTATTGATGCTATTGATCCGGGTGATGTAGTTGGAATAGAAGGAGAAGATTCAGATGATGACGGTGTTAGTGATTTGTATGATGATTATCCTAATGATCCTGAAAGAGCTTTCGATAACTATTATCCATCTGAAAACGGATGGGGAACTCTTGCTTTTGAAGATTACTGGCCTCGAAAAGGCGATTATGATATGAATGATTTAGTTGTGAATTATCACTATCACACAATTCACTCTCCTGAAAACAAATTGAAAGATATTATCGGTACTATCGAAGTGCGTGCGATAGGAGCATCATATCATAATGGTTTTGCTATTGAGTTGCCAATTGTTTCTAGTAATATTTTGGATTATTCAGGAGATATTGAAGGAGTTGAGCAAAATAATAATTTAGCGGTAGTAAATGTTTTTAATGACGCTTATGATGTGATAAATCCTCCCGGAGAAGGATTTGTAAATACTGAAGAGGGTATGGAATATTTTGAACCGGAAAGTGTAATTTTCGGTGTAACTCTGATTGATCCTGTTGATTTAAGTAGTTTAAATTATCAGTTACCATATAATCCATTTATCAGGGTTAATGGTGATTTAGAAAAAGAGATTCATTTACCTAATATGAGACCAACTCCAAATGCTGATACTTCTCTCTTTGGAACTGAAGACGATAACACAAGTATGTACACTGAGAATTTCTATAAAAGTTATGACAATTTACCTTGGGCAATTAACATTCCTTGTAATTGGTATTATCCAAAAGAGAGAAATGAAATTACTTGGGGATATAGATACTTTGCTGAATGGGCAGAATCTTCAGGAACAGTACATGAAGATTGGTATGAATTCAATGAAGAAAATGTTAACGAAAATTATATCTATCTTGCACAATAATTGTTTTAGGAATTAAGAAAATTATTGGTAGATAAAAAAATGCAAGCTTTTCAGTAAAATGAGAAGCTTGCTTTTTTTTTGTTTAAATCAGAGAAATAAATTTTATTGATTAAGTTCTTCTAAAATTGCTTGTTCGGCATATTGAGAAGCTTTGCCGGGATTATATAAAAGCGAATCGATCAAGTTCCTTTGTCGTTTTTTCTGAGAATTAATTTCATTGATAAAAGTTTCATCTCTGTTTAAGAAAGCTTTCATCATTTGTGAAAAATCTTCTAAATTTTCAAAACAG
>Ga0256842_1003183_pt1 | contig 11112 bp, 11 predicted proteins | sample 4559240metaG_FD_185973 | JGI IMG/M metagenome (GOLD analysis project Ga0256842, IMG submission 185973) | Hydrothermal vent microbial communities from Guaymas Basin, Mexico - 4559-240 | ecosystem: Environmental > Aquatic > Marine > Hydrothermal vents | place: Mexico: Guaymas Basin | collected...
AAATAATGATGCCTTGATCGATTGGTGTGTAGAGTTTTGGATCTACCTCTATCCAGTTGAGACCTCTTTTAAATCTTTGCATTTTTGTAGAGTAGAGAGATGATTTTGCAATAAAACCTAAATCTGTCGCCGTTACACTGTAGGCTACCGCTTGTGAAATTGACTCTGCAAAGACAATTTTATTTTTGACTTTTTCATAAAGTTTTGCATTTTTCAGTGCTTTAATGCTTGCTGCTCCATAAGGCGCTGTATTTGGATTGGCTATGGCTATGCGTCTTATTTTTGCATCAGTTACAATGTTAATGCCCTGTGTAAAATCTCTCTTGCGTGCGCTGAATATAGCAAGTGAACCTTGTGCGTAGATAAGGGGTTTTGTAACTCCAAGACCATTGTTGTAAATTGCCTCAGGGTATTTCATATTTGCAGACATTAAAATATCATAAGGTGCACCGTTGTTTATTTGTGCAGCCAGTTTTCCGCTTCCCCCGAGAGTTATTTTTACTTCTGTTTGAGGATTTTTTTTGTTAAACTCGCTCACAAGTTCATTGATGGCATAGCTTACATTTGCCGCAACGGCAACATTTATACTTTTCGCATAAAGAGAAAAGCTTATAAGAAGAAGTGCTGTTATAATTTTTATCATTTTTTTTCCTAAAAGAGGTAATTGAGTTCCAAACGGCTGTCAAGTCCGTCACTGTTAACTTTTTTTGTATCCTGATACCCTAAACGTAATCTCCATTGTAGATTTTGAAGCGGATTTTGAACAAAACCTATGTAGTAATAATTTTCATCAAAATAACCTTTCTTCTCATCTGCATCTGTATGTAAAATAGAGGCTTGAATAAAAGTATTTTTGTATATGCCTGTATTGTTTGCATTTCTTACAAGCTCAATACGGTAACTTTTTGTGTTTGCCTGCCAGTTATATCGTGCCATCGAACGAGTGTATCCGGCTGTAGGAAAGCCTCGCCATGGTGTGATAAGGTCGGCTTCATCAAAAATTTTTGAATATCCGAGATTTACTTTGTAGTTTTTGATTTTTAGAACTATTCTGGCTGCAAGCATTTGTGAATCAAGCGAGTTTGGGTTTTTATACCCTGCGAGTGATGATGCTTTTGCATTGTATGCCGCACCGCCAATCTCTCCGGCTTTGTCGTCAAACTGTTTTATATATCTTATTCCTGGTGTTATACTGAAACCATCAAGATTGATTTTATAGTTTAATTCGCCCATTATTTCACTCAGAAGCTCAGGTACATAGTAAAAAGAGAGATCTGCTTTGAAATTTTTAATAGAAGTGTTATGCAAATCTCCCGTTATAAGGGGAGCATCTGTGGAAACACCGGCTGCTTTAAGTGCTGTGTATGTCAAACCTTTATGCATAGCAGAATCATCATTTTCGCTCCACTCGGGATGCAGTGACGAGGTGGAGTTTGCATCTCCATACATTAGAACAGAGTGTGATGTCGTGTGATCACGCAATTTTTGTTTTGCTAAGTAAGCAAGTTTTATTTTTGTAGATGGCAGTGAAACATTTTCTAAAACTACACCGTCAAAGGTATTTGGTATCATTTTAGTATCATTACTTTTTGTATAAAAAGTTTCAACAAGCTGGCGACCTAAAGTAATTTTTGTATTTTCTAAACCATTATAGTCAATGTATGCCTGCCCAAGCACTGCCATATTTTTGCTGCCGGTATTTACAAAGTGAAATCTGCTGAATGTGTCTTTCCCTTTGCCCAAAGTGGTTACCGGGTACTTTGAATCATTAAAAAAGGCATGGGAGTAGTAAAGTCCTACGCCAAAAGAGAGAGCATTAAAACGAGCACTTTTATAAACCAAAGAGCCGCCTAATCCGCTGATGAGGTAATCTTTATGTGTTGCACTCTCTTTTTCCCATTTGTATGAGAAAGTATTTGAGCGCAGTCGTCCAAAAAACTCTCCGTTTGAAAACATTTTACTCAAACTCTCTACGTTTTTTTGCTTTTTATATACAAGTTGATTATTTGTCTTTATTGCCTGTTTGGGTGTGTTGGCTATAAGTAGTGGTGCACACAAGACAAAAGCCAGAGGTATAAAAGAGTATTTACGATACATAGCTTGGTGACTCCTTGAAAATTTGTTGTACCGTAGTATAATTAAATATATAACGAAAAATCAAGCGATATCGTTATATTTTTAAATATATAACGATATGTTACGATTTGTAAAGTTAGGTACCTCTAAAGAGCCAATATGGCATTTGATGGTTTAAAAGAAGCCCAAACGGTATCACCTTCTTGCAGTGACAACGCTTGAAAAGATTTTAAGCTTAAAGAAGCTGTTAAACTGTTTCCGCCTGATGTAAGAAGATCAACTTCTGCATTGTTTGAGTCTGTAGTAATGTTTGTAAGTGTACAGGTTATATTGTTGTTATGTTCTGCTTTGGAACTTTTTGATATTTTCACCCATGATGATTTTAATAAAATGAAAAGTTTTGTTTCATTTGTAATTTGCATCTCATCTAAACTGCGGCGTGTTATGAAAACTTCTACATCTTCTCCTCCGGATAGATTGAGTGTGATATTTGCACCCAATTTGCTTGCATCAATATTTTTTACACTTCCAAGCAGTTGATTTCTTGCGCTGGTTCGAAAAGTCATTTTTTTTGAAAAACTTTCAAGTGACTCTATGTCATTAGTAATATTATTAATAGAATCCCAAAAATGTTTTTGCATTTTTTCAAGCTGTTTGTACAGTGCAATTGTAGTATGCCCCTGCTCTGTAAGTACCGTGCCTCCTCCGCCTTTTCCTCCGCTTTCTCTTTTGACAATGGGAGATTCTGATAGATTATTCATTTCATTAATAGCATCCCAAGCTGCTTTGTAGCTCATTTTCATTGCTTTGGCTGCTGCACTGATGGAACCATATTCATCTATTTTTTCTAAAAGTTCAATACGCCCTTTGCCGAAAAAGCCATGTTTGTCATTCTCAAACCATATATTACTTTTTATATTCATGCTATAATTTTAACCTCGTAAAAATGTAAGTTTCACATTCTATCATAAAACAAAAACAAGAGAAAAAGCAAACTTATAAATGACTTAAATTCAGCTATTTATAAGATTATACGGCTATACTTCCATCAAATAAAATTACTTGAAGGGTTCGAGAATGAAATTTACAAAAATTGCAACTCCTGAACAAATCGATCAAAAATGGGTTTTGATTGATGCTGAGGGTAAAACATTTGGTCGTATGATCACTGAAGTAGCTACTATACTTCGTGGTAAGAACAAAGCATGTTTTACTCCTAATATCGACTGTGGTGACTATGTAGTTATCATCAATGCTTCTAAGGCAAAATTTAACGGTCTTGGAAAAATAGCAAATAAAGAATATTTTTCACACTCTGGTTACTTTGGTAGCACGAAAAGTGTTAAAATGACTGAGCTTTTAGAAAAAAATCCTGAGAAACTATACAAATTAGCGACTCGCGGTATGCTTCCTAAAACTAAGCTTGGTGCTAAAATGCTTAAAAAATTAAAAATTTATGCAGGTGCTGAACATCCTCACACTGCACAAATTGCTAAATAAGGACTGATTATATGGCAAAGAAAATATATGCAACAGGTCGTCGTAAAGCGTCTATAGCAAAAGTATGGTTAACTCCAGGAAGTGGTAAAATTACTATCAACGATCTTTCATTAGATGCATGGTTAGGTGGGCTTGAAGCGAAAAAACTTCGTGTAAAACAACCACTTGTAATCACTAAACAAGATGCAAATGTTGACATTGTAGCTACTACTTTAGGTGGTGGTTTCGGTGGTCAGGCGGATGCACTTCGTCACGGTATTTCTCGTGCATTAGTGGCATTTAACCCAGAATTAAAAGCACTTCTCAAACCTGAGGGTATGATGACTCGTGATTCACGTGTTGTTGAACGTAAGAAACCAGGTAAGCGTAAAGCTCGTCGTTCTCGTCAATTCTCTAAACGTTAATCGTTTACTCCTTTTTATCAATGCTTTTGCATTGGTAAAAGTTTTTTTTCCATTCTTCTTTTTTACTCCATCAAAATAAATTAATTCTATTACTATATAATGTCTGTATCTTATCCAGCAGGTATTTTTATATGAAAAAAACAACACTTATTGCATCTATACTGATTATTCTTCTTATTGCGCTTGCTCCATTAGTCGGAAATATATTTATGCAAAAATTGATAGACCAAAATGTACAGGCTTTAGAGTCAAACGGCTTAGTGCTCAAACGTGTTACAGATGATAGCGGTTATCTTAACACAAAAAAGCATTTTGAATTTGTTTTACAAAACGCTGATGCCTTTACAGATTATGTAAGTGCATATACAAAAACAAAAATGCCTTCATATGTGAAAAAAATATTGAGCGGTGCAACTATAGCGGTCGATGCCCAGTACAGCAATATCCCTTTTTCAAAAGCAATTACTTTGCAGATATACATGCTGCGTCTCTCAAGTGCATTGATGCAGGAAATGCAAAAGAATGATCCGGATGCGTACAAACATTTTGTGCATTTTCTTGCCTCAAAAGGGATTCTTTATCATATAGAATACAATTTAGTAAGTGAAGACTTTAACGGCTATGTGAAAGATATAGATGATACTTACATGTTTAAAGACGGTGCAAAACTTGTGATGCAACTACAAGGTGCGCATTTTAGAGGACATGGAGATATACTCTCTCCTCAACGTTTGTCATTTACTTTAAAGAAAATGAAATTTGATGCGAATGACGGCATGAATGTTATTTCAGTAGATATCAATACTTTACGAAGTAGCAGTGATTTTGAGTCATATTCAAAATATACAAGCAATACAAAAGTTTTTTCTATAAATCTTCTGCTTAAAAGTCCTCAAGACGATATAAAAATACGCCTTGATAAACTGGATGTATCTTCTGCATCTACTGTAAAAAATGAAAAGGTATCTTTGCATTCAAATAGTTTTATAGAGAGTGTAGTATTTCACTCTAAAAAGATAGATTTTTCACTGCAAACGCTCAATAGCGATATATCTTTCAATGCACTCGACAGACAAAGTTATGAAAATTTTTCCGAGTTATTGGCACAATCAAAAACAATGAATAAAGCAGCATTGCAGCAAAAAATGCAAAAAAGTCTGCTTACACTGCTTTCACATGGGTTACATGTAAAGGTGTCAAATATATCGCTGCAAAATATTACTGTTAATAAAGTAGAAGAACTTGGCAGTATGAAAATTCAAAGTGATTTAAAAGTCAAAGAAAACAAAGACCTCGCAACGAAAGGAAAAATCGATCTTATGCTTTTGCTTTCAAGTATAGAGATGGATATGAACATAAAGCTGGCAAAAGCACTCTATTTGAAACTTATCGAAGATTCTCCTATGGCGCCTACGATTGTCTCTTATGCAAAAAAAGATGCCGATTTTGTTTATTTTGACATACATTTTGAAGATACAAAACTTATAATAAATGATAAAATAGTACAATAATGATGCGCCTGTTTGTCTTTCTTTTTTTGTATTTGTCTTTACATGTAAATGCCACGACGCTGCATCTTGCTACGTCTTCAAATCCGGCAAGGCTCAACCCGATTTTAGCAACGGACTCTTCTTCTGCAGAGATTACAGGATTTTTATTTAACGGGCTTGTAAAGTACGACAAAGACTCCAAAGAGATTATAGGTGATTTGGCAAAAAAGTTTTATTTTAAAAACAACAAAACACTTGTGTTTGAACTCAAGCAAAATGTTTTATGGCATGACGGGAAAAAATTCACTGCAAAAGATGTGCTATTTACCTATAAAACACTCATATCAGATAAAATAGCCTCTCCTTACAGTTCTGATTTTCGATTTGTTGAAAATGTGAAAATAATCAATGACTATAAACTTGAGGTGACATATATCAAACCTTACTTTAAAGCTTTAGAGACATGGATGATGGGTATATTGCCCGAACATATTTTAAAAAATGAAAAAAATCTGATGAATGCTTCATTTAATACCCACCCGATAGGTACAGGAGCCTATAAGCTCAAACAGCTGGAGTATTCTAAAAACATAGAGCTTGCCGCTTTTGATAAATATTTTCAAGGGCGCCCAAAAATTGACACAATCTCTTTTCATGTGATTTCTGATGCGATGACACGATTTTTGATGCTTAAATCAGGGCAGCTGGATATTGGCAGTGTAGAACCCTTTGTGTATGAGCGCCAACTTCAAAAAGATTTTTTTACTAAGTTTAAGATTTATGAAAAAATCAGTCTTTCTTATACCTACTTAGGGTTTAATCTAAGAAAAAAGAAGTTTCAAAATCCTAAAGTCAGACGTGCGCTCTCTTTGGCGATTAACAGACAGGAACTCATTGATATACTTTTTTTAAAACATGCAAAAGTATGTACGGGGCCTTTTTTACCCGGAACAATTGCTTTTAACCCAGATGTAAAAGCACCGCAACAAAATATACAAAAGGCAAAAAAACTTTTAAAAGAAGCAGGCTATGATGAAAAGCATCCTTTTAGTTTTGAAATAGCCACTTCAAATGCGAGTTCCATCCGCCCCTATGCGGCGGAGATATTGCAGTACCAGTTAAAAAAAGCAGGAGTAGTCGTAAAACTGCGCGTAATGGAGTGGCAGGCATTTTTAAATATGGTGGTTTTCCCGCATAAGTTTGACACAGTGCTTCTGGGCTGGGGACTCTCTCCTACGCCGGACCCGTATATGTTTTGGCATTCAAAAAGTGACAAACCGGGTGGTTTTAATCTGGTGGGGTATCACAATAAACACATTGACAAGATGATAGAAGAGTCACAAGCGACAATTGAGCGAAAAAAACTGGGAAAATTATGGAGAGAAATGTTTCAGATTATCACAAATGATAATCCGTACCTTTTTTTATATATTCCAAACTCCATTACGGCTGTAAACAAAAATATTAAGCATATAGAACCGGCACTCGGGGGAATTTGGCATAACTATATACAATGGGAGAAAAATTAATTTGATACTGTTATTTGATTTAGACGGAACACTTATAGATTCAACAGAGGCAATTTTGGAGAGTTTTCATAATTCTTTTGCGGTATATGATTTTGTAGCCCCTGAAGATGAAGAGATAAAAGCACTTATAGGACATCCTTTAGACATTATGTACAAAGAACTTGGTGTACCTCAAGAGCAAGTTTTGGATTTTGTGGCGACATATAAAGAGCATTACAGACAAATATCAACACAAAAAACAATACTCTTAAAAAATGCAAAAGAGGCAGTTGAATCTGCTTCAGAGTTTGCTTCTTTGGGAATTGTTACGACAAAAACAGGAAAATATTCTCAGGTTTTGATGGAACATTTTGGATTAATGGATAAATTCGATGTACTTATCGGTAGAGAGCATGTGCAAAATCCAAAACCTCATGCCGAACCTATTAACAAAGCATTGCAAAGTTTTGATACGAACAATAAAGAGATATGGATGATAGGAGATACGCAATTGGATCTGTTGTCGGCTAAAAATGCCGGTATACATTCTATAGGTGTATTAAGCGGTTATGACAAAGAAGAGACCTTAAAAAAATTCACAAATATGATATTTTGTGACTCTTTGGAAGCTGTTAAGTACTTAAGAAGTAGAAAATCAGCACATAATTAACTTAAGAGCCGCTATTGATTATATCATCAAGCTATATTTAAGTGCCGGTTGCCTAAAATGACACATAACAAAAATAGGGTGGAAAGAGAATATTAAAATTTTCTTAAGAACATTGAAGGAGAATTAATGCTAGAAATTAGATGGCATAGTCGCGCTGGTCAAGGTGCTGTTACAGGTGCAAAAGGTTTAGCTGATGTTATTTCTACAACGGGTAAAGAGGTGCAGGCCTTTGCATTTTACGGTTCTGCAAAACGTGGAGCTGCCATGACAGCATACAACCGTGTGGATAACAAACCGATTTTAAATCATGAGAAATATATGGAGCCTGATTATATTTTTGTAATTGATCCTGCCTTGGTGTATACTTCAGATGTAACAATGAATGGGAAAGAAGATACAAAGTACATTATTACAACACATCTGACAACGGATGAGCTGATTGCTTCGCAACCGAAACTTGCGGGTAAAAAAGTGTATACGGTGGATTGTATTAAAATCGCTCAAGAGACTATTGGTCGTGCTATTCCAAATACACCAATGCTTGGTGCATTTATGAAGATTTCCGGCATGTATGATATTGAATTTTTTAAAGAAAATATGCAAAGAGTTCTTAAAAAATTACCACAAAAAATTGTTGATGCAAATATGGTTGCTATCCAACGTGCATATGACGAAGTGAAATAAGGAGCTGATGATGGCAAATACAGGTTGGGATGAATTTGAAATCGGAGCTATGCTTCGTACATTTGAAGGTGAAGCCGGAGATATAGCAGGAACGCGTCAGGAAGATCGTCATTACACAGAGAATAGTTCATTTTGTGCAAGTGTGGCAGATTGGAGAATCGAAAAACCAGTTTACAATAAAGATTTTTGTATAGATTGTCAATTTTGCTGGGTATATTGTCCGGATGTTTCAATTATTTCAAGAGATAAAAAAATGATAGGGGTAGATATGGATCACTGTAAAGGATGTGGCATTTGTGTTGAGGTTTGTCCTACAAATCCAAAATCACTTTTAATGTTCCCAGAACAGGCAGATGAAGAGACAGTAATAGCTTCGTGGCCTACTAAAGAAGATAAGGAGAAATAATGGCATTTGATAAGTTGGAATTAAATGAAACAGAAGTATGGGATGGAAATCACGCAGCGGCACAAGCTTTAAGACAGGCTCAGGTTGATGTGGTTTCTGCTTACCCAATTACACCATCAACTGCCATTGTTGAAGGGTATGCAAAATTCAAATCAGACAATTTAGTTGAGGGTGAATTTGTAATGGTTGAATCAGAGCATGCAGCAATGTCTGGATGTATTGGTGCTGCTGCTGCCGGTGGTCGTGTTGCAACTGCAACAGCTTCGCAAGGGCTTGCACTGATGGCAGAAACACTTTATCAGGCTTCTGGAATGCGTTTACCAATCGTTTTAAATATAGTAAATCGTGCACTGGCTGCTCCATTGAATGTTAACTGTGATCACTCCGATATGTATATGGTTCGTGATTCTGGTTGGATTCAGTTTGATGCATTTAACCCGCAAGAAGCATATGACTTAAATCTTATAGCTTTTAAAGTTGCAGAAGACCATGATGTAAGACTTCCTGTTGTTGTTAATCAGGATGGTTTTTTGACATCACATACTGCTCAGGGAATACATCCACTCAGTGATGATGATGCTTTTAATTTTGTTGGCGAATATAAACCAATGAATGATATGCTTGACTTTGAACATCCTGTAACACATGGTGTACAAACAGAAGAAGATTGGCACTTTGAGCATAAAGCTCGTCAGCATGCGGATACTATGAATATTGTTCCTGGTAAAATTGATGCAGTTTTTGCAGAGTTTGAAAAGTTAAGCGGTCGTAAATATAATCAAATAGAAGAATATAATATGGATGATGCAGATGTAGCTGTTGTTTGTATGGGAAGTTCAGTAGAAACTGCTCGTGAAGTAGCAGGAGAGATGAGAGAAAAAGGAATAAAAGCGGGTGTAGTAGGTATTCGTGTTTTACGTCCATTCCCATTTGCTAAAATCGCAGATGTTTTAAAAGACATCAAAGCTGTTGCTGCTCTTGATCGTTCGGCTCCGGGTGGTGCTGCAGGTGCTCTGTTTAATGAGATTGCAGGTTCTCTTTTCAACACTGACTCAAAAATGCTTTTAAGCGGTTATATTTATGGTCTTGGTGGACGTGATTTAACGAAAAAACATTTAGTTGATTTATATACTGAGCTTCAAGCGAATGCTGATGCTGGTAAATTACTTACACAACAACAACAGTTTATCGGTGTTCGTGGACCGAAATTAGCTTTTTTATAGGATAGAATTATGAGTGAAATGAAAAAAATTAAAAACTTAAAAGAGTTTTCAACATCGGCTGACCGTTTTGAAGGGGCTAACCTTCTTTGTCCTGGTTGCGCCCACTCTATTATTGTTCGTGAAGTTTTAAATGCAACGAATGATGATCTAGTTCTTGCAGCCTCTACAGGATGTTTAGAAGTGTGTACAGCAGTTTACCCTTATACTTCATGGGATGCTTCTTGGATTCATATTGGATTTGAAAATGGTTCTACTGCAGTTGCAGGTGCAGAAGCAATGTATAAGGCTCTTAAAACAAAAGGTCGTCTCAAGCAGCCGGATCGTAACCCTAAATTTGTAGCTTTTGGTGGAGATGGTTCATCTTATGATATCGGTTTTCAGTGGATTTCCGGTTGTATGGAAAGAAACCATGATATGATGTATGTTGTACTTGACAATGAAGTCTATGCAAATACCGGAGGACAAAGAAGTTCTTCTACTCCAATAGGTGCAAGCGCAACAACGACACCGGCCGGTTCTATCTCTTACGGTGAAACAAGAAATAAAAAAGATATGATGGGCATTATGGCTGCGCATAATATTCCATATGCAGCACAGGTTTCACCAAACAAATGGAAAGATATGGTGAAAAAGATTCAAAAAGGTTTTGCAACTGAGGGTGCTGTATTTATCAATGCGGTTTCTCCTTGTACAACTGAGTGGAAATTTGATCCTAAAGATACTATGCATTTAGCAGACCTTGCAACCGATTCATTGGTTTTCCCACTTTATGAAGTTATTGACGGGCATGAATTTAACATTACTTACAGACCTAAAAATGTAGTACCGGTTGAAGAGTACCTTGCAGCACAGGGACGTTTTAAACATCTTTTTAAAGATGAGTACAAATACTTAATCAAAGAGTGGCAAGAACGTGTTGATGCAAACTGGGCGTACTTGAACAGAAGAGAAGAAGCTCGCGTTTAGTCACGAAATTCTAGCTTTACAGCATCTTTCGTAAAAATCTAGTACGGCAGGCATTAGCCTAGCCTTAACTAGATATTTTACAAAATCTACAGCAAATCTAAAATTTCTTTATTCCTGAGTTTTCTTTTTTTGACTCATATACTTTTTTATTTCAATTTACAATCAAACTATTTTGCTAAAATACT
>Ga0256842_1003184_pt1 | contig 11109 bp, 16 predicted proteins | sample 4559240metaG_FD_185973 | JGI IMG/M metagenome (GOLD analysis project Ga0256842, IMG submission 185973) | Hydrothermal vent microbial communities from Guaymas Basin, Mexico - 4559-240 | ecosystem: Environmental > Aquatic > Marine > Hydrothermal vents | place: Mexico: Guaymas Basin | collected...
CATGGAAAGGAAGCCCGTTTGGGAAAGGATTTTTATCATTGACGAAGCACAGCGTATTTACAAGAGACATGACTACCTTGACGAGCTAAAAGACATTGCAGAAGACTTGATAATTTCTTTTCTTTTCGTGGGGGACCAGAGCATACGCACTTACCTTGCAGAAACTTATCACAGCATAAACAAAAGGATTTTTGTAATTGGGCTTGCAAGGATGGAAAAGGACACAGTGGAAGCCTTTCTTGAGAAGTACGGGCTTGACGGTGATGCAGAAGCCCTTGCCAAAATTGCCATGGAAAGGGGGCTTGTAACCCTTGATGTGGATAATGCCTTTTTCTTTTTATGGAAGGCAAAAGTAAAAGAAGTGACACCTGACATTTTTAAACAGGCAATTGCAAAGTTAAGGAGGGTGTAGAGCCATGCGGGTAAAAGACCTGATTGCAAGTATTCTTGACAGGAGGGTGTTTACCATTGAAGACCTGACAAACGAATTTTATGAGAAGTGGAAAGGCATCCTGCCAAGAAGCATGATTAAGAGGAGAATTACCGAGTTTGTTGCCCTTCAGGTGAGGGCAGGGCTTGTAAAAAAGCTCTATACAAATGGGCACAACTACACGATTTTTGGCACTAAGGAAGCAACAGAAGAAGATTTAAAAGCCTATCTACCAGTGTGCAAGATATGTGGAAAGAAGTTTTATCCTATTCAGCATGGGCAGGAGATTTGTTCAAAAGAGTGTAAGAGAGAATATGTAAGGAGATTCAAGAGAGCTAAAAAGGGATATGAGGTAGATGACAGGCATTTTAGACCCTGGAGCAGGGAGGAAGAAAGGCTGGTTTTAGAGACCTTTCCAGATTTTAAGTATTCTTACGAGAAGGCAGAAGAGCTGGCAAAGAAGCTGAAACGCCATCCTGGAGCCATAAAAAAGAGGCTATACATCCTGAAAAAAGAATTAGGAGGGTGCTATGCAAACGAGAACTTTGCTTAAAAGACTGAACGAAATAAAAGAGATTTTAGACAGAGGTAGGATGAAACCTGCTAAGAAGAGACTGCAGGAGCTTATAGAGCGTGTAAACTACGAACTTCAAAAGGAGAGGGAAAAAGAGGTTGACGGAAAAGTTTTACAGCATCTTATGGGCTGGTATCTTAAACTCTGGGAAAACAAACCACCAGAGTTTTACAGATATCCGAAAAACTGGAAGGATGTCACGGGAAGGGAACTCAAATTTTTGATTAAACTCTATCAGACCCTTAACAAAAATATAGATCAATTGAAAAAAGATTATGAGCAGTTTAAAAAAGGAATGACAAAAGACAAGAGTCTGAGTTTTTTCAGGATTTACTACCTTCCTGCAATAGACAAGAGTTTTAAAGAAAGTAAGTGGACTTCAAGGAAGTTTGAAAGAGGCATTGGCTTTTATGTGAGAAACGGGCAGAAAGAGGACTTGCCTTTGTAAAGAGACTTTACAAAAGGAGGAAGCCATGATTTGTTTAGAGAACCCGAGCCTTGAGGAAATAAGAAAGGAGTTTCCCGAAGCAGTGGATGTGTTTGAAGATGAACATCACATCTTTGTAGAGATTGACAAAGAGGGCTATAGATTTGTGAGGACAATAAAAAAGCCCCGAACCCCGTTTCAGATAACAGCAATTTTGGTTTCTGGGCAGTTCCCTTCCAAGTACATCTACGAGATATACAGTGCTTTTGAAAACAGGTGTTTATCTATTGTAAAAAAAGAAAAAAAGGGGGTTGTGCTGTGCGGACCTGCTGGCATTGGGAAAACTTTTGCCTGCATCTGGAAAGTAGCAGAACTGGTTAAGACACACACCCTGCACAGCCCAGTTTATATCCCTATACAGGAAATCACCCCAGAAGACTACAAAACTTTCAAAAAACACGACTCATATTTGATAGATGATGTAAACGGGAATCTTCCTTCATGGAAGGTTGACTTCATTAGAACAGTTATTTATCACGCATACAACAACGAAAAGATGCTTTTAATTACGAGCAATCTGGATAAGGTGAGTTTTTTGAAATTTCTTAACGAGGAGCCTATTGTGAGCAGACTTCTTGAAATCTGCAGTATTTACGAAATTCAGGACAGAGACTACAGGCTGAAAAAAGCCCAGAAAAAAGCCCAAAAAAAAGCATAATGGGCGTCCTTTCTGATTTGTAAAGTTTCCTTGAATCTGCCCTTCTTTCACGCTTAAAATATCATTTGATGTTCACTTTAGTTGAAAGAGATACCGTCAAGTCTGTTAAGCAGAACATTCGTTTAATTTTAACCACTCCCAAGGGGAGCGACCCCCATCGCCCTGAGTTTGGGAGTGACGTCTGGCAGTATGTGGATAACCCTCTAACTGCCCTGACAGCTGGCAGAATCAAAGCAGAAGTGGTTGACGCAATTGAAACCTGGGAACCACGGGCAAAAGTAAAAGCAGTTGAAATTGAAAAAGACGGAGTAAATGCAAAGCTGAAAATAAGGGTTTTAGTAGAAATTCCTGAACTTGAAGAAACCGTTGAGGTTCCAGTATGGATGTAAATATAGAATTTGTGCCTTACGACCCTCTTTATTGGGAAAAGGAGCTTATTTCCCGTTACGAGAGTAATACAAATAGAACTTTGTTTCCTGCTGACCCTGAAAGGGTAATAATAGACTTAATGACCTACGCTTTAGCAATTATCCACTTTAACATTAATGAGGCAGCCAAGCAGAATCTTCTTGGCTGGGCAAAAGGGGACAAACTTGATGCCCTTGCAGAATTTTACGGAGTAAAGAGGCTTTCTGTAAGACCTGCACGTGTTACGCTAAGGTTTTCTATAACCGAGCCCATGCCATTTGACATAATCGTACCAAAAGGTACACGGGTTGCTCCATCTGGGAGTAGTGAAATCTGGTTTGCAACTATTGAAGAAGTAAAGATAGAAGCAGGCAAAACCTCAGTTGAAATGCAGGCAGAGTGTAACATCCCTGGAACAACTGGAAATGGCTTTGCAATAGGGCAGATTAATCAAATTCTTGACCCTCTGCCGTATGAGGTTAGTGCTGAAAATGTGACCATGAGCATGTATGGAGCCGACGAAGAAGACGACGAGAGATTCAGGGAAAGAATACGCCTGAGCATGGAAAGATTTAGCAATGCTGGGCCAAGGAAAGCGTATGAGTTCCACATAAAGACAGCCCATCAGGACATAGAGGATGTGGAAGTTTTTAGCCCTGCCCCTGGACAGGTAAAAGCAGTTTTTCTGCTTAAAGACGGGAAACTGCCAGATGACAGCATGATAAAGCTCGTTCAGGATTATGTGTGCTCTGACAAAATAAAGCCTTTGACAGACCAGTTTTTTGCAAGTGCCCCTTCTGTTGTGGAGTATGACATTGATTTTACTTACTACATCCACAGGAAAGATGAAAGCCTGGTTAATCAAATTCAGGAAAAGGTGGAGAGTGCAGTGCAGGACTTTATCGCATGGACAGGGAAGAAAATTGGTAGGGATGTCCTTCCTGAGGAGCTGATTAAAAGAGTGAAAGAGGCAGGAGCCTACAGGGTTGAAGTGAATGAGCCGCAGAGAATAGAGATAACAAAAGAGCAGGTAGCAAAAGCAAAAGAAGTAAAAATAACCTACGCAGGACTTTGCGATGATTAAGGAACTTAGGAAGGAGAAGTTTTAATAATGATGGGAAGCTTTGAAGAAAAAGAAATTTCTACTTCTACAGTTGGCTCTACTTTTTTAGCTAAAAGCGTCAGCAGAGATATTGCCCCTACTGAAAGCCAGAGCAGGGCTAAAAACGGAAACATTGAAAAGCAAATCAGTATGGAAAGCAACCTTTTCATCTTCAAGTTTAAGTATAACGCAAAAGGAAACGAGTTGCAAGAAGTAACGGGATTTTTTAAAGTTTTAAAGCTTTTAATAGGAGTTTTTGCGATTTTTGCTCTATTTTTCTGGATTTTAATTTTTACCGCTTTGTGGAAAGGCAAATGCATAAAGGCTAAGTTAGGAAGTTTGGTTTTAGAAATTTATCAGGAGGAAAAGGTGGATGCTCATTAAAGAGTTGTTACCCCCGAGTTTAGCAGGAGACGAAAAAATAAGAGCCTTAATAGAAAGTGCAGAGCCTCTGTTTGAGAAAGCCCTGGAAAACACAATTTACACCCTGATATATTCCCGCATAGCCGAACTTCCTGAAGAAGTTCTTGATCTCTTAGCCTGGCAATTCCATGTAGAGGGCTGGGAATTAGCCTCAAGCATTGAAGAAAAGCGGAATTTAATTAAGAAGGCTATAGAACTTCACAGCTACAAAGGAACTAAATGGGCAATTTTACAGGTTCTTAAAGCGTTAAATCTCTCAGGAGAAATCAAAGAATGGTTTGAATACGGCGGGAAGCCGTATAAGTTTAAAGTTGACTTGGGGATTCAAAACAGAAAAATAACTCCTGAACTGAGAGATAAACTTATAAAGCTCATAAACGAATACAAAAACGAGCGTTCCTGGCTTGAGGAGATTATTCTTGCTTACCTTGCAACTGGGACCATTTCTATTGCCACTGGGCAGACTGCAGAAACTGAAGCATTTGCAGAATGTCAGACAGAGCTTGAATGGCTTGCAAAAGCCTCTATCCCGTTTGCCGCCTCTGCCATAGCAGAAACTGAAGCCACTGCTGTTATGGAGGTTCTCTAATGGCAGAAGGAAAAACTTACATCACTGCAAATGGAATAAAAGCCTTAGCAGAAGCAAGCACTTTAGGAATTAAAGTAAAGCCTTCTTATTTTAAAGTTTCTAATACCGACATAGACATTTACCCTGGAATTGATATAAGCGACCTTTCCAATTCTTGGTATCAGGCAGACATTTCTGGCTATATCCAGATTGATGATAATACAGTGCAATTTATTCTGGACATACCTCAGGAGTCTGCAACAAAATTTGGAAAAATATTTGGTCTTTATCTTGAAGACGGAACCCTTTTTGCAGTAGCTAAACCTCCATACGATTTTCCTCCTTTGATGAGACAAAGATTGAAGGTTCAATTTGTCTGGCAGCAGATAGAAAGTGTGATGAATTTTGAAGATATTCCTTTTTACGAGTTTGACCAAGATATTACAAAACTTGAGGCTATTTCAACTTTATCACTCGCTATTTTTGACATCCAGGAACATTTAACGATTATAGACCAGTTTAAAGCTGATTATTACAGGAATAAACCTCGCTGGGATGAACATGATAAGAAGCTTGCAAATCATGAAGCAAGAATCACAGCAAACGAATTTAAACTTGAAGATCATGAGAATGCTCTTTTAGATATGATGGCAGAGTTTGGAAATCAAATACTACAAAATAGCTTAGAAATTGGCTTATTAAAGCAATACATAAAGGAGGTGTAAACAATGAGCATTAACCTTGCAGAAATTCAGCAGAAAGTTAACCGATTACTTTACAACATAGCGGAGCAAAATAGGCGTGCCTACCAGCTTTTCTACGACCCGAACCCGCAGGATGTTGAACTTCCCCAGCTTGATGAGAACGGCAATTTAACAACTGTCAAAATTCCAAACAGGGCGAAAATAAAAGCTGAAGTTGATGGGTTTATAGCTGGAGCAGAAAAAAAGTTCATAAAAGGAATGTACTACAAAGAATTTGATACACCAATAGAAATTCCAGGAACTGGACAGTATAGCGTTATGCTTAATGAATCTACTCTGGATACGAGCCAATTAAACAGAATTGAAGATGATTTAGGCTTTGCCGATAATTGGGAACTTAAAAATCCTTATCAATACAGCACTATTGATGATTATTCACCACAAGTAACTGATGGTAAGGGTAATTCCGTAAACTGCTTTGCCACCATAAACATACACAATTTCCCAATTATTCCCAATGATGCTATGTATTTAGTTTTAAAAACGGTGGTTGAAGGACATTCGGACTATACCCAATACACCCCAATAGATGTCCTTAGGTATGAGGAAGGAACGAACACGTATTGGAAATATCCAGATCATTACAACTCTCCGTTTCTTCTTATATCAGGAAAACTTGTGTATGGAAGAAACTGGGGTTGGAATTACAGAGATACATGCATTATTAAGATGAATGGTGGAATAGGATATGGGGGATATGGGACGTCTCACATCAGAGTAATCAATCGTGGAAATAGAAAGCTAACACTTTTTGGAATTGGAATCATCTACAAATAGGGAGGTAAACAATGAAAACAGCAGTTTACTTTGATGAACTCACATTGAAGAACGGTCAGAAAATAATTGATATGCCGGTTTCTAAGGATTTTCTGCTTTCCATTGGGTATAGCGAGGAAGAAGTGAACACACTATTCGGTCAACAGATAGCTAAAGAAAAAAAGAGAGAACTCTCCCAAGCCACCGACCGTTATTTCTATTCCCAAGCCAAAGCAAGAGGTGGCTACCTCAACATGGGAGAGATTCTTTACGACGCCCAGCAAGGCGACCCTGATGCCAAGTTTTTGAAACAGCTCTATGACGCCATCTGGGCAAAAGAAGAAGAATTAGAAGCCCAGCTTGAGCAGATGAGCTTAGAGCAGTTACTTGAGCTTGATTTGGAAGCCTGGGCAAAAGAAGCTTACGACCAGGTAAAAGCCGAACTTGAAAGTGAGTAATAAATATTCTCCCCTTCCTCTGGGAGGGGCAAGGGGAGGGTTTAATCTATGCCCATACTTTTTGCTTTTTTAAGAAACAAAGTTTTTATAATTGTAGTGATCTTTTTTCTTGCATTTGCAAACCTGGCATACATTTCCTACCTAAAGCAAGAAAATTCCCGCCTTAAAGCAGACCTTTCCCGCATTAGCGAAAGTCTTTACTCTTGCCAGCAGGCTAACCTTGAGCTAACAAAAGAGTTGAAGATACAAACGAAAAAGTATCAAGCTAAAGTGGCAGAACTTCTCAGACTTGCAAATAAGCCTCCCAAGATAATTCGCATCCCCCAGGTTATTGAAAGAAAAGTGTATGTTACCCCTCGTGAATGCAGGCAGATGGCACAAATGATAGACGAGTTTATTCAGCTACAAAAAGCAAACGGAGAAGCAAAATGAAACGCTTTTATATTTTGCTTATTATAGCCTTGCTTCTTTGTAGTTGTTCTTTTTGCAAGCCCGAAGTCCGCTACATAGAAAAACCCGTTTACATTAAGTGCAAAATTCCTGATGTCCCTCCCGCAGATATACAACCCATTCCAGAAAACGCTACTTATCCAGTTAAACTCCAAACCATACTTAACAACTATTTTAAACTTGAAAAAGAGAATAAGATGTTAAGGGAGGCGATAGAAGTATGCAGGTAGCAAAAAAGATTAGCAAAGAAGTTAAAAGGATTGCTGTTGACTTGATAATAATTGTAGTTCTTTTCTGCTTGTATGCTACAAAATTTTATGAACACTTACATCCGCCACTTCAGCTCGTTACCCTTAAAATGCTTCTTGTTAGTATGGGCTTTGTGCACTGCCACATCGTAAGAAAAATCGCTTTCAGAGAGGTGGAGTGGGATGGCAACTGGACGCCTCGCAAAGTTCTTATTATTGTGCTTTATGCTACTTTCATTTATGCTTACAGCCAGGGTGGATAGTTCTAAAGCTGGTCTTAAAAGATGTTATAAGTTAAAACAAAAGGTTCGTAAGGCACATATTTATTATTTTGGATTTGATTATCCTTATTGGTTTTCTTTAGCCCAACTTTTTGTAGAAAGCCATTGTAGATGGATTTTATCAAAAGACGGCTGGGGCAGTCTTGGCTACGCTCAAATAACACCTCGGTTCTGGGATAAAGAGCTATCAAAACTTTTCCCTGCTTGGAAGACAAAAGACAGCACAGATTACTTTATGTCTCAGGCATACATCCTCTGGAAGTACCACAAGTTAAACAAGTGTAAAAAGCTTTACATCACATATCAGTGTTACAACCGTTCTTGTTACAAGGTTTTAAGAGAGAACAAAAGTTGTTCTTGGAGACAGGGTTATAAGAATTGTTTGAGACATCCCAGAAAAGTTTGCGTCTGGAAAAGAAACGAAAAGTGTCTCCAGTACCGCACCAATTGCAGTATCAACTATTTTTACTCAAAAAAGATTTACAGGGCAGGGAAGTTGTGGGAAGAATGGAAAACCAGACGGTGGAAATTTTGGTAATCCCTGACACTTGTCAATGTCCCAGGTGTCCCACTTTTTAAATTCAAGGCAAAATAGCACGAATTAATTTAAAAATATTACCGATTTAATCCCGTGGAACACTGATGAACACTTGATTAAAATTCTTTAGTGTCCCACTAAACTGTCCCACTTTTTAGAAAAATTGCAGCAATTGAAGCGGAGGAGGCGGGATTCGAACCCGCGGCACGGGGGATTACCCCGTGCATGCGATTTCCAGTCGCACCCCTTCGTCCACTCGGGCACTCCTCCCTGATCGCTTTTTAATTTTAATACTTCCTTTCAATTTTTCAACACTTGGAATTATAAAAAACCAAAATTCCCTGATAAGCTAAGCAATATTTTGGAAAATCAAGCAATCTCCCCTCCCACTGGGAGGAATTTTTTATCTCTTAAGCGGAAATTTTGGCACTTGGAATTATAAAAAATTGCTTTCTTAAGAAATTAAATTACAATATAGTTATTCCTGAAAAAGAGATAATGAAAAAGCGCTTTTATTTTTCTGGCAATGAAGCTATAGGTGCAGGCCTCTTAAAAGCGGGTGTAAGATTTCTCACCGGTTATCCGGGTACCCCTTCAAGTGAAATTCTTCCCACTTTTCAACGTCTTGCTAAAAAGTATTTGAACAATTTCTTTGCAGATTGGTGTATTAATGAGAAAGTGGCCTACGAGGTGGCTTATGCTGCTTCACTTGCTGGCATTCCTGCAGCAGTTACCATGAAGCAGGTGGGTTTAAATGTAGCCATGGATCCCTTTATGAATTCAGCTTATGTAGGCACTGATGGTGGTTTTGTGGTGGTAAGTGTGGATGATCCAGGCCCTCATTCCTCGCAAACAGAACAGGATAGCCGTTTTATGGCAATGGCAGCTAAAGTGCCTGTGCTTGATCCCTCAGATATAAAAGAGGCCTACTTTTTTTCTCAAAAAGCACTGTCTTTAAGCAGAGAGTTTAAAATACCGGTACTTCTTCGTTCAACTACCAGGGTCTCTCACGGAAGAGCAGGTCTTGAAATAGAACACTTTGAGCCACTTTTAGATAAGCCAGCTCCATCTTTTAAAGAAAATCTTAAAACATGGAAGGAAAAGTTAAAAAGACTTGCTGCTACCCCTAAGCTAAGATTTCTTCTTCACAAGGAGCTCAATCAAAAGTTAGAACAAATTGCTTCAGAGAACAAACCTCGCTTTTTCTTTGAAGGTGATATTGCTATTATTACAAGCGGGGGTGTTTTTTCCTATCTTTATGAGTTGATTGAAGAGCATTCTCTGGAAGAAAAAATATGCCTTGTAAAGTTTGATCTTCCTTTTCCTATAGATGAAGAAATCAAAAAAGAATTAAAAAATTTTAGAAGAATTATTGCAGTTGAAGAAAGTATGCCAGTACTTGAGCTCCAACTGTGTGCAGAAGGTAGAAATACTGGTATAGTGCCCAAGGAGGGAGAGCTTACTCCAGCAGTATGTGAAGAGATACTCAGTAAACTCGGTTTATTGAAAAAGAAAAAGCACATTTCTTTTCCTCCGTTACCCAGGCCCTCTTTGTGTCCCGGGTGCCCTCATCGTATAGGCCTTTTTGCTTTAAAAAAAGCTTTTGGAAATTCTGCCATATATACAGGAGACATAGGTTGCTATACCCTGGCTTTAAACTTTGGAGTAACCGATACGGTTTTATGCATGGGAGCAGGAGTGAGTTTTTCTTTTGGCATAAAAAAGGCCTTTCAAATGGCTGAAAAGGGAAGGGCGGTTATAGGAATAGTTGGAGATTCTACTTTTTTTCATTCAGGGATTCCTGCTCTAATTGACCTTTATCACTATGGCATACCTGTCCTGATTGTAATTCTTGATAATGGCACAGTAGCCATGACCGGTAATCAAAAGACTCCTTCTTCAAGCCAGTCTTTTTCAGGCGAAAAGCTAAATCCTGTTTCTATTGAAAAAATTGTTGAAGGTATAGGAATTGAATTTTGTAAAGTAGTAGACCCTTATGAATTTAAAGAGGTATTAAAGGTTTTTAAAGAAGCTAAAAAGTTTCTTGAAAGTTCTTTTTCTCCAGCAGTTGTAATTTTAAGACACTTATGCATAAATACCAAGGAAGGATTTTCTGTAAACCCCAAGTATAGAGTAAAAATAATTGAAGAAAGGTGCACAGGTTGTAAGGTATGTATAAATGAATTTGAGTGTCCAGCCCTTTATTTTGACGAAGAGAAGGGCAAAGTTTTCATAAATCAGGTATGGTGTATTGGATGTGGTTGCTGCGTATATGCATGTCCTAAGGGTGCTATTGAGAGGGAAAGCAGGTGAAGCTTGTTATTCTTGGTAAAGGCGGACAGGGGGTAATTTTTTTCTCCAGAGTGATTGCCAGAGCTGCTCTGGGAGAGGGGTTTTCTGTCTGTGGCACCGAGATAAAAGGCATGGCAAAGAAAGGAGGCCCTGTAGAAATCCATTTAAAAATAGGTGAGGGTAGGTCTCCCCTTATAAAACCTGGCGAAGCAGACTTAGTGATTGTCTTAAGCGAAGATTTAAAAGAATACGGCTCTTGTTTTGGCAAGAAGCTTTTTGTTTTTTCTAAAGAGGACATTGAGGAGGCCCTCTCCAAAGTGCCTCCCAGACAGATAAACACTTATCTTCTGGGAAGACTGATAAAAAAGGAGCCTTTTTTAAGAAAAGAGGCTATTCTAAAAGTTCTTGACAGCGAAAATCAAAAATTTTTTCTGGAGGGATGGAATGATGTTTAATTCTGAGATGGAAACTTTGCCAAGAGAAGAGCTTGAAAAACTTCAGCTTGAAAGATTAAGGAGAACTATAAGATTTTTAAAAAATTCCCGTTCAAAATTAAAGGAAAAGCTTAAAGGAATAGAGCCTGAAGACATAAAAAGCTTGGATGATTTAAAACACCTTCCTTTTACTACCAAGGACGACTTGAGAGAATGTTATCCCTTTAAGCACATTGCG
>Ga0256842_1003185_pt1 | contig 11109 bp, 14 predicted proteins | sample 4559240metaG_FD_185973 | JGI IMG/M metagenome (GOLD analysis project Ga0256842, IMG submission 185973) | Hydrothermal vent microbial communities from Guaymas Basin, Mexico - 4559-240 | ecosystem: Environmental > Aquatic > Marine > Hydrothermal vents | place: Mexico: Guaymas Basin | collected...
CTGACTTTGTGTATAATACAGAAGATTGTCAGGTTGTAGAAACAGATTATATACCTCCAACATGAAAAAATGGAGTATCTTATTAGAAAATAATGTTTATTGTTATTTGAGTCTGTTCCTAAAAAGTGTGTAAGAAAGGATTTAAAAATAAAGCAAGAAAAATTAATATATTTCTTGCTTTTTTATTTACTAATTTGTAATCTGGCTGGAGCCAGAGAATAGTAAAGCTTGGTTAAATATACTAAATTAACTTAAATCAAGATGATTAAAGGAAATAATATTTACAGTATTTGATTGACTATCTTGATTAAGTAAATCAGTTAAGATAATATTTCCAGAAGTAAAATTATAAATATGTTTGGTTGTATAGAAAGTTTTAATTCATTAATAAGAAAGATATATGTGAAAAAAGAGAGTATTTTTTACAGAGAAATCAGCAACAATATCAGTATATTTAGCTGTAAAATACAGTGGAAAGAAATTAAAGGCAGATAACAATCGAAAAAAAAGTTATAATTTAAAAAGCTCCATAGGATAATTATAATATAAGTATAAATTAATATTATCACTTATATTTATTTTAATACTTTTCCTTTTATTATTTACATACTTTTTCGGAAGATAGCCTATTAATTTTATTCTTTTAGTTTTAAAATTTCTTTAATTTTTTTAACTTTTTTTTCATATTCAAATGTTTTTAAATTACAATTTAAATAAAATCATACTAAAATTAAATGTAATCTTGTAGCAAAAACAATTTCAGATTCTTCCAATTTTTTACAAAAGCCATAAAAGTTATTTTCTCGATCTAATAATTTTACATTAGGAAATATTTTTTTTAATTCTTGATAGTATACTATATCATTATCTTTGTAAGATTTACATATCCGTGCAAACCAGACATCATAATTTTGTTTATAATATTTTTCTGTTATTTCTTTTATTTCGTTAAAGTGTTTATCAGCTTTTTTATTACAATTTACAATTATTTGCTTTTTGGTTGAAAAATTTTCTTTATTAATTCGTTTGTTGGACTTATAATCTAATGAATAATAATTTTGTTTTAAAGGAACAAAAAAAGATGTATCTTTGAAAAATTCAGTTTTTCATTCTAATTTTGTATTTTTAAGTCAATTATCTCTTACAAAAATTTTTATACTTTTTTTTGTTAATATATTGAAGGGAATTTTATTTATTATTTTTTGTGGTATTTGAATTCATCACATTAGATATAGTTTTTTTCAAAAAAAAACAGGAAAACTTGATAATAACCAATATCGATATGAAAATTTAGTTTCTTCTGTAAAAATTTCTCCTCATCAAATAACTATAGTATTTGATTTAAGCCAATACTTAAAATCAGTTATATTTTTTATAAATTTTATTAATGATCAAAATCATTTCGGCAATTCCTGTATATAAACAATTTTTTTATTTTTTAATAATGTTTCAAAATTGTCAAAGAATTGTTTATGAAAATTTTTTAATCGATTTTTATTTGTGCAGGATATAAATATGTTTTTATTCTGATTTAGTAAAATTTTCATTAATCAAACAAGTATTAACTCATCTCATAAATTTTTAAATCACCGATTTCAAACTAATACTATATTTTGTCACTCTATATTCAAATTCATAATTTAATATTAAATTCTAAAATTTTTATTATTTTGTATATTAAGTTGTATAAGTATAATAATTTTAATAATATTTGTTATATTGTATACATTTTTTATCATTAAAATCTAGTTTTTTAGTTTAAATTACATATTTAAAAAAATATTTGTTGATTTTGAATTAATAAAAGCTAAATTTATGATATGTTTAACATAAAAATATTAAATTATGATAAAAAAACTTCCTAAAAATGTTGTAAGTATACTAGCAGCAGGTGAAATTGTTGAAAGGCCTTATTCTGTTGTAAAAGAACTTATTGAAAATTCTTTAGATGCAGGTGCAAATAATATAAAAGTGGAAGTATTAAAATGATGAAAAAAACTTATAAAAGTATCTGATGATTGATTATGAATACAAAAAGATGATCTTCCATTAACTATAGAAAATTTTGCGACAAGTAAAATCTTTTCATTACAGGATATATATAATTTAGATAGTTTTTGATTTAGATGAGAAGCTTTATATACAATATCAGAAGTTTCTAAGTTTCGTATTATAACTAAAAATTATGAAAAAGAGAAAAAAACAGTAAAAAATATTTGACGGAAATTAGAGAAAATAGATAATAATATTAATATTAATCCTGTGCCTGTTAATTTTGATCATTGAACTGAAGTCTTTGTTGAGGATTTATTTTATAATTTGCCAGTAAGAAAAAAATTTTTGAAATCTGATGCTACAGAATTTAAATATATTTATGAATTACTTCAAGTTTATTCAATTAAATATTATGACAAAAGTTTTTCACTAATAAATAATGATAAGATAAATTTTTCTTATGAATCTAAATCTGATTTGATATCTAGATTGTCTGATATATATCCAAAAGAATGGGTAGAAAATTATTTGAATTTTGAATTTGTTAATGATAGTATAAAATTATATTGAATAATGTGAAAAAGTATACTTAAATTTAATTCGTCTATGATAAAAATATTTGTTAATTGAAGATATGTTAGAGATAAAATAATTAATAAAGCAGTATTACAGGCATATTCAAGACGAATTGAGCCTTGAATGTTCCCTTTTGCTATTATATTTTTGGAATTAGATTCTTCTTTAGTAGATGTAAATGTTCATCCAAGAAAAGAAGAAGTAAAATTTTTGGATCCTTGAATTATTTATAATTTAATTTTGAATACATTAAAATCTAAATTAGAATCTAAAAAATGAATAGAAGATAAATCAAATTATGTTAATATTGGGGATTCGATTAAGTCTAATAATTATGTAAGACATAAAGATAATAAAAATATTATTAATAATCAAAGTTTGTGAATAGATTTTTCGGAAAATATTTTTTTTCCTATTAAAGATAATAGTAATTTAGATATTAATATAATTGGTCAAATTTTTGAATCATATATATTGTTTACAAAATGAAACGAGCTTTATATTGTTGATCAACATGCTGTAGCAGAAAGAATTATATTTGAGAAAATGAAAAAAGAATATGATTCTTCCAATATTAGTTTGTTATCTGTTCCTTTAACATTTGATATAAAATGAAACTTACAAGGTAATATTGATAAAATGAAAGAAATGTGATTTGATATTAGTTTATTTTGAAAAAAAAAAGTAATAGTTTATGCTGTTCCTTCTGTTTTAGAAAAATATAATATTGAAATATCATCTTTAATTAATAGTTTATTATATTCTAAATTAGAAGATTTATGAATTGATAAAATGTTAGAACAAGTTTTTGCTACTAAATCTTGTAAAATTGCTATAAAAGCAAATAGAAAGTTAAGTATTGAAGAAATGAGACAACTTATTTTAGATTGAGAAAAATTTATTGATGGATTTTTTGTTTGTCAACACGGAAGACCATCTGTTGTAAAAATAGGGAAAAATGATATTGATAAACTTTTTGATAGAAAATAATTAAAAAAATTTAAATTATTTAAAAAAAAATAATAATTAAGTATGAATATAAAAAAATATTATAGACTTAATACTAGAGAAATTCGTTATATTTTAAAAACAAGAAAAAAATTTTTTATAAAATGAAAATTGTTAAATATTAATTTTATTGATCAATATACTGATAAATATTATAATAAATTTTGAATATGAATATCTAGTAAATTTAGTAAAAAAGCAGTTTATAGAAATAATGTTAGAAGGATCTTTTTTGACATTATTTATAAGAAATGATATTTTAATAAAAAAATAGATTGAAATTTTAAGAAGATTTATGTAACTTTAAGGAAAGATATTTTGTTTAATGTAAATGAAGATTGTTTTATAGGTAAAATAAAGGAAAATATTATAGATGATTTAAATACTCTTTTTAATTTTATATATAAAAAATAATGGATTTTATAAATGAATTTGTTACAAAAATATTATCTAGTAAAAATTCTAAATTATCAGAAAATAGTTTTAATTCGCAAAATCATATAATTGAAAAAAAAGATTTATATAATTCGAAAAAAAATGAACATGATTTTAAAAAACAAATAGAAAATGAAAAAGAAATAATTAAAAATGATGATGTTAAAAAAAATAACTTAATAAAAAATTATGAACATAAATGAGAAGAGACTGAACTTAAAAATGAAAGAATTGTTAAAGAATTAGCTTCTTATTTGTGAAATAATACTGATTTAGATCTTAGTTTAAAAAATATGAATAACTTAGAAGAAAATGCAAAAAATGTTTGAATTGAAAAAAATGATTGAAATGAGAAGACTGGTAATAGTGTTATTAATTTTAAAAAGCAAACTATTAATTTTAAATGGATTCTATTTGAATTTATAGCTTGAATATTGTTAATGTTTGTAACTATAAGTTATGTTCAAACTCAACCTGCTGAAAAAAAATTTTTACAATCTTCTATTAGTTTGTGGGTTAATACATTTCAAAAAATTGTTTGAAGTTTATGATGAGTTTTTAGTAAAAATGTAGATAAAAATTATATTGAAAAAAGATGAACTTTGTTGTCAATTCTTATAAAAGATGAAAAAATAGTTCAAGATTGTCTTGATAAAAATATTAATCAAGAAAAAAGGGATAATTTGCAAAAAGTGCTTCTAAAAATTCAATGATTTAAAAAAGAGTTATCAAATACAGAATATATTACTTTGGATAATTTTATACAAAAATATGATCAATATAATCTTTATGTATATTCTCTTCATAAAGCCGTAAAAGAGACTTGTGGTATGAATTAAATTTATTTTATTAAATAGTATAATGTATCCTTATATAACAATTTTATCTCATAAAATTTATTTTCATTGAATTGGTATATTATTAGCAACATTGGTTTTTATTTATTGAGTTTATAGATATTCAAAAAAAAATAATTTAAAATTTCCTGTTTTTTTTAATTATATTGTTTTATTCATAATTTTATCATATCTTTTATGAAGGTATTTTTATAATATTATTGAGTATCATTTAATCATTCCTACTGATATAGAATCGTTACTTTCTTCTTATTGATATAGATTTTCTTTTATTTGAGTTAGCTTAGGTTTTTTAATTAGTCTAATTATTTTTTTATCTAATTTTAAATACTCGCAAGAAAGAAAAAAATGGTTTGATGTTATTTTTTATTCAATAACATTATCATTTATAGTTTTATGACCTTTCCTATTATTATGAGATGTATTTTTTTGAGAACCTACAAAATCTTTTTTATGAGTTCATGCTATTACAACTAATACAAAAATACCTTATTCTACTCAAAATTTTTGGCCTGTTGGTATATTTATATCTTTTTTGTGACTTATATTTTATATTTTATTAAAAATTTTACATTTAATTTTTAAAAAACATGGTATTGGTATAATATTGTTTCCTTTTATATGGATTGGTTTTATTTTTATATTTCATTTTCAATATTATCCTAAACATTTTTTGTTTTGAGTTGATATAAAAGTTTTGTATTGTATATTGGTTTCTGTAATTTGAACAATGTTTTTTTATTGATTTCTTAATTATAAAAAATGATAGCTTTTAATATATGACCTTTGTCTATTCATTGGTATTGAATTTTTTATGCTATTAGTTTTTTATTAGGTTTTTTTTATATAAAGAAAATTATTTTTTCTAAAAAATGGGTTAGTTTAAATAATTCAGATAGTTTTGTTGATGATTTATTATTTTATGTGTTATTGTGAGTTCTTGTTTGATGAAGATTATGATATGTTTTTTTTTATAATTTTGAATATTTTTCTTATAATTTTCTAAAAATATTTTATATTTGGGAATGATGAATGGCTTTTATTTGAGCTTTTATATGAGTTTGATTTGCTTTATATATTTTATCAAATAAGTATAAAATAAAGTTTTTATCTATTACAGATCTTGTTATTAGTTTCTTACCATTTTGACTTTGATTGTGAAGAATTTGAAATTATTTAAATGGGGAATTATATTGAAAAAGTTGTCCTATGTTTTTATTGTGAACATTTATGTGTAACACATTTTGAACTTGAAATTTACATATTGCAAATCAATTAATAGAATCGTTTTTTGAGTGATGGTTAATATTTTTTATTTTTCAATATTTAGTTTGGAAAAAAAATATTTTAAAAAAATCTTGATTAATAACTATTATATTTGTTATTTATTACTCGATAATTAGATTTTTATTAGAGTTTTTAAGGTGGCATCCACAAAATTACATATTATCTTTTTGATTGAGTATAAGTCAATATTTTATGTTATTGCTTTTTTTTGTATGAATTATATTATTAAAAATAACTAAATTTACTAAAATAAAGTAAAAATATTATGTTTTTTTATCGTTAATTTTGATTATTTTTATTTTAAATGTTATTTATAAATTAATAATCATCTATGAAAGATATAGTAAGTGAAATTTTAACCTGTAATAAGTGTCCTCTTAGAAATACTTGTAATTCTCCAATACCTGGTGATTGAAATTTTAATTCAAGAATTTTATTTGTATGAGAAGCACCTGGTGCAGATGAAGATAAACAATGAAAACCATTTGTATGAAGATCATGAAAACTTCTAACTAATATATTGGAGAGTTTATGATTTTATAGAAATAAAGATTATTATATTACAAACATTGTTAAATGTCGCCCACCAAATAATAGAGATCCTAAGCAGGAAGAAATAGATGCTTGTTCTAATTATTTAATAAATCAATTAAAAATTTGAGATTTTAAGATAGTTGTTACTTTGTGAAGATTTTCTATGAATTTTTTTATTCCAGAATTGCAAATAAGTAAGGATCATTGAAAAGTTTTTAAAATTATAAATTTTATGTGAATAGATTTTAAAGAAGGTTTTTATTTGTTGCCATGTTATCATCCTGCAGTTGCACTTTATAGTCCATCAAAAAAAGAAGAAATAGTTACTGATTTATCAAAATTAAAAAAGTTGGTTTGATAATATTAAAAGTAGTGTATAAAATAAAAAAATTATGGTCTTGAAATTATGTTTAAAAATCTTTATACTAAAATATGTATTTATAATATTAAAAATATTGTATGAAAATAGATATTTCTGAAGCTAGAAGATGAACAGTTTTGGAATTAGATTGATGATTATGGAAAATATTAGATACATCTCATACTCATAAAGGTAGATGATCGGCTACATATTCTTTTAAAGTAAAGAATATACAAACTTGACAGGTAAAAGAAGTTACATTTAAAGCTTGAACAGTTCTTGAATCTGCAGAAATTAATTACAAAAATGGTCAATATTTATATAATAGCTGAGATATGTATACATTTATTGAATTTGATACATCTGAATTATATGAATTATCTGAAGATATGATTGATGATATTAAATTGTATTTAAAAGAAAATATGGATGTATATTTAATGTTATACAATTGAAATGTAATAGGTGTAATACTTCCTGATGTTGTAACGTATAAAGTTACAGAAACTACTCCTTGAGTAAAGTGAGATAGGTTACAAGCTTGAACAAAACCAGCAATATTAGAAACTGGATTGACAGTGCAAGTTCCATTGCATGTTGATGTATGAGATGAGATTAAACTAAATACTCAGACAGGTCAAGTTACAAAATAAGTTTTATAATATAAAATATATGTTATGTGATTTGTTAATTTAATAGACAAAGAGGAACTTGAGCCAATTTTAGAAAAATATATAAAACAAGCATATAAAGATTGAGAATATTTAAGATGTAGAAATCTTGTTAAATATTTATTAAAAATTAATCCTGATAATTCTGTTTGATTATATTATTGAAATAAGCTTAAATCTTCTTTATTAAGAAAAAGTATTTATAAATGGAATAATATGAGTTCTTGATTTTCTATATTAACAGATATTAAGATATATTTGCTTGTTATGATAATTATAATATTTTGAAAAAAGAAAAAACACTAATATTTTAGTAATATTAATTATATAAATGGCAAAAACTTATGAAACAAGAGATAAGGCTATAAAACGGTTTACACTATTAGTGATTCTTTCATTTGTTATAACAATGGTTTGATCTAGTATAGTTGTTTTTATCTCTTCTCCTGAAAAAGAAAAAAGAAATGATATGAAAACTAATTATACAGTAAAAGAAATTGCTAGTGGTGCTAAATTAAGTTGAAGTTTAATAGTAACATGAAATGATAAATAATTATTAGATCTTTTAAATTAATATTTCGAAACATTATGATCTTGATTATAGATTATATGTTTTAATAAATTATAATATATTAATGGATATAATTTTTCATTGACATGCATTTGTAGAGATTAATAATTTTGAGTATAGTATATTAATTGATCCTTTTATAAAGTGAAATAAATTATGTGATGTGACAGTAAATGAAATTTGTAAAAAAAATATAAAAGCAATAATAGTAACACACTGACATTTAGACCATATAGGTGATACTGTAGAAATTGCTCAAAGAACTTGAACTAAAGTAATATCAACATATGAAGTAATTCAATATTTTGAAAAATATCATTGATTGTCTAATACACATTCTATGCATATATGATGAAAATTTAAATTTGATTTATTTTCTGTTAAATTTGTTAATGCTATTCATTGAGGTTCAATTTGAAAAGAAATGTTACCAGGAAAAGCAGCTTGAGTTATAGTAGAAATATGATGAAATAAAATATATCATGCCTGAGATACTGCCTTACATCTTGATATGAAATTAATATGAAGTGAATGAATTTCTGTTGCTTTTCTGCCTATATGAGATAACTTTACTATGTGAATTGAGGATGCAGTTAAAGCAGTAGAATTTATTAAGCCAAGAATAGTAGTTCCTATTCATTATAGGACATTTGATCTTATTAAAGCTGATCCTATAAAATTTGCTCACTCTGTAACTTTGTTAAATCTTGCAACATGTAAAGTTCTTGAACCTTGACAATCAATTGTTATAAAATAAATTGTTATTATTTGGCTTAATTTAAAATAAAAAAAATAATAAATGTATAAGATTTATATTTATTGAAAATTGTTTTATGTTTAAATTATGTTGTGTATATTTCAATATGTAATAATTAACAAATATTAATAATTAATTTAGGTAATTTAAGTTTTTGAAAATGGTTCTTTTTGTATGTTAAATTTGTTTAATAATTAATAATGGTTTGGTTTATATATATTAAAAAGTATTGATGTTTTATGTGCAAGATTGGTTGACATTAAGAGTAATAAAAAGTAATGCTAATTTAAAATTAGATCTTAATAATTGAGATAAATTAGTTTATGAAATATGAGATAAAAAATTTATTTGAACATATATAGGTTATAAATGCAATACGGATATAGATTGAAAAATATTGTATAAACTTGATTGAAAATGATTAGATAGATTTTTTTATCTTGATAAAAAGGCAAAAGATATATTCAATAATATAAAAGATGAATTAAAATTAATTTTTCCTATGCTAAAATTTATTACTGCTAAAATGGATTTTACTTGAAAAATTTTATATTTATATTTTTTCGGTGAATCTAGAGTAGATTTTAGAGAATGGTTGTCTGATATTAGACAATTAGTATGAATGAATTTTTTTCTATATCAAGTTTGATCAAGAGATAGAATTAGGTTACATCCCAAATCGTCTGAAATGATTTGAGATTGTTGACAACAATTATGTTGCACAAAAACATTATGTAAAATTGATTCTATTGACACAAAAACTATAAGCTTACAGAATTTACAGGTTCAATGATTAGATAAACAAAAATGAGTTTGTTGAAAATTAAAGTGTTGTCTAAAATATGAAGAATGAACATATATTGAAAAGCTTTGAGATTATCCAGATATTTGAACAGAGATTGAAATAGATTGAGAAAAAAATATAGTTGTTTGAATTAATACATTATCAGAATATATTTTTTTAAAAAATAATGATTGATATATAAAAAGAATATCTAAAAATGAATTACCTTGAAATATAAAATAAAAGTTATTTATTTTTTAATATAACTTATGATAGTATATGAAACATATTTGTTTTTATTAATAAGTTTGTTGCTTATAATTTTAATTTTTTATAAGTTTTTTATATTTATTTTTTCTCCTTTTTTTTGGATTGTTGATTATATTAAAAAATGGTATTATAAGATTACAAGTTTAAATAAAATTAAACAACAAATTCTTAATTCTAAATCTGAAGAAAATATAGTTGATGAAGTGGGGAATGAAAAACTTGATGAAAAAGTTAAGTCAAAGCTTGATAGGTTATTTTTTCAGATTCAAATTTTTAGGGAAAAGTGAGATTTGGAATGACTTGAAAAAAAATTAATAGAAATACTTTCAATTGATGAAAATAATTTAAAAGCACTAGAAATGTTGTCTAATCTTTATATAAACATATGAAAAGAAAAAAAAGCATTTTCTTTGCTAAAAAGACTTATTCAAGTAGATATGGAGAATGATAATGCTATATGGAATTTAGCAAAAATTTATTTAAATTTATGAGAAATAGAAACAGCTGAAATTTTAATAAATAAGTCAATATCAATTAATAATAACAATCACAAGTATTATGTAACTTATGCTGATATATTATATAACCAGTGAAGAATTGAAGAAGCAATAGATGCTATTAAAAAAGTTTTGCAAATAAAACCAAATAATGTTATTTATATGGATGCTTTAGCAACTTTATATGAAGAAATTTGAGAAGATAATAAATCAAAAGCAATTTGGCTTGAAATACTTGAATTAGAACCTGATTATGAAAAAGCTAAAGAGAAACTATATAAGTAATTTTATATCAATTTTTGTAGCAAATGAAAAAATTAATAATAACTATAATTACTTGTGTGTTTTTTTTTAATTATATTTATGCATTTAATTCAATAACATTATCTGATTATAGTAAATATATTCATTATATAAAATCTAATTTAAGTGATTTTTCTATTTTAAGAAAGTATAATATTTTATGAAATAAAAAAGTAAGATGTGGTTTTTTTGAATATAAAGAT
>Ga0256842_1003186_pt1 | contig 11106 bp, 13 predicted proteins | sample 4559240metaG_FD_185973 | JGI IMG/M metagenome (GOLD analysis project Ga0256842, IMG submission 185973) | Hydrothermal vent microbial communities from Guaymas Basin, Mexico - 4559-240 | ecosystem: Environmental > Aquatic > Marine > Hydrothermal vents | place: Mexico: Guaymas Basin | collected...
ATAAAATGAAAATAGTATTAGCAGTTGATAATGATAAAAAAACGATTATAAAGAGAACAGGACAAGCTCCGTATTTTGTCATTTATGAAGATAATAAAGTTTTAAAATATATTTCAAATGGTCATAAAAAAGATGTTGAACTATTAAAAGGTTGTGATATTTTTTTAGTTCAAGCTATTGGTGAAAATATGAAAGATGCTATTAATTCTATAGGTTTAGATATAAAAAAAATAAGACAAAAAGATGGATTGACTTCTGATGAAGTTATAAAAAACTTTTTAGCTAAAAATATCTGATTAATACTATGACTATTGGTAGAAAAAGAAAAGAGAGAATCGTTGATGCTGACCATAGTAAGGTTTGTTTTAAACCTTGTGGTATAAAAGGTGTTAATTTAGAAAAAATAGTAATTTATGAAGATGAGATGGAAGCTATAAGACTTGCTGATTATGAGGGTTTATACCAACAAGAAGCATCTCATAAGATGGGCATTTCAAGAACGACATTTTCAAGACTTGTGGAATCTGCAAGAAAAAAAATAGCAGATGCCCTTCTAAATCAAAAAGCTATAAATATAAAAGATAGATAATAAGGAAAAAAATGATATTTGATTTACAAAAAGATAAAACTTTAAATGAGACTTATAAGTTGATGGCTCAAACCATTATACCTAGACCGATAGCATGGGTTGTAACTGAAGATGATGGAGTTGTAAATATCGCTCCATTTAGTTACTTCATAGGGCTTTCATCTGAACCTGCTAGTGTTTTAATCTCTGTTGGTCATAAAGCTGATGGAACTCCAAAAGATACACTTGCAAACATCAGAAAATATAAAAAATGTACCATTTGTATGGTAGATGAACAAAACCTTGAGAAGATGCATTTTAGTTCAAAAGCTTTAGATAAAGATTTGAGTGAATCTGAGGTGTTTGGTATAAAAACAACAAAGATGAATGATAACTATCCACCTATGATAGATGGTGTTTCTTGTGCTTACTTTTGTGATTTTAACCAAGAGATAGATTTGGGTGGTGGCTCAACTATACCTTTGGTTTTAAATGTAAAAGAGATATTTGTAAAAGATGAAAATATAACAGATAAAGAGAGATTAACCATAGAGTTTAATCCAGTAGCAAGAATTGGTAAAAGCTATGCTTTTTTAGGAGATGAGATAACTCCACCTAGCATCCCTTAAAAGATAGTTGATGAATGATTATATCTTATTTAGTGGGATAACTTTTTTTCTCTCTATCATATTTTCTATGGGTGGAGCAGGCGCTGGGATAGCTCTTGTACCTATATTTAACTTTTTAGGTTTAGATTTTACTTTGGCAAAAGCTATTGGGCTTTTTGCTGGAGCTAGTACAACTATAACTTCAAGTGTGATGAATATAAAAAGAAAAGTTATAGATTTTGCTTTTGTTATACCTATAGCATTGGGTATGATGAGTTTTGCTCCACTTGGTGCTTATTCTAGTATGTTTATAGATGAAAATATAGTTAAATTTTTCTTTATGATTATGCTTTTTTATAGTGCTTCCATAATGTTTTTTGGTAAGAAAAAGTCTATTATACATATAGAGGGTAAGGTTATTATGTTTGCTATTGGTTCATCAGTTGGTTTTTTAGCTGGTGTTTTAGGGGTTGGTGGGGGAAATATCCTTATCCCTCTTTTAATCTTGCTAGGATTTGAGCCTAAAAAAGTTGCAATATCTGTTAGTTTTGTTGTTCCATTTTCAACTTTAGGGTCATTTTTTACATATATAAATTTTGTAGAGATAGATTATGTTCTTCTTAGTTGTGTAGCTTTAAGTTCTATTGTTGGTGGATATGTTGGAAATTATTTTATGCATTTTAAACTAGAACAAAGTCATATTAAAAAACTTATGGGTGTCATACTATACCTTTTAGCATTTAAGTTACTATATCATTTTTTATAATAGTCTATTAGTAAATAATCTAAATTTTTAAAGCATTTTTAATGCTTTGTGTATTATTATCTATTCCATATAAAAATAAGGTTTGTTTTGAATAAAATTTTGTTAATTATAGCTATTATAATGTTCAGTTTAAATGGATGTGGATATAAAGCTAACCCATATTACGAAGACTCTACACCAAAATCAGATGAAAATGTAAAGTTTATCATCAAGAAAAGTTCTTAAATTATGAAATATGATGTAATCATTATAGGTGCTGGTGTAGCTGGTCTTTATGCTGCTATGAATCTCCCTGTAAACAAAAAAGTTCTTATTATCAACAAAAGAGAAACTTTTAAATGCAATAGTTTTTATGCTCAAGGTGGAGTAGCTTTAGCTCGTGATAAAGATGATATACCATCACATATAAAAGATACACTTGAAGCTGGAGCAGGTCTTTGTTGTGAAGATGCTGTTGATTCTCTTAGTACAAACTCTAAAGAAGTTATAGAAGATTTGATAGCTAATGGTTTTGAGTTTGATAAAGATGAAAATGGAAAACTACTCTATACAAAAGAAGCTGCTCACTCTTGCGAGAGGATTCTTCATGCAGGTGGGGATGCTACTGGTCGTTATATGCATCATTTTTTACTATCTCAAAACAAACATCCGATGCTTACAAATGCAAGAGTTGTTGACTTACTTATAAAAGATGGTGTGTGTTATGGTGTAACAGTTTTAGACCATAGAGAGAGTAGAAATATCTATGCAGATAATGTTATCATCGCTAGTGGTGGAGTTGGTTCACTCTTTGAGTACCATACAAATGCACCATGCATTAGTGCAGATATGCAAGGGCTTTGTGTTTTAAAAGGTATAGAGTTAGAAAGAATGGAGATGATGCAGTTTCATCCAACTGTTTATATAGGTAACGAGGGTGTGCAAAAACAACTTTTAACAGAAGCATTAAGAGGTGAAGGTGCTACTATAATTGATAAGTACAACAAAAGATTTTTGTTTGACTACGATAAAAGGGGTGAATTAGCATCTCGTGATATTGTTAGTAAAGCTATATACGACTACAAGAAAAAAACAAATTCTGAAGTTTATCTTGATTTTTCAAATTTTGAATATCAATATTTTGAGCAAAGATTTCCAAATATTTTTAAAAATCTTAACTCTTTAGGTTTTAATGTTCCTAAACAAAAAGTTCCTATCTCTCCAGCTTTTCATTATGCTATAGGTGGTATAAAAAGTGATATAGATGGAAGAGTTCCAACTGTAAAAAATCTTTATGCAGTTGGAGAAGTTGCATCTACAAAAGTACATGGAGCAAATAGACTTGCTTCAAATTCACTTTTAGAGGGTTTAGTTTTTGCTAAAAAAGCAGTGGAAGATATCTTAAAATCTAAAGAAAAAAAAGAGTTTATAGAGTTTGATGTAAGTGATGAAGTGATGAGTTTTAAAGATGATAAGTCTAAAAAGAATGAACTTCGCCGTATTATGTGGGAAAATGTGTCTATAGTTAGAACAAAAGATGGATTATCTGATGCATTAGGTCAAATTAATGCTCTTTTAAATGAAAATATTGGTAAACTACTAAAATTTCGTTTACTTACAGCAAAAGAGATAGTTCTTAGTGCATTAGCAAGAGAACAATCAGTTGGAGTACACACAATGATAGAGGAGAAATAATGGAACATAGTTCAGTAGTTGAAAATGTTGTTAATGTAGCAGGTCATGCTGCAACAGATGTTAATCTTGCCACTACATGGGTAGGTTGGTTAAGTTTAGCAATTTTTGTAATAGCTTATTATTTTATAGCGACAGAGGAAAAATGGGAAGTAAATAAAGCTAAACCAGCTTTATTTGCAGGTACTTTTATGTTTATGTTAGTTGGTATTTACTATGCCATAAATGGCTTAAATCCAGACCCACTACATAATGAGTTAGAGCATCTTATACTAGAGATAGCAGAGATTTTCTTCTTTTTACTTGTTGCTATGACATTTATCGAGACACTACTAGAAAGAGGTGTCTTTGACCTTATGAAGTATAAGCTTGTATCTAAGGGTTATACTTATAAAAAGCTTTTTTGGCTTACAGGTCTTTTAGCATTTTTTATCTCACCTGTTGCAGATAACTTAACAACAGCACTTATACTTTCTACTGTACTATTTACAATAGATAAGAAAAATATTGCATTCCTAGTTCCAGGTGCTATCAACATAGTAGTAGCTGCTAATGCTGGTGGTGCTTGGTCTCCTTTTGGTGATATTACTACACTTATGGCTTGGACTGCTGGTAAGGGTGAATTTGTTGACTTTTTATTCCTTTTCCCTGCATCTATAGTAGGTTGGGTAATCACTGCATTTTTACTTTCTATGTCAGTTCCATCTGGGCAACCACCTTTTGATGCTTCTACTGAGAAAAAACCAGTAGTTTTAGATGGTGGTATGGGTGTTGTTTATCTTGGTATTCTTACTATTGTTATGGCTGTTTTAGGTCATCAATTTTTCCATTTCCCAGCTATGTGGGGTATGATGTTTGGTATGGCTATACTTAAACTATATGCTGTTCATCTTCATAAATCAGGACAAAATGGGTTTAACATCTATGTAAATATGCAAAAAGTTGAAAACGATACTTTACTTTTCTTTTTTGGTATCCTTTCAGCTGTTGGTGCTTTACACTTTCTAGGTTTCTTAGAATACGTCCATGATGTTTATGAAGTAACTGGTCCAACTGTAGCCAATGTTGGTGTTGGTTTTTTATCTGCTATTGTTGATAATGTTCCAGTTATGAGTGCTATACTTAAATCGTCTCCAAATATGGGTGTTGACCAATGGATGCTAGTTACTATGACTGCTGGTGTTGGTGGTTCTCTTATATCTTTTGGTTCTGCTGCTGGTGTTGGTGTTATGGGTCGTTTACATGGTATCTATACTTTTGGTGCTCATATGAAACACTCATGGACAATTTTAGTAGGTTATTTAGCATCAATCGCTATTTGGTATGTTCAATTTGAGATAATGGGACTTTACTAAAATATTCTTAATCTAAGTGTTTTCTAACACTTAGGTTTTATAAATGAAAGTAATTAAATGAATTTACAAAGATTCAGTATATGGTTGTAACGATAAATGATTTGAAAAATGTAAGCTTTTTCAATAAACTAGATGAGCATGATATAAAATCTCTTATAGCTATATCAAAAAAAAGAGTTTTTTCAAAAAATGAAATATTATTTTATGAAAAAGAGATACCGAAAAATTTAATAATAATTTTAGATGGTACAGTAAAAGTATATAAAATAAATCCTAAAAATAATGAGATAATTTTACATAGATTTAAAGGTATTAATTTTATTGCAGAGATGGCTACTTTTGAATCTATTCCATATCCAGCTTCTTCAGCTTTTGAAACAGATGGTGTTATCATTGAGATAGATTTCAAAGAATTTAAAGAAAAATTTTTATGTAATAAAGATATAGCACTTGCTATTTTTAAATCTTTAACTCATAAAATTAAATATCTTGATAATGTAATAAATCTAAATATTGTACTAGACTCAACTGCAAGAGTAGCTAAATATATATGCGAAAATCAAGATGCATTAGAGATGAAAAACAACCAATTATCTCAATATCTACATATGACTCCTGAAACATTATCTAGGATTCTTAAAAGATTCACTAAACTAGGATTTGTCAAAAAAGAAGATTATTCTTACATCATTGTAGATAAAGAAGCTTTAACTATTTTATATGAGTAGTTTCCCACTCATCAAAAGATTTTGTAAAGTACTCTATACGAACTTTTTTAAACTCCCTTGATGAGTAAAGTGGCATATAACTTTTAGATGGTATCTCTTTTGACATATCTTCTATGATGCCATTTGTTTCATCTGTCGTTTTTCCGTGAACCATTGTAAAAAGGTTGTAAGGCCAGTTTTCGTATTTTGGTCTTAAGTAACAATGACTTACTGCACTAAAACTAGCAGCTCTCTCACCTATACTTTCACCATCTTTTTCATCAACATCCCAAACTACCATTGCATTTGCATTAAATCCAGCTTTTCTATGGTTTAAGATAGAAGCAAATCTTCTCATCATACCAGATTCTTGTAACTCGGCTAAGATTTTGAAGAAAGTATCATAATCAATATCCAGCTCATTTATAATCTCTAAAAAAGGCTCACTTACAAATTTTATATCGTATTGTACTTTTTGTATGATTTGGTGATGAAGTTTGCTTAACTCTATATCTTTATGTATAACTTTTTTAACTTTTTCTTTTTTTTCATCTTTACCAGTTGTATTTAGTTTAACATTTATCTTAAAAAGTTTTAAAGTTGGTAACATTATATAATCATCTGCTTGGGTTAGCTCTGAGAGTATCTCTATGGTTTTATCAAGTCCTAGCTTAGAATCAGGTGCAACAGCCATAGTAAACCAGATGTTAAACTCGTGGTTTCTCTCATAGTTGTGTGATACCCCAGGGTGTGAGTTGATTATCTCAACTGCTTCATCTATCTTCTCTTTTGGTATCTTAAAAGCTACAAGGCTAGATTTGTAACCTAATCTTTTTGTATCAAAGATTGCTGATGTTTGTCTTATAATATTTTCTTTTTTTTGCTCATTTAGTATTTTTAATACTTCATCTTCTGTTGTATTTAATTCATCTGCTATTACTTTAAATGGTTTTTCTACTAATGGAAATTTTTTTTGTATTCGTGATAGTATCTCTTCTTTCATTTTAACTACTTTTTTATGATTTAATCAAGAGTTTTGATTTATATATGTTATCATTACTTATCTTAAAATAATAGGTATTATTATGTCATATTTTCCAGCTTTTTTTAAATTAGACAATAAAAAGATTTTAATTGTAGGTGGTGGTTTTATCGCTTATGAAAAATTAATCCATCTTCTTGATTTTACACAAGATATATATGTTATAGCAAAAGAGTTCTCAGATGAGATGCTTTTAAAACTAAAAGAGAAAGGTATCAACTATGAGTATCGTGGTTATAAAGTGGGGGATATAAAAGATTTTGCGATAGTTGTTGTTGCAGTAGATGATATAGCACTTCAAAAAGAGATATTTTTAGAGTCAAAAAACTATAACTGTTTATGTAACTCTGTTGATTCTGTTGATTATTGCGATTTTATCTTTCCATCTTATGTTAAAAAAGGGGACTTAACTATAGCCGTATCAACATCAGGAAGTTCTCCAGCTATGGCAAAATACTTGCGAAAATATCTAAGTATGCTTATACCAGATAGTATAGTAGGGTTTTTACAAGAGATGAAAGGCTTAAGAAAGACACTACCAAAAGGTAAAGAGAGGATGCAGATGCTAGATAAAAAAGCAAAAGATTATATGGATAGTTGGAATTAACTACTCCAACATTTCAAATGCTTCATCTATACTTTTTGCTTGATTTACCACAAAAAGATATATAGCTCCATTTAACTTTGCTAGTTTTACAAACTCTTTAGTTGGATTTTCAAGTTGAGCTATTGACTCTTCATAAGATATAGATTCCCATGATTTTGTATAGTCAATCCCATAATGTTTAGGGTCTATTATATACTCATCAACTTTATCATCAGCACTTATCCAAAGTCTCCCTTTGGAAAAAAGTTCAGGTGTACCCTCGTTGCCTTGCAAAAGAGCAAACCTTTTATATCTATCTGAAAAAATCTCTATATATTTTTTAACATAAGGTTTATGAAAAACACCAGTTATAGCATAGTTACTATTTGCTACATGTGGTAATTTTTCAATGGTGTTAAATGCTGTTCTTAGTCCAAGTTTATTTCTAACATCCGTTAAGTTATGCATCTGTTTAAAAAATATAGATCTATCAAAATAGTGTATATTTGAGTCAAATTTTATAGATTTTGATATATCTTTTATGGTTATACCACCTTTTGATGGTTGCAAGTCATCACCTGTAAGAACTAAATTTAAATCTTTAGATTTTATAACTTTTGCAACCAATGGAAATATATATGGGTTTTTAACCTTACCATCAAACGGATAGCCTAACTCTATAGAGTTAGCAATATCTGTTTTTTGTATATAATTATCACAGGCACTAATCGCACCACGAAACTCATCAGTAGTTTCAGGTTTAAGTCTCCAGCCAAGTAAAAATGCAGATATTTGCTCACTCGGAATGCTTTGATCTAGCATCTGTGTCATCATATCAACACTCTCATCAAAACTTAAATCACGATTTCCTTTAACACCTGTTCCAACTGCATGGATATACTTAAAAAAGTCCATTAATCTTCTAAAGCTTCTTTTATAGCCTCTATTAAATCATCATTTTCAGGTCTTGTAAAAAAATATTTATCTGTAAAGTGTATACTTACAGATTCTGCATCTTTATCTGATAAGTTTTCAGCTATTATCTCGTTTTCTTTAAATTCAGTCATTCTCCAACCATCTTTTTTACCTGCTTGCATAATAATATTATGCATCTTTTTAGTTGTTATATCTTTTTTTACATAGATGTACTTATCACCTGTACTGTTATTAGAATGACTAGTGTTTAGATTACTACCAGCACAACCACTCATTAAAATACCAGCCACACAACCAACTAAACCAAGTTTCAAAATCTTTTTCATATCTATTTTCCCTTACCGTTATAATGTTATTTATATGATATAATAAATAACATAAATATACTTTAAAATAGGAGTTATAAATGAAACTTTTAGTTACATTGTTTTTAATAATATCAATAGGGTATGCTAATGGTGAAAATGATTTTAAGAAAGGTATGAATTATCTTTTAGGGATAGATGTAAAGCAAGATAAAACAAAAGCTTTTGAGTATCTTAGTAAAGCATCTGATAGTAATCATTCTGAAGCTAGTTATAATCTTGCTCTTATGTATTATCTAGGAGATGGAGTTGAGCAAAATGTCTCTATGAGTGCTAAACTTTTAGATGCTTCTGCTAAAGCAGGGTATAAAAAAGCAATAGATAATGTCGGTAAAATCTATATGCAACTATTAAAGTTTGATAAAGCGATAGAGTGGCTAAAAGTAAATGCAAAAGATGGAGATACACAAGCAAACTATCTTTTAGCAGAGATATACACTCAAAAAGATGATTTAAAAGATGCCAAAATCTATGCTAAAAAAGCGATAGATAATGGAAACTTAGATGCTATAAAGTTATGGGATGATTATAATCTTTCTAACTACTAAACCAGTTTAACTGCTCTCTTAGTTTTACAACCTCTCCAACAACTATAAGGGCAGGAGTTGGAACACCTTTTGATTTTTCTACTATATCTTCAAGAGTGCCAACAACTACACTTTGTTCTTTTGTTGTACCTTTTGATATAACAGCACAAGGGTAGTCTTTTGGTTTTCCAATCTCCATAAGTTTTGAAGATATTTTAGATAGGTTGTGAAGCCCCATTAAAAAGATAATAGTATCGTTTGTTTTAAAGTTTTCCCATGGGATTTGAGATTCTTTTTTATTTGGCGATTCATGACCTGTTACTACTCTAAAACTAACAGCTATACCACGATGTGTAACTGGTATTCCAGCATAAGCTGGAACACTTATAGCAGAGGTAATCCCTGGGATGATTTCAAATTTTATATCTCTTTTAGCAAGATAACTTCCCTCTTCACCACCACGACCAAAAACAAATGGGTCTCCACCTTTTAGGCGAACAACTACATCGTGTTTAAGTGCATTTTGATAGATAACTTCGTTTATCTCATCTTGAGGAAGAGTGTGTCTGCCATCCTCTTTTCCAACATAAACAAATTCACATCCATCTTTTGCTATATCTAGCATATCTGGATTGGCTAAACGGTCATATATGATAACATCAGCCTCTTTTATAACTCTATGAGCTTTCATAGTTAAAAGCTCTATGTCTCCTGGACCTGCACCTGTTAAGTAAACTTTAGACATTATTTAGCCTCTTTAAAAATAAATATACCCGATGGTTTTTTGATTTGAAGTATCTCTCTTTTTAGAAACCATCGTTTTGTATTTATCACTGCAACTTTATTTGCATCATTTACTGATACATAAAGTTTAGGGTATAAATTTGACCAACGAATATGTAAAACTTTACCATCAAACTTAAATCTTTTTATAATTTTTAGAGTTTTTGTATCTATGATTTGTATAACTGGAAATTTTTTACCACTAAAAGTTACACAAAGGTACTTTTTATCAGGCGAAAGAGATGTAAAAACTGGTAAACCTTCTGTCTTTATATTTTTTATAAATTTGAAATCTGGTGTATATACTAAAACTTTATTATCTCCAACAGCAGGGATAAATACCTTTTCTTTTCCTATAGACCAAAAACCAAAATGTGGAACTTTAAGAACAGGTTTTCTGTCTTCTAGTAAAATATCTATCTTTTTATATTTCATAGTATCTAAATTTACTACACCAAAAAATTTACTTTGAAAAAATCCAGCAATATAAAGATTGTTTTTTATCATAGCATCAAATGGCATAACTCCAACATTTTCAAACTCTTTATAAATTTTAAATTTTGGAAGACCTTTTCCTAAATTTTCATCTTTTAAAACAGTTATTTTATCATTATCCATTTCTGAAAATATAAGATAGTTTTTATAAATTTTTATACCAACATTTTTAGAATTAGTTATAAACTTTTTTATAGGGTTTAAATCTCTATCTAAAATATCTACACTTTTATCATCATAGTTAGCAACAGCTACATAGTTCTCATTTATAACAAAACCTATGGCACTTTTACTTGTTTTATACTCTTTTAGTTTTTTTTCTGTTCTTGGATCAAACTTTACTATATAGCCATCACGGCTTATAAGATAACCATCATTTTTATAAAACTTTACAACACCATGGTTCATATTGTGCATACCAGTCATATGTAATTTTGGTAAATCATCTACTATAACTGCTAAAGAACTGCTCTCTCTCTCAACTACAAAAATTTTCTCATCACTTGCATTTAGTTGATTACAAAAAGTAACTATTAAACCTATACTTAAAAATACTTTTTTTATCATTAGATATTCTCTCTTTCTTCTTTTGTTAAATAACATGATGGGTCTTCACTCCACAAATCCCCAGTTATTGCATAGGCTCTTGCTCGAGAACCACCATTACATATATCTATCTGTTTACACTCTGAACAAA
>Ga0256842_1003187_pt1 | contig 11105 bp, 11 predicted proteins | sample 4559240metaG_FD_185973 | JGI IMG/M metagenome (GOLD analysis project Ga0256842, IMG submission 185973) | Hydrothermal vent microbial communities from Guaymas Basin, Mexico - 4559-240 | ecosystem: Environmental > Aquatic > Marine > Hydrothermal vents | place: Mexico: Guaymas Basin | collected...
AGAAATAGAAGAAAAAGATATAATTTAAGAGTAAATCTTATTTGTGGATTAATTAATTTTGATAGAGGTATGAATTGTTGAAATATTGAGTTTTGCAAGAAGTCTATTATTTCAGTAGATTGAGATAACTCTTTGCTATGATTTTCTAGTAAATCACTAGATTTAACTAAATTACTTGTACTATTATCAAAATTATTAATATTTTTTTCTAAAGTCTTAGAAGAAACTAAAAGAGTATTACTAATATTTTCAAACTGATTATCATCTACCATTACTCTTTGTAGCTCCATTACAATCTTTGATAAATCGCTATTTTCATTTGTAAGTTTTGATGTGTTATTTGTAATTTCTTCTATACTTTTTGAACTCACTTTAAAATCAGTAGAAACACCTCTAAACTGTTCAGTAAGAGAGAGTATCATCTCTTTATTTTCTTTTTGCCAACTATTCAGATTATTAACACTATTGTTTAACTCTTTAAAATTTTCTTTTACTAATTTATCTATTAGTTCTTTCATCTGTAAATTGAACTCTTCCGTAGCAGATTTCATTACATGAACTAAAGCTTCTGTGTTGTTTTTAGCTAATAAATCTGCAAATTCACTAAATTTTGTACTCATTAATTTTGAGTTTTTATCCATATTTTCAACAATCCAAGATACATTTTCTTTTAAAAGTTTAGAGTAATTATTTTGCTCCTCTCTTAATTTTTGAAACTGTATTAATAAACTTGTTTCACTATCGCCACCTAATATATTTTCTACATTTTCAATTGCTTGAATCTGCTTATCTATTTTTAAACCTAAGCTATCAAAATTTTTATTGATAATTTTTTCAAAATTTTCTTTGTTTAAATTTTCAGAATTTATTTGATTTTCTAATAGTTTATTTAAGGTTTTAGAAATATCATTTAACGCTAATAGTTCACTTTTAGGCTTTTCTTCTCTATCAATTTTATTTAATTTAATTTCCACTAATCTTGAAAAGAAAAATGATAATCCTATTCCTACTATTGATGTTAAAAATGCTGTTTTTAATCCTTCAAGTAACATAGGAATACTTCCCTTTATATTTCCTACATCAAAATCTTGAAGACCAAAAAATATACCAACAAAAGTACCAACTACACCTGCCGTAGTAAAAACAGAAGGAATAGCATCTATAAAGTATGTATTTACATTCTGTTTCAAATATATATACCATACACTAAATAGCATCCAAAATATCATAAAAAAATAGATGATTTGTGCATATATCGGTTGAATAAAAATAATTTCTAGCATAAGTACCTCTTAAAAGTTTTATTTATTATATCTTAAAATTGAGTTTATAGATTTTTTTAGTATTTTATAAATTCAAGTTCGATAATATTTTTATTGTAATAACAAGTGTGTATTAATAAATTTATAATACACATTAAGATAGAATAATTTTATGAGTAAAATTGATAAACTAATAGACAAATTAAGAAACAATCCCAAAAATACAAATATTGATATGATAAGAAAAATACTAGATTATTATGGTCTTATTTATTTATGGGGTAAAGGTGACCATCTTAATGTAAAACACCCAACTATTAATTACATATTGACCATTCCTGCTCATAAACCTATAAAACCAATATATATAAAACGCCTATTAAAAATGATTGATGAATTGGAGAGATAAAATGGATGAGATAAAAATAAGAGCATTAACACAAGAGGAAGGTGGGGGATTTTTAGCTGAATATACAAACCTTAAAGGGTGTATGGCAGATGGAGAAACAAAGTTTGAAGCTTTGGAGGAGTTAGAAAAAGCTAAAGAGAGTTGGCTTCTTGCTTCTGTTGAATTTGCTATGAATGAAAAAATAGTTTATAAAAGAGTAAATATAACATTTCCAGAAAAACTACTTAATAATTTAGATGTAATGCTACATAATTTACATATATCACGAAGTGCTTTTTTACAACAGTTAGTTGCTAAAGAGTTAAAAGTTTAAATACTAAGGGGACAAGATAAAACTACCTATAAACGAAGTTTTAGATGATATAAAAATATCTCTCAACTCAAATCAAACTCTTATACTTCAAGCACCTCCAGGGGCTGGGAAAAGTACAAGAGTTCCTCTCTCTTTACTTAATGAAAAATGGCTTAACGAAAAAATTATTATAATGCTAGAACCTAGACGTGTTGCTGCTCGAATGGTAGCTACTCAGATGGCTAAACTTTTAGGTGAAGACGTTGGTAAAAAAGTTGGCTATCAAGTAAAAATGGATAGTTGTCACTCTAAAGATACAAAAATCTTAGTAGTAACCGAAGCTATTTTAGTACGTATGCTTCAAGCTGACCAATCATTAGAAAAAGTTGCTTTAATCATCTTTGATGAGTTTCATGAACGGAGTATAAATAGTGACCTTTCTTTAGCTCTATCTCTTCAAGTACAAGAACTTTTACGAGAAGATTTAAAGATTTTAATTATGTCTGCAACCCTTAATACGAAAGAAATTTCTCAACTTCTTGGTAATGTTCCTATTATAAGTTCACAAGGAAGAATTTTTGATGTTGTAATTTCCTATTTAGATATTAAAACTAAACAGCCCGATTTTAAAACTTTAAACATAGAAATATTAAAAACTATAAATAGAGCTTTAAAAGAGGATGAGGGAGATATATTAGTTTTTCTTCAAGGTGCAAAAGAGATTCGTTATCTACAAAAATCTCTGAATGAATTTTTAATAGATAAAACGATTTTAGTTTTACCTCTTTACTCAGCACTCTCTAAAAAAGAGCAAGATATAGCGATTTTAAAATCTAATAAAAGAAAAGTTATTCTCTCAACAAATATCGCTGAAACTTCATTGACAATAGAGGGTGTAAGAGTTGTTATAGATTCTGGAATTGAAAAGCTTTCTCGGTTTAATTATGCTACATCTATGAACCATCTGGAGAGTTCTTTTATCTCTAAAGATTCGGCTACCCAAAGAGCAGGGCGTGCTGGACGTATGAGTAGTGGAAAATGTTATCGTATATGGCATAAACCAAAAATACTTATACAATCCACAAAACCTGAAATATTAAGGTCAGATTTGAGTTCTCTTTTGTTAGATTTATCTTTATGGGGAGTTGATGAGTTTAATGAACTAAAGTGGTTAGATGTTCCAAATGAGAAGATTATACAAGAGACAAAAGTAGTTCTCAATGAGTTACAGATGTTAGATGAAGATTTTCATATCACACAGTTTGGAAAAGATGCTATTGCTCTTGGATTACATCCTCGTTTTGCTTATATGATTTTAAAAGCAAATGATATGGGTTATGCTTATGAAGCTTCACTTTTATCAGCACTTCTTGGGGAAAAAGATATTTTTAAAAACTCTAGTCGAGATAGTGATCTGCTGAGTAGGTTTACTCATCTTTATGAGAAAGATTTTAACTCTATTTATATAAATATTTTTAGAGCTAAAGAGGTTTTAAAACAGGCTGACTTTTTTTACTCAAAGTTGAAAAAAATTAAAAAAGTAACTTCAAAGAAAACTTTTTTAGAGCAAGATATTATAGCTCCATTACTTCTTTTAGCATATCCCGATAGACTTGCAAAAAGAAGAGTGAAAAATAGCAATAGATATAAATTAAGTAATGCAAAAGGGGCTATCTTACATCAAGAGGACTCTCTTTTTAATGAAGAGTATTTAGTTGTTGCAAATTTGAATGCTAATGATAGAGAATCTTTTATAAATCTAGCTATGAGTATCTCTGTTTCTCAGATAGAGGAGTTCTTTTCTAAGTTGATTACAATAGAGCAGAGTATCTCCTACTCTAAAGAGAGTAAAAAATTTGAGTTACGAGAGAGTAGAACTTTTTTAAAATTAGAGTTAGAGTCTAAACCTTTATCTATAAATTCTAAAGTAGATATGAAAAAACTTCTTTTAGAACTTCTAAAAAAAGAGGGACTTGAACTTCTAACTTGGAGTAAAAAAGCTACAAGTTTAAAAGATAGAGTAAATTTTATAAATAAACACTCTCAAGAGAAACTTACAGATTTTAGTGATGAGCTATTATTAAATAGTGTAGATTTATGGTTAGAACCTTATTTAGATGGTGTTAGAACAGTCAAAGAGTTAGAGTCTTTAGATATTTACTCTATTTTACTTGGATTACTCTCATGGGAACAGCAACAGTTAGTCGAGAGTTTAACCCCCTTTAGTGTCAAAGTCCCAAGTGGTTCAAATATTTTTATAGATTATTCAGATATTGATAAACCTGCGATATTTGTAAAAATACAGGAGATGTTTGGACTTGAAAAGACACCAACAGTTTTAAAAAGTAGTATCGCGTTACAGATTCATCTACTCTCTCCTGCAATGAGGTCTATACAAATTACTTACGATTTAAGTAGTTTTTGGAGAAATTCATACTCAGAGGTTAGAAAAGAGTTACGAGGGAAATATAAAAGGCATTATTGGCCTGAAAACCCTTATGAAGCGATAGCTACTCAAAAGACTAAGAAACATTTGATGTAATCAATATGTAATTAAACATCACTATAATTTCATCAATTTAACAAAAAACAAGGAATTAAAATAATGAAAAAAATCGTTTTATCAGCATTAGCTGTTCTTACTCTTGGTACTTTAAGTGCAACTGCTAGTGAAGTTACACCTGTTTTTGCTAAAGCTTCTAAACTAAAATTTAGTGGTGTTCATTACTTAGGTTTTACTCAAAAAAATATGAAAGAGGGAACTGATACTGCTAATTTTGAGATTCGTCGTAACTACTTACAAGTAAAAGCTTACCTACTTGAAAACCCAAAATCTTACTTACGTGTAACTCTTGATACTGTTTATGATGCAAAACACGACGACCATGCAGATATATATGCAAAATATGCTTACATCTATTTAGCAGATGTTTTACCAAATACTGGTGTTGAATTTGGTATGGCTCATCGTCCTTGGATTGATTATGAAGAGCATCAAGGTTGGTGGATGCGTTCTATCTCTAAAGTTTTTGTAGAAGCTAGTGAGGCTGGTCATTTAACAAATTCTGCTGATTTAGGTTTTAACTTTAAAACTAAAACTCCATATTTTACATCTGAAGTAGGTGTTTTTAATGGTGAGGGTTATCATGGTACAAATGGTGATGAAGATGCTGGTGATGATTCTACAATAGGCGATGGTGTATCTGTTGAATGGAGATTTACGGGTGCATTAATGGGTAATGGAGAGATAAAAAGAAAAAATTTAAAAGATACATATTTTGATGCCTCTTTCTTTGGTCAATATAATATGGATAGCTCTAAAAATGAGGGTGAAACTTATAAAATATATGGTCTTCATACAGTTTATAATATGCCATCTGCTTTAATTTCTGCTCAATATATTTTAGCTGATAACGATAAAAAGAGTGATGACCATTTTAGTGGACAAGGTTTTTCTATTAATGGTACATACCGTTTTGGTGCAAAAAAAGAGTTTTCTGTAATTGGTCGTTATGATAATTGGGAAAATGAAGATTCTACATCAGGCGATATTACAAATACAGAAAATAACTTCATTTATGGTGTAGCTTGGCAACAAGATGCAAATATTAAATGGTTAGCTTCTGGTCAAACTTATTATGCAAGTGAAGATGATGCTAAAGATTATAGCTCTGCTATGATTACTGCTGAGGTTCATTGGTAGAGTGAAAATATTTTTATTTTTACTATTAATCTATTTTACAAATATTAATGCAGATGAGGCACAAGAGATTATAAAAAAACTTGACCAAAATATGCGTGGTGAAAATATTACTATGATTATGACTATGAAGGTAGTTTCTAAAAATCATACAAGAACGATGAAGATGCAGAGTTTTTCAGAGGGAACAAAAAAAAGCTTTACAAAGATTTTATATCCACCAAAAGATAGAGGTATAACTTTTTTAAGTCTAAACAATCAGATGTGGCAATATGTTCCAAAGATAGAGAGAGTTATAAAAATACCACCCTCAATGATGCTCCAAAATTGGATGGGAAGTGATATCACAAATGATGATATGGTAAAACAGAGTTCTATTGTAAAAGATTACGATGTTCGGCTTTTAAAAAAAGAGGGAGATATTGCAACAATAGAACTGACTCCAAAAGAGGAAGCTCCTGTTGTATGGGGAAAGATAGTTGTTGCAATAGATACAAAAACTTACACATCTAAAAAAGATATATTTTATGACGAAGATGGAATAGCTGTACGAGAATTTTTTTATAGTGATGTTGTAAAGTTTGGAAAATATTATATTCCTACCTATTGGAAGATACAATCTTTAGAGAAAAAAAATAGATATACAGAGATACTTTTAGAGGATGTAAAATATGATACTAAGATTTCATCTCGCTATTTTAGAAAGAGCGCTTTAAAGCGATTTTCAAGGTAATTGATTTGTTTAAGTTTTTTATAGTTATAATTGTTATATATAATTATAAGGGATAAAAAATGAGATTATTAACAACAGTGGCAATAGTATCTATTTTTACGATAAATTTATCAGCAGAATTTGGTTTTGGTGGTATGTTTGATAGTATGCAGGGTAATATGAACTCTATGCGTCAAAAGACAAGAGATATTTCTCAATCTGCTGTTGATGAAAGTAGTGAGGTATATGATAAAAATAAAATAAAAAAATATTCTAATCAAGATACTGATAAATCGGTATCTGATGATATTGTTAAAAATACGGTGAAAACTATTCCAAATGATGTAGATTCTGGAAGTTCGGACAAAAGTTATCTAAAACTTCAAAATAGGTTTGGGCATAGGGAATATTAGTATATTTTTTTAAAATTATTCAAAATTAGGGCATAATTACCGTATGTTAAATCTTGCCCTAAAAAACATACTATTCTACAAAGGTCGTTCTATAACGACATTTATCCTAACTTTCATATCTACTCTAATGTTCATAGTCTATGTATCCATAATGGATGGTTCACACAAATCTATGCTAGAAAATTCTCTTAAAATATATACAGGTGCGATAGAGATATATAAAAAGGGTTATCGTGATATTGGTGGAAATGAGTATCTAATTGATGATATAAAAACTATAACTGAAAAACTCTCTTTAGTGGATGGTATAGAAAAGTTTAGTGTGCGTTATGAGACTTATGGTCTTCTTTCCTCTAAAGAGCAATCATCCGCTTCAATGATAGTTGGAATAGAACCTGAAAATGAGAAAGAGATTAGTTCTATATATAAAGCTTTAACACAAGGAAAGTTTTTAAACACTAACTCTTCAAACTGTTTATACATGGGTTCTATCTTAATTAAAAAACTCAAAATAGTGCCTCTTATATAACTCTAAAATTAAAAGATATTGATGATGTAGATAGTGTAAAAGAGGAGATAAAAACTCTTTTAGATGATGATAGCTTAGAGATACTTACATGGAAAACTTTGATGAAAACTATGGTAGAGGCTATGGAGGTGGATAGTATCTTTGGATATATCTCTTTAGGACTTTTTTTAGTGGTCATCTTTTTTGTGATTATGATTTATGGTTTTGTGAACATTAGCTCTCGTATAAGAGAGTTTGGTGTTTTAGAGTCTATAGGGCTTAGTAACTTCAACATCTTAAAATTGCTTTTCTTTGAGATATTTATAATCACTTTTATCGCTATACTTCTTGCTACTCCTATCGCTTCTTATATCGCCTATTATTATAGTATCAATCCTATTGTAATAGATGGTATAAGTGAGATGTATCGTGATTATGGAATTGTCTCAGATGAAGTTCCTTTTAGTTTTGATGTTTTTACAATATTTTGGAATGTAATGGTGATATTTTTTCTTAATATATTAAGTATCATCTACCCCTATTTTTATATCCGTTCATTTACTCCAACACAAGCGAGTCGTCATGTTTAAACTCATACTAAAAATGGCTTGGAAAAACTCTTTTGTAAGAGTTTCTCGTACTCTGCTTGTCATCATAATGATAGGTGTCAGTATGAGTATGATGCTATCAATTCAAGGTATTTATGATGGTATGGTTGTGAATATGATAGATAAAAACAAACGAAGTGATAGCGGAGAGATAAGTCTCTATGCTAAAGAGTTTCGAGTTGAAAGAGATATAAAATATAGAATTCAAAATGCAGATGAGATAAAAAAAGAGTTGCAACTAAGAGAGGGAGTAAAAGCAGTTGTACTAAGAGTAAGTGCAGATGGTCTTATCTCAACCGCTAGAAAGTCATCTTTTGCATCTTTGATAGGGATAGATTTAGAGGATGAAGAGAAGTTTGGCACATTTAGTGAGTTTACAAAAGAGGGGAAAGTAGCATTTGAAAAAAGAGGTGCTGTTATAGGGATAGAACTTGCAAAAACTCTTAAAGTGAAAATTGGCTCAAAAGTAATCTTCTCAACACAAGATAGTAGTGGAGAGATAAACTCAATAGCTCTTAAAATCCGAGCTATCGTTCAAACAACAAACATTCCATTAGATGCAGGTGCAATATATACAGATATTAAAAGAGTTCATAAGTTTTTATCGTTACCAAGTAGCGAGGTAACGCAGATAGCATTACGAGTAGAAAATGAGGAGATAGTAAAAGAGTTACAACTCAAATACAAAGAGTTAGAGGTAAAAACTTTTTTAGAACTCCAACCTATGATGTCGATGATGCAAGATATGGTTGTCATATTTAACTCAGTTACTTTTTTTATAGTGATGATAGTTGTCTTCATAGGAATACTTGGAGTAATGTATGTATCCATACTAGATAGAATCCGTGAATTTGGAATAATGATAGCGGTTGGAATGAGCTATAAATATATACGATTACAGATAATTTTAGAGTCTGTTTTTATTGGATTTGTAGGGTATCTTTTTGGAGCTGTTTTAGGTTTGATTTTTCTTCTCTATTTAAAAGAATATGGATTAGATTTGAGTTTATACTCCGATGCACTCCAAAGTTTTGGGATGGAAACAGTATTATATGCAACTATAAAGCTTTCATATTTTACGACTACATTTGTAGCGATAATGAGTGCTTCGATATTGAGTGTATTTTTACCGCTTAAAAAGATTAAAAATCTGAATCCCGTTGAGGTTATAAAAAGTGATAAATAGAACTGCTATAATACTTTAACAAATAATCTGTGGAGAAAGAAACAATGAACAATGAAGAACTTATTTTTAATCTTATAAACGATATTTCCTATCCATTCTTATTGCTAAAAGAGGAAAATAATTTTACATATAAACAGAGCTATTCAAATAGAATGATGCAAGAAGTTTTAATTAGTGCAAATATGTATGAAGAAAATATAAAAGAGGGAGACCTACTTTTTGAATTACTTCAAGAGTATAAAGATAATGAAACACAAGAGTATGTTTGTCATGATATTGAGATATTTCATTCTATTTATACACTTAATTTTAATAAAACTGATCAAGGTATTCTTATTATTTTTATTAAAACAAAAATGGAAATTTTAAATGCTATAACATTTAATGAAGTAAACGGTTTATGTAATGCTATTATTGTCATACTTGACTTAAATGGTAAAATTATTGATATGAATGAATGTTTTTTAAATTTTATTGCGATGAAGAAAGAGGATGTTCTTTCAAAAAGTTTTTTAAAAACATTTATACCAGGAGATATCAATATTTTAAATAAATATTTTAAAAATATTTTGTCTAAAGATGATTACCATCAACATTTTGTTACACCTTTAAAAAGTGCTGATAATAAAATTTATAAAATAAATTGGCAAGTTTCAAAAATTGTAAAACAGAATAAAGATTATATTGTAGCAGTTGGAAGTGATGTTAGTAAATTTCTTGATGAAAATAGTGACTTAAAACGTCAACTGACAAGTATTAAAGTGGGTTTTGATTATTTTCCATTTTCAATAGGCTATATGAACTCTAAGGGAAGATTTATTAAGATGAACTCTCGCTTTATGAAGATGTTTCGTATAGCAGAACTTACTTCTGAAACTACCTTTGATAGTATAGAAATTTTACATAAAAATATTGGTTTTAATACGATGAAAGAGAATATAGGTTTTCTTAATGAGATTAGTTATAACATAGGTACAGATTTTTCTCATCAATTTATGAAAATTAAGGTTGATATTCGTATGCTTAGTGGTAAAAAAGAGAGTTCAAAATTTTATATAGTTGTAGTGCAGAAGAGTACAAGTTAAAAGATATGATAGAGTTACGTAATGTCAATAAATATTTTTATAAAGATGAAAACAAAGAGATTCATGCTCTTAACAATATCAATTTAACTGTTAAAAATGGAGAGTTTACTCTTTTTAGTGGGGCTTCAGGATGTGGAAAGAGTACACTTTTAAATGCTATTGGTGCTTTAGATAGCATAGATAGTGGAGAGATATTACTTGATGGTGAAAATATTACTAAATTGAGTGAAAGTGAGAGAACCGCTTTACGTTTAAATAAGATGGGTTTTGTATTTCAAGCATATAACCTTGTTCCAGTTTTAACTGTGGAGGAAAATATCGGTTTTATTATGAGATTAAGAGGATTTAGTGATAGTGAAATAAAAAAACGGGTTTTAGAAGTAGCTTCTCTTTTAGAGATAAAGAATAAACTTCATTCTCTTCCTTCAACTTTAAGTGGAGGTCAGCAACAACGTGTTGCAGTAGCACGTGCAGTAGCTGCAAAACCGAAAATAATATTAGCAGATGAACCAACTGCAAATCTTGATAGTAAAAATTCTCAAATTCTTATGGATATGATGCAAACTTTGAATGAGAAAGAGGGCGTGACAATCTTATTTGCTTCGCATGATGAGTTGGTTATGCAAAGTGTAAACCGTGTAATTAAACTTGAAGATGGTGTACTTATTTAATGTTTAAAATAGCTCTTTTTATTGGGTTCTGCTTTTCATTTTTATTTGGAGAGTTTGAGTATAGCGTTGAGAACTCTAACTTGAGTGTCTCTCAAAAAGAGTATGTTTATAACTATAATAGATTACGTTTTCGTGGAGATTATGTTTATGAAAATCACTTTGTAACTATAATAGCTGATGGTGTAAACTATTTTGGACAAAGATATATAAATTCACAAGAATTTTTATATCTTAAACTTTTAAAATCAGATACTCCTAT
>Ga0256842_1003188_pt1 | contig 11104 bp, 16 predicted proteins | sample 4559240metaG_FD_185973 | JGI IMG/M metagenome (GOLD analysis project Ga0256842, IMG submission 185973) | Hydrothermal vent microbial communities from Guaymas Basin, Mexico - 4559-240 | ecosystem: Environmental > Aquatic > Marine > Hydrothermal vents | place: Mexico: Guaymas Basin | collected...
CAAAATGTTATTTACTTTTAAGTAAGATATGACTATTATTTCAACTCCAACTTATATGCCAGCGTGGTGGAATGGTAGACACGACGGATTCAAAATCCTTTTTATGATTCTATAAAGATACCTGTTTTACGATGGTTTGGAATTTTTAGTACATAATTTAGGTACACAACCTAACAAAATAAGCCGATGTGATGGAATGGTAGACATGAGTGATTCAAAATCACTTGCCTTCGCGGCGTGGCGGTTCGAGTCCGCCCATCGGTACCACTTTTATTGAAATGTTGAATAGAAATATCTAATTGCCTCTTCTCTTGTAACATAGGTCTTAATACCTTCTTTTCTGATTTTTAATTTTCCTTGTCTTATTCTAAGTTTAGCGGTAGATCTGCTTATAACACCATATTCTTCTAACTCTTTTAGCGAAAATTGCAGTCTCTTTGGTAAATCTTCAATTTTTTCAATTTCAAGTTCCATAATATTTGCTCCTTATCAAAAATTACAAAGTTGGTATATCAATATTCATGTTTTGCTCGACTTTAAGCAAACCATGATAGTTATCTGTCTCTATCTGACTTTCTTTTCTCTCCTCAATACCCCTAAAATAGGACTTGTCTGAAGTTATCTTGTTGTCTGATACAAAATCAGTAATCTCAACTTTTTTAGAGATATTTTCAGTAACAATTAAAATGTACTCATCTCTATTTTGTTTTGCTTTATTTTTAATGGCTTGCCAGTGTTTACTTTTGCCCGCTTGAATTACTTTATTTACCTTATCTTTGCCATAGCCCATACTGGTAACATGTTGCAATATTTGAGAATAAGTGCATTTTGGATTATTTGCAATAAAATCAATAACTTCATTTCTTATTTGCTGGTCTTCTTCTGTTTCAGCAGCTTCTTCAAAATCAACCTGCGTTAAAGTATGGTCTTGGTTGTAGCTAAAAGCTATATCTTTCAGCTCTCCAACTCTGTTTTTTATAGGTTGAAATAAAAAAGTAGATTTGTAATTATTTTGTTTGAGAATAAAAGCATTACTTGAGTCTTCTTCCCATGCACTGGATCCCGCATATACAAGCTCTGAAAGATCTTTTTGTGGTCTATTTGTATGATGCAACAGAATAACTGTAGCTCCATTGTTCCGAAGCTCTTTAAAAACCTCCATAATTTTGCTTACATCTCTGTTTTTATCCCGATCTCCACCAACCATAAAATTTTTTGCGGAGTCAAAAATTACTAATGCATTAGTTAAATTTGTTTGCTTTAGTTTATTTATCAGCTGCCAGATTTGTTGTTTGGTGGCAAAAGTCGGATGTATATATTGGAGTCTTTTATTCCATTTATCACGCAAAATTCCTACATTTCGTTCTTTTAGCGTGGTGAGCGAGTTATCAAGATCAAAATAAAATACATAATCAATAGTGTTTGCTTGTAGTGCCATATTTGCAAGTGCAAGTGTTGTTAATGATTTTCCCGAACTTGGCTTAGCTGCTATCATTGTAACCTCATTTTTTACAATAAGATTATTATCACTCAGATATTCAACTCTTATTTCTTCTAATTTTTTTTGATTAAGATTGAATTTTTCAAATTGATTTATTAAATCATCAACTTTCTTACTTTCTTTTTGACCTATTTGATTTTTTAGATTTTCAATTTCAGCCTCAATCACTTCTATCTCTTCATCATTTAGGTCTTTCATAGTTAGCTCTTCGAGTTGCTTAATTCTCGTCTTTATCGCCTCTTTTTTCTTGAAATCTGACTCAATTTTTGCTAAACTTTCACTATACATTTTTTAAGCTCCTTTTTTAGTAGTTTTAAAAAATCAAAACCATTTGAGTCCTGCCAGACTCAGTTGGTTCTCCACCTATTTTCCCATGCTCAAGCATATCAGCCCAATTTTTTCTCCATTTTTTAATTTCGTTTTTCTTTTTCTCATCAAACTCTTTTTCCTCCTCTTCTCTGACCAAAATTGATAAAGCATCTTCCCAATACTCCCCTATGTTGTCATGCAACTCATAACCTATATTCCCTACATCAACAAAAGCCTTATATTTTGAATTTGTCGCCAAATTTAGAAATACATTTCCCCATCTTTCAATCAACCACTTTATTGTTTTTTCAGTATCGCAAAGCCTGTAAAATAGGCTATTTTTTCTGTTCTGAGCATTTTTCAACATTTTTAATCGAACATTTTTCAGATACCTATCAACCTCTATTCCGATGTCATCTATTTTGTACGATAGGTTTTTCTGTGTAGGATGTTTAGTGAGTCTTTCCCTATTACACTCCCTGCATAAAAATAATAGTTCATCAAAAATTTCAATGGAAGTAAAAATTTGTGGTGGATCTGTAATCTTTTTTGCAATAAGAGGGATAAAAATTTCATCTGATTGCATTTCTACTCCTTTTAGCATATTTTATGCTATTTTTATAATTGTAGCTAGTTTATAGTTGTTTGTCAATAATTTTAAATCGAATTAATGCTGTTTTTTGCATATTTAGCTTATTTTATGCTACAATACAGGAATAGTTAAAGCTTTTTATAAAGGATTTTTTAATGGCTTGGAATGACAAAATAAAGCAGCTAAGAAAAAAGCTGGGTATGAACCAAAAAGAATTTGGTGAACTTTTTGATGTTAAACAAAGAACAGTTAGTGCATGGGAAGCTGGTATCAATGAGCCTCCCCTCTCTGTACTTTTGAAAATTTTTGAACTATATGGAATTACCCCAAATAGTTTACTGTTAGGAAGTGATGATGATTTAAACTATCTACTTACTCGTGTTCATGCTATTGCAAAAAATGAAAACAAAGAACAAGACCTTATTGATCATCTTAATAGCTTTATTCAAAACTATCATTATGAAAAACTAAATTCATTAGTAAGAAGCTTTAAAGGTGGTGATGTAGCAAAAAAACTTGCGGAAGCCTGGAGTGGCAAAGGAGAGAGAATGTTAATTGTCCTCTATTATTTTATCGAATTTCTAGAAAATCACAAACCAGAAAAAAATGATAAAAATGCTTTAATTTCTTTATTACAAAATTTTAAACTGCCTAAAAAAATCATTACAAAACACTTATTTACAATTTCACAAAAAGATCGGGATAATCTAGTAAAGTGGGTTGATGACAATATTGATGAGCTTGATGCAGCTACAATTTTATCTGATTTACCAGGAACTAAAGATTTTATCAAACAAGAACTCAATTATCTTAATCGTCATTTAGTTTAGTTTTTACATAATATAAAAATCCACTATATGTAATTTTATCAGCTTGGTCTAATTCACTATTGATAATGCTCCAAGCTGATCGCACAGAAACACCTTTATCTAGCAAACTTTTAATTTCAGTTTTGTATCTATCAAGACGGCTTTTTTTATTTCTTCTTTTCATTATATAACTCCTCCATATTTTTTACACAGTTTTCATAATTTCTTCGCATTTGATGAACCTCACTAATAACATAGCCGATAAGACTTCTTAGTTTTCTATCATCTTCCTTATTCTTAATCTGTTCAAGCTCACCAATTATGTCTAAAATCAAGCTATATGCCTGTGTTTCAGCATCAGCCTCTATCTTTTTGAAGTTATCAACCACAATAAGCTTATTAGTAGCCATTCTGCACCTCTCCATAGTAAAATTACTCCCCTAAAAAACCAATCCAGTAACTTGTCAATTATTTGCAAAACATCTCTCCTCTACTGTGCCAAAACCAGCATAGATTAACATCATATGTCTCAATTATGCTTCGTAGCACTCTGTATGATAGCTCATACTGCCCATTTTCCAGATAGCTATAATTGCGTTGCTTCATTCCAATTTTTCTGGCAAACTCTTCTTGCGATAAACCTAAAATTTTACGGATCATCTTTATTTTTTGATGTGCTTCCATTATCGTTACCTCACTTTTTAATCTCATCTATATTCATAATCTGTTACGGAACTACCAAATAGTTGTTTTTTAGTAATTCAACACTAAAAAAACACTAAAATCGCACTAATTTGAGTTTTTACTAGTTTGAAACTATTTTTACACTAAAAAAATACTACTTTTTTAGTAGTTAATTACTAAAACATTTAAGAATTATTGTTTTTTTATTAGAAAAACAACAAAGAAACATTAGAGTTTAAATAGTTTGAGCGTTTTATTGTTGTTTCATTGAAAAAACAATGAATTAACAATGTTATTTTAATAATTTGCATACCAGAACTTTTTGTTCTCATTGATGCTACTATCAACCTTTCTACACTTATATTCATAATTTCATCGGTATCAAATTGCTTCGTTTTTTTGCTCTTTTTGCCTCATAAACTCTATAATTTCACTCAAAAATAGCTGTTTTTAGCCGATAATTGAGTTAACTATAGAGGTAGTATCAAATTACTTCGTTTTTAGGAGAATATATGCCATTTTTATATATGTGATTGCTTTGTTTGTTTATACTTTTGCTACTGAACAGTACCAAGTTTCTGGGATTTTGTTTGTGTTGGTAGCAGCTGCTTTAGCTGCTACTTACTGGGGGAGTTTTAGAGAGGCTGTAAGAGAGTATTTTTAAAAACTCTTCCACTTTTGCTTAAACTCTTTGTCGAAATCATCAAAGCGTCTGTCAAAGTCATCTTTATAGACTTTTTTAGCTTGAGGCTGTTGCATTTTAGCGGATGTTTTAGATGCAGAGGCTACTGTTGTATTTATATCCTCAGACTCATCTTGCAAACTTGATAGTGCATCAAACTGCTTTTGAGCTTTTGTTAAATCATCTCTTTGCTCATTCCATTCTTTCTTAAAATCATCACTCTCTTGCTGATAAGTTATTAAAACCCTATCGGCAAGAATAATCATAAAAATAGCGATAATTATTCCACCTAATGTTTTCATTCTAAAACTCCATCATATCGTTTGTTAAGATGCCATATTTTGTATGGCATAGTGCATCTCCATTTTTAAGTACCTCTTTTTTACCTTCAAGCATACTACACGCCTCTTGCAATTTGAAGTTTAGGTACTCCTGGTTTGTTTTACAGATTTTACGAGCATACATCACTTTTTGCTGCTCTTTTTGGCTTAAATCTTTGTAACTAAGGGAAAATACCTTATTGCAAGCATCAACAACTGGTGAGGCAGATGCCCCAACCGCTAAAGTAACTGTAAGTAGTGAAATCTTTACTATCTTGTTCATCCTCTCCTCCCTAAAAACTGTAACTTGCTCTTAGATATACAGATTTTTCTGTATAAGCTTGTATTTCATCAAAACCAGCACCAACGCTTATAACCAATCCTGCACCATCTTTTCCACCTATAAAGCTGTTGAAATCATCCATTTGTGTTTTAAATACAACAAGCTCTGCTGTACCTCCAAAATTATCACTATCTGCAACATATCCATCAAAGTTATACTCTCCAATATATGGCAATGATCCAAAATATCTTAGATTGAACATCGGTTTGTTTATAACGATGGTATCTTCCAACTTGACATCTAGTGGAACTCCACCAGCGGCACTTGGAATGAGTACACTTGTTTTTCTAGAAGTATCCCACTCATTATGGAGTAAACCACCACCAAAATCTAAAAACTGGCCACTTCCTAGATAATTTGTATAAAGAATGGCACTTTTGATAATTCTCTTATCGCCGTTTATCTCTTTATAGCTCATAGTTGAAGAGAGATGCGGTGTGTGAATCATATTGATACCAACCTCTTTATGACTGTTTGTACCACCTGCAACATAAATGCTACCACCTAATAAACCTTTTTCCTGCACACTCTCTTGTGCCATAACTCCAGTAGAGAGTAACCCCACTGCAACACTTGATAAAACTAAATTTTTGAACATGATGACTCCTTTGTCTAATTTTTTTGTTTGTTCATCTATATTCATAATTTTGTAATTCACAATGTAAAAAGATAAAAATGTTATAATTAGCAAATTAAGGGGATGAATATGTCAAAAACATATAGATTATTTATAAGTCACTCATGGGCATATGGTGATGCATATGATAAAATTGTTCAATTTTTAAATCAAGAAAGAATTGATTACTATGATCATTCTGTTCCAAAAGATAATCCAGTACATACGCAAGGGTCTGATTGGGAACTAGAAGAAGCTATTGAAGCAAAAATAAAAGGTGTTAGTTGTGTCTTGATTTTAGCAGGGGTATATTCAACCTATAGCAAATGGATTAATAAAGAAATTAAAATTGCAAAAAAATATGGAAAGCCAATTATTGCCATAGAGCCATGGGCTTCTGAAAGGACATCAACAGTAGTAAAAGATAATGCTCATGAAATTGTAAGGTGGCAAGCATCCTCAATCGCTAATGCAATAAAATACTGGGGTTAAAATGAGAAAAGCTTTAATAGTAGGGATTGATTATTACGAAAATATTTCTCCTCTTTTTGGATGTGTTAATGATTCATATTCTGTTAAAAGTGTTTTAGAAAGGCATGGGGATGGAACTTTAAATTTCGATATTTTACATGTACCTGTTACAAATAACTCCAATAAAATAACCCGTGGAGAATTAAAAGACAAGGTAACTGAGCTCTTTAAAGATGAATGTGATGTTGCCTTATTTTACTTTTCAGGTCATGGTTATATAGAAAATAATGGAGGATATTTAATTACCTCTGAATGTTCAAGAGGAGACGATGGTTTATCACTTGATAATGTATTAAACATAGCAAATACATCAAAAGCAAAGAATAAAATCATTATACTTGATAGTTGTCATTCGGGAATTGCAGGGAATGTTTCAGCAATTCCTAATCATGCTTTGCTTACTGAAGGTATGACTATTTTAACTGCTTCAAGTGAAGAACAATATGCTATGGAAGAAAATGGTAAAGGCATTTTTACAGGTTTATTAGTAGATGCACTAAATGGTTCTGCATGTAATTTAGTAGGAGAAATAACTCCCGCAAGTGTTTATGCCCATATAGACCAATCTTTAGGACTCTGGGAGCAACGCCCTATTTTTAAAACAAATACTAAAAAATTTGTTTCTCTTAGAAAGACTCAATCTCCAATTTCACTAGAAGATTTAAAGCAAATTATAGAACTCTTCGATGAGCCTAATCAAATATTTAATTTAGATCCAACATATGAACCTAAACGGGATAATGTGGAATTAGGAAATAGCTTACCAGCTCCAGATGATAATAATGTTAAAAAATTTCAGATATTACAAAAGTATAATCGTGTCAATTTAGTTATTCCTATTGATGCAGAACATATGTATTATGCAGCTATGAATAGTAAAGGATGTAAATTGACACCACTTGGAGAACACTATTGGAATTTAGTAAAAAAAGAAAGGATTTAATAAAATACATGAAAGGATACAAATGAAATTTATTTTACTTATACCTCTACTTTTAAATATTTTATTCGCATCACAAACTTGTACTAATGGTAAATTTGTATCATTTAACACCTTTAAAACTTTAGCTGGAAAACCAAACTCTTATATATTTTTTGATAACTATGATAATAATGCAGTGAGATGGTTTATAGTTTTTAATAATGATGCAAAACAATCATGTAGAACTTTGGATTTAAATCAAAATGCGAAACAATCACTATATAGATATTTAGGTTCTCTTACAGCAATGTGTCAAAGAGATAAGGCAGTTTTGAATTCTTATATGAAGCTTTTTCAAATAGTATCTATTCAAGATTATATCTGGCTAAATATTGCGATAAAAAATCATTTAAATTTAAAAGAAAAATTGATAAAAGCCATGTATAACACCTGGTCAATTCGCAACTACAAAACCTTTGAGGAGAAAGGAATTATCCTCAAAGGAAGTGGCAAAGGTATTTTTTACTAAAACCTTCTAAACCCACCTGTAGATTGAGGATACTCTTTTTTTGAAGGAATAGCTTTTCTCTCAACTTGAAAATGACTCAAAGCCGATATTACAAACATATTTGCCTCTATCCAGTCTGACTTGTTAATAGCAACTGCATAAGTGTCAATGTTGTACCAGCTATTTTTTTGCATATTGTTATAGGCATATTGTAGCACTGGAGAGACTGATAGTGCATCTTTGTCTATCTGCTCCCTTATTATTACCCCTTTGCCTGTATAGTCTTTGTGTTTAAGAGAAAAATTGTACCCAAAAATAGCTCTATCATCCACTACACAAAGCTTTGATGCAACTTTATAACCTTTGATAAACTGATTTAGCTTAGAAGACACAAGAACTCTGGCTTTTGTAGAGTGTTTAGTTATAGGGTAAAGTTTTGTAATAAAAGCATCACTATCCATCACTTTACCACCTTGAGAAACGCAGTAGTTTTGAAACTGTGTTTTAAAATGCTTTTTATACTCTCGTATCCACTCTCCAGTAGCATCAAGCTTTATAGATTTTGTGGCATAATGCACAAAATAGCCCTTATCTTCATCTTCACTCAAACCTATATCATCAAAAAACTCAACCACACTGTATTGGTGTAGCTCTTGAGGTGTTTTAGGGAATGATGCAACACATCCACTAAATAAAATCATGGCAAATATTGTAGCTATTGCAGGTATTAAATTGCTTCGCATTTTCATCTCCTAATAATCAAAGTATTCTGTTTCAAACTGAGGTGTTTTACCCACTTTTTTGATAAGCTTTTTATACTCAAGTATCAGATGTTTATTGTCTTTGACAATATCTTTAAAGATTTTTTTCCATGCTTGAGATTTGAAGATATAAATATGTTTGTTATCTGGCATCATCACTTTTGTAGGTATGAACAGTGGTGTAGAGAAAAAATCGGTATAGATATATCCAAAAGCTGCACTTCGATAACTTCTACCATCTTCGCTATAAACTTTTTGCTCAAAATCTATCATCTTATATGCAGATTTTAGATCTCTTTTTACGATTTGTGTTGCTTCCTCTTGTAACCGCACCATTTTTGCATAAATTGGATCATCTTCATAATCTGGGTTATATTTGACAATATCTTCGTGATACGGGAAAAGTACCTTATCTACAAATAGCTTTACAAAATTATCAAATGAGTGTGTTTCACTTTCATCTGCATACGCACTGTATGTTCGCAGCATCTCAAACTGTTTTACATCAGTATTTAGCTTGTAGGCGTTACCTACATCAACCACACCTATTTGAAAGCGTTTTGCAAAGTCGATATAGCGATCCTCTTTATAGACATCAAACGGAAGCTGAAAATATGAAGGAGTGAGTATTGCCATCCCTTTATTGTTGCCGTAATACCCAAAAAATGGCTCACCATCGTGCATCTTACACTCCTGGGCATAACTCATACCTGTTTTATAGGCATATTTTAAAGCTTTATCACCCATCTTATCATCAAGCCATCCACCTTTTGCGATACAGTATCTATCAAACTCTCTTCGTATCTGCTCGTAAAAATCACTTACAATCTCTAAAGAACGGCTGTAACAGATATTTTTATGTGTTGGCACTATAGAACTACAGTCAAGGATAATCTTGCGAATATACTCATTACTATAGCTAAGCGGGAGTGAGTGCATAAATGCTTCAAACTCCATATTTTTGTACTTGGACATTTCTCCTTTTTGTACCACTCTTTTATATGGTTTTGGGGAGATTGACTCTGGTGGTTTAGGAAGACATCCACTCATAAAAACAGCTAAAACTGCAATACTGATAATATTTTTTAACCTCATAACTACTATCCTTAAATCTGAATTTTATGATACTTCGCAAAATCACAAAGTGCAGCATTAAGCTCACGCATACACTCAACTACCTGTGTGCAAAACTCCTCTGCACTGATATTTGCATCTGCTGCCAACTGTGCATCTTGATACTGCTCTGTAAAGTGCTGTAACTGGCTTGAAGTAATAGCAAACTGATTTACTATCGCTTCATCCTCGATAATGATAGGCTCATCTATAAAATCACCAACTTTTGACATATATGACTCCTTGTGTTTAATTTCATCTATATTCATAATCTACTTCACAACATCAAGCATATTTTTTAAAATATCTGTAGAGGTACTTGCTTTTGCGATTTGATCTTGTTTGATGGAGTAGTTTTTGTTGTGTACTATTTTGTTGGCAAGTTGCATCGCTAAGCGTGCCATATCTTGTTTATTTTCCCTTTGAAACTGATTGATAGCTCTTTTTACACTCTCTACAAATTTTTTGCTTTGTGCTTCTCTCATAGAGCGGTTAAAACTCTCTTGAACACTATCTGAGGACTCAATTTGAAATGAGATTTTTTGATTGAGCATTATCCCCTCATTTTTAGAAAAAATCACATCGTTATAGGTAGTTTTTACTCTTGGCAAAAGAAGCAGATCTTTTTTTCTTGGTCTCCAAAAATCGCTTGGATCTTCTAAGTATCTCTCTAAAAAGTCATTTTTTTTATGAAACTTTTTGTAAAGGTACTCTCGTACTCTAAACTGCAATTCTTCAAGTGAGTAGCTACTGTTTTTGTTGTCAATATTTATATTGCTAAATGCTTCGATATAAAGTTTTATGAGCTTTTTGAAGTAATCATCAAACTTGTTGTGTTGATTTGTTCTTGATAGCTTAATTCCGTCTGCATCTAACACCCTATCAACTACTGCTACATTTTTACTTGACATCTCACCACCAAAATCACGCATAAAAATTAAATCTCCGTAATAGTGTAGTTCTCTGAGTGTTGAGATCTCAATGATAGGCTGTGATTTTTTCATCAGTAAAAATCTCCCCTCTTGTGGTTGAGCATGGATAATGTAATCTTTTGAGAAAAATTTTAAATCGTTTTCAAAAAAGTTCTTGATTGTAAAAACGAAATTCCCTCGCCATGCTCCACTAACATCAGCATAAAATCTACTCTTGTAAAACTCCAAAGAGATAAGATATTGCGGTATATCATTGCTTCGCACCATTACATCCGCTTTTGGGAGTCCATAGATGCCAAAGAACTCATTAAAAAGTTTGTTATACTTTTTGCTAAATTTCTTCATCAACAAAACACTCATTCCATATGCCTGGTGCTTGTACCCCATCCTTGTACCATTGTCTATTGCTCCATTTCTTGAGAGATTATTTCCTATTTGTTGGTTCGTATAGGTGTAAGAGTTGAGCTTTTGCATCATCTGC
>Ga0256842_1003189_pt1 | contig 11100 bp, 12 predicted proteins | sample 4559240metaG_FD_185973 | JGI IMG/M metagenome (GOLD analysis project Ga0256842, IMG submission 185973) | Hydrothermal vent microbial communities from Guaymas Basin, Mexico - 4559-240 | ecosystem: Environmental > Aquatic > Marine > Hydrothermal vents | place: Mexico: Guaymas Basin | collected...
ATCCGACTTACGCACAAGCTGGACTTTGCCGCTTTAGGTCTGTATCGATATATTACTTCTAACGAACAACTCAAGATAAGTATAGTATAAAAATTTCTAAAAAAAGAACATACGAGGTCAGTTATTAATATAGGTTAACAAATCATTACCATATTGTTAAAACTAAAAGCTTATACTTTCGTTATCAAACAACTCAAGGAGAAAGAGATGAAAAAGATAATTTTAGCAACAGTAGTTTTAGTTGGAGTATTAACAACAGGAGCATTTGCATACGCAGGACATGGTAATTGTAATGGACAAGGTATGAAAAATCAACAAGGTATGCAACACAAAATGCAAAAAAGAGGAAATCAAATATTTTCTAGTTTAAATTTAACTCAAGAACAAAAGTTTAAAATTTCCGTTTTAAGAGATGATATGAAATTAGAGATGAAAAAGCTAAAAGGTATAAATCATCAATCTAAGATGTTAAAGTTTATAGGAGACAATGGGTTTAGCAAAAAAGATTTTATTAAACAATCAGAGGATAATCATGCAAAAGTAGTTTCAATAAGAGCAAATTATATGGAAAAGATTTTTAAAATTTTGACTAAAAAGCAGATAGTTGAGTTAAAGAAAAACTTAAACAGTTAAAGAAAAACAGGAGGTTTACATGTAAGCCTCCACAACTCCCTTTTATGATATAATAAGCCTAATTTTAAAAAGGCTGATTAGATGATAAACGTACTAATGATAGAAGACGATACAGAATTCGCAGAGATATTAAGCGAATATCTAGCACAATACAATATAAAAATAACAAACTACGAAGACCCATATCTAGGACTTAGTGCGGGGATAAAAAACTATGATTTACTTATACTTGACTTGACACTTCCAGGCATGGATGGACTTGAAGTATGTAAAGAAGTTGTTGAAAAATATGATATACCAGTTATAATTTCAAGTGCAAGAAGTGATGTAAGTGACAAGGTTATAGGACTTCAAATAGGTGCTGATGATTATCTTCCTAAGCCATATGACCCAAAAGAGATGTATGCAAGAATACAAAGTTTAATTAGAAGATATAAAAAGTCAACTGCTCCAGAAGAGGGGAAAATAGATAGTGATTTTAGACTTGATGAAAAAAGACATCAGATATTTTTAAAAGAAGAGCCTATTAATCTAACTCCTGCTGAGTTTGAGATACTAGAGTATATGTTAAAACAGCATGGTTTTTCTATTTCTCGTGAACAGCTTGTTTATAACTGTAAATCGTTAAAAGATAAAGGTTCAAAAAGTTTAGATGTTATTATAGGACGACTTCGTGCAAAGATTGGAGATAGTTCAAAAGAGCCAAAATATATTCAATCTGTAAGAGGTATAGGATATAAACTTATAGGATGACAAAAAACTCTCTTAGCAATAAAATAACATTAGTTTTTGTTTTTTCAATTTTAACTTTAGGCATGTTTTTTGTTTTTCTTTTTAAGTATCAAGGTGAAAAAGATCTTGAGGCCATGAAAGAGCGTCAACTACAGTCAATAAACTATATATTTATACTATATAGAAACAACTTATCACCTCATGGAATTAATGAGTATTTTAGTAACTTTGGATTAAAAAAAGTAAAAAATAAAAACTTGAAAGCTTCTGTTTTAAAAAGAGGTGTTGTTGTATTTCAAAAAATTTCAGAATTAGGGAAGTTTTCATCTATAAGATATAATGATAGTTACTACTTATACATAGACAATATGATAACAAATGTACTATTAGAATCGAAGTATAAAAAAAGAGCAAGTGATTTTCTTTGGATTGGTTTTCTTATAGCATTTATAATTCTTATATCTATGTATGTTTCTATTTTGAGGAGTATCTCACCTCTTAAAGAGTTGAGTTCACAAATTAGAAAATTTGCCTCTGGTGATATGGATATAAATTGTAAGAGTAACAAAAGAGATGAGATAGCAGAAGTAGCTAACGAGTTTGATAGAGCAGCAAGTAAACTAAGAGATTTGATACAATCAAGACAACTATTTTTACGAACTATCATGCATGAACTAAAAACTCCTATAGGAAAAGGTAGAATCGTATCAGAGATGATACAAGATGAGAAAGCAAAAAAAAGATTAATAAGTATTTTTGAAAGATTGGATTTACTTATAAATGAGTTTTCAAAGTTAGAGCAAATAGTCTCAAAAAACTACTCTTTGCAACTCCAAGAGTATCGTTTGGTAGATATAGTGGATAGTGCAACAGATATGTTAATGCTAGATGATAAAAAATCTTTACATGTAAAGGTTGATATAGATTCAAGTATAACCATAAAAGCTGACTTTGAATCTTTTGCACTTGCTATAAAAAACTTGATGGACAATGCAATAAAATATGCAGATGATAGGATAGTTTATGTAAATGTTATAGATAATGTACTATACATAGAAAATAAAGCTAAAGAGTTTCCAATGGATATAGAAGAGTATTATAAACCTTTTGTTTCAGGTTCACGTGAAATCAAAAAAGGCTTAGGACTTGGTTTATATATAGTCAAAAATATTGTAAAACTAAATGATTTTGAGCTTGGCTATGAGTATGCAGATGGTATGCATCATTTCTTTGTGGATATGTCATAATGGAAAAGTTTGATAATTTAGTTGAGGCATTGAGTTCTCTTCCTAGTGTAGGAAAAAAATCTGCTCAAAGATTTGCTTATCATCTTGTGCTTAATGATACTTTTAATGCTATGAAAATATCAAATGCTATAGAGAGTGCAGTACGTTCCATAAGAAGCTGTGAAAGGTGTGGTGGACTTAGTGAGCATGAGATATGTGATATATGTTTAGATGAGCAAAGAGATAGCTCAAAATTATGTATAGTTGAAAGTGCAAAAGATATACTTGTCTTAGAAGAAAACAATCTTTATGATGGCGTTTATTTTGTTTTAGACAGTTTGGAAGAAGAGAGAATTTTAAGATTAAAGGATCTTGTTAGTAGAGATATAAACGAGATTATATTTGCTTTAACTCCATCTTTGGCAAATGATGCTGTGATTATTTTTATAGAAGATAAGTTAAAAGAGTTTGATATAAAGTTTACAAAGATAGCTCAAGGCGTTCCAACTGGAGTACATCTTGAAAATGTAGATATGCTTTCACTTTCAAAAGCTATAAATTTAAGAACTAAAGTTTAAGCTTTAAAACCCTTCACTAAAGGTGAAGAGTAGTAGTTGATAGTCATGTGGCATTAAAAGCACCTTTCATATGTTTTGTTATATTTTTATTGTCTAGTTTATTTTGAAAAAATAGATTAAAAGCAAGAACTCCTTGATATAAAAGCATATCAGCTCCATCTTTACATGTAAGACTATTTTGTTTTGCCAATTTTAAAAAAGGAGTTGGTTTGTTGTATATAACATCAAAAGCAAAATTTGCTTTTTGCATAAGAGTATTTAATATTTTTTCATCAATAGGAAGTAGATTGTCACTCAGACCTGCTGAAGTTGTGTTTATGATTAAATCGTAGCTTTTTGGTTCAAATTCATCCCAGCAATAAGCTAAAAAATCATTTTCATAAAACCAATTAAGCCTTCCTTTTGAGCGGTTTAAAACCTCTACATGCAAAGAGTTTTTTTTGAGTATCGAAGCTATTGCTTTGGCTGTTCCTCCTGCTCCAAGGATGAGGGCAGATTTTATCTCTCCAAAAGACTCTATAGCCTTGTAAAAACCAGGGGCATCTGTGTTATAACCTATGATTTTATTATCTTTTTTTACAAGAGTATTGACTGCTCCAATTTGTTTTGCAAATTCATCAAGTTCATCACAAAGTTTGTAAGCAAACTCTTTATGGGGAACTGTAACATTTGCACCATCAAGTTGAAGAGAGTTAAATTTTTTTATTAGATTTGAGCTATTTATTAGATGTGTTCGTATGTAGCATCCATCTATATGTAGACCATTTAGAGCAAGATTGTGCATACGTGGTGATATAGAATGGGAAACTGGATTCCCAAAAATTGAGAATAGTTTCATTTTATTCCTTTAGATCATTTAAAGAACTTGTCATGGCCCCTAACTTGTTTGTTACCTCTAAATATTCTAGTTCAGGTTTACTGTCGGCTACTACTCCTGCACCTGCTTGAAAAATTATTTTTTCATTATCTAAGTAGGCAGTTCTTATCATAATGGTGCTGTCCATATTTCCATCAAATCCAAAGTAACCAACAGCTCCACTATAAAAGCTTCTTTTTAGCCCTTCAAAATCACTAATAAGCTCCATTGCTCTTATTTTTGGAGTTCCTGTCATAGTTCCAGCAGTAAAGGTTGCAGAAAAGAGGTCAAACATATCGTGTCTTTCATCTAGTTTTGCACCAACATCACTAACCATATGCATGACATGAGAGTATCTCTCAACTCTCATCATATCAGTAACTTCTACTGTACCAACTTTTGCTACTTTGCTTACATCATTTCTTCCAAGGTCTATAAGCATAAGGTGTTCTGCTTTCTCTTTTTCATCTTCTAAAAGTTCTTTTTCATAAGCTTGGTCTTTTTCGTAAGTTGAGCCTCTTTTTCTAGTTCCCGCAATTGGTCTTAGAGTTATGTGATTGCCTTTTAAGCCAACCATAACTTCAGGAGAACTTCCTATGATAGCAAACTCTTTTAAGTCAAGTAAAAACATATATGGAGATGGGTTTTTGTTTCTTAGGATTCTGTAAAAACTTAGTCTGTCTATATTTGCAAATTGTGTAAATCTGTTGGACATGAGGATTTGAAAAACATCTCCACTTCGTATCATCTCTTTTGATTGAGCTATCATGTCAAAAAACTTTTCTTTACTAAAAGCAAAGGAACCTTTTGAGCTATCAATTATAGATTTTTTTATCTCCAAATAGTTATGCGGTTCTCTCAATATATGTTCAATTTCATCAAGCTTAGGAGCAAAAGTATCTATAAAAGTATGTAGAGTCAATGTGTTTGATTTGTGAGAAAAAGTACATATTAGTTTTGGTCTCATCAAATCCATATCAGGAATATTGATATCATCTTTTAAGTTGTTCATATGTGATTTTAGACGAGGTTCAAATGTTTTAACAGCATCATAGCCAATATAGCCTATAAAACCATCTACAAAACCAAGATTATGCTTTTGTCCATATTGTTTATATTTTGTAATATTTATGGTAGCATATCTTTGTTTTAGATAATCAAAAGGATTTTCTCCAATAGAGTTTTTGTTGCCTTTTTCATCAATGTGAAAAGCTTGATTGCCTTGGTGGATGATTCGTTCACGTGCTCCTATAAAAAGAAAACTAAAGTTTCCTTCTTCAGAGTTTATTGCACTCTCAAAAAGAAAGTTTAACTCGTCCCCAAAATGGCTTTTCAATTTTGAAAAGATAGTAATTGGGGTAAGTTGATCAAATAGTATTGTTTTTGTATGTAACATTTACTACTTTACTCTATATATAAAAGCATCTTTATTTATACTATCTTTTATATCTCTTAGCTTAGATTTTGCCTCAGCAGTAGTTTGATATGGTCCTATTAAAATTTTTGTAACTTTTGTACCCTTGATATCAATAAGAAGAAGTCTATATTCATAACCTTTAGAAGATAGTTTAGCTAAAAACTTTTTATCAGGAGTTAGTCTAGAAGTAGCTCCAACTTGAACATAAGTACCTTTTGTAGCCGATCTATTATTTTTCGTTATTTTTTTTGTGCTTTCTATTGGTTTGGTTACAGTTTTTGTTTTTTTAGGAGTTACAATTACTTTGATTTTTTCTTTAGGCTTTTTAATTTGTACTACTTGTTTAACTTCTTCTTGAGAAGTTATTTCTTTAGATTTTTGTATCTCTTTAGCTTTTAGACTTTTGACCATCTGCTCAAAGCTCTCTTTTTTATCTTGTTCTTCTGTAATGGGAACTTGTTTAAAAAGATCATCTTCTTTTTTTCTTTCAATTACTTTTTCAGTTGGATTTGGTGGTAAGATAAGTTTTGTATGGTTGTTCTTTTCGGTTGGTTTATTTACAACTTTCATTACTACTAAAACTATTAAAAACAGTACAATTAAAAGCGCGACTATAATTAGTATACGTTTAGCTTTCATAGATTTATTATCATTTTTTTCTAAAACAATATCACTTAATTCATTTTTATCTTCCATTCCTATCCCCTTATACTATTTATTTATTACATGTAAGCATTATTCATGCCATTACATGTGCTTCGACCAAGAAGCTCCTCTCTCTTTGTTGTAGAGTTTATACGGAAGTGCCAATATATTGAACTCTTTTGGTATGTCAGAATCAGGAAATATTTTCCACTCCCTAGGTAGCCTTTGTGCCAATTTAGCTGAGAGCATTTTACCTATCTGGTATGCTTCTTGTAGCGTTGTGTGACCTTTGTGTATATAAACATGAAGATGCCCAGGAGTTTTGCTCTCATAAGCTGTAAAGTTGATAAAACCTTCTTCTCTTAGTAACAGTTGAGTTCTATGCCAAAAACGTTCAGTATTTCTACCATTATAATCAATCACAATATTTTCAACTTTATCTCTTGAGTTAATCAAAGAGTGTGCAACAGTAATTTCACCCTTTAAATGTTGATTTATGATTGAACGAGTTAATGTTTTATCAACTCTCTCGTATTTGTCAAAGAAAAGTCGACCACCATGGTTTCTTTTTTCCACAATTGTATCACGTTTTATCCAATAATGATCAGTTATGATTTTTATAAGTGAAGTATCAATATTGTACATTTTTTCCGCCTTTTATCTAGTATGTTGATCTATCATATATAACAAAATTACTTGCTAGTTCTTTCATTTGTGCTTTTATTTTTAAGTGTAATTCATTGTCGTCTATATTGTCAAGTACATCAGCTATTTTATTTGCTATGATTTCAAATTCTTTAGCTTTCATGCCACGTGCAGTAAGTGCAGGACTTCCTATGCGAACACCACTTGTTACAAAAGGACTTCTATTTTCGCCTGGAACTGTATTTTTATTTATAGTAATTCCCGCATTTCCTAGAGCAGCATCAGCATCTTTTCCACTAAACTCACGTCCTAGAAAACTAACTAGAACTAGGTGATTATCAGTTCCACCACTTACTATATCATATCCTCTTTTTATAAGAACATCACTTAAAACTTTTGCATTTGCTTTTACATCTTTTGCATACTGTTTCCATTCTGGTTTTAAATTTTCTGCAAATCCAACTGCTTTTGCAGCGATTACATGAACAAGTGGACCACCTTGGATACCTGGGAAAATTGCACTATTTACTTTTTTTGCTATCTCTTCATTGTTAGTCATGATAAGTCCTCCACGAGGACCTCTAAGAGTTTTATGTGTAGTCGTTGTTACAATATCACAATAAGCAAATGGATCAGGATGCTCACCAGCAGCTACAAGTCCAGCTATATGAGCAATATCTGCAAAAAGATATGCTCCAACTTCATCTGCTATCTCTTTAAACTTAGCAAAGTTTAGTTCTCTTGGGTATGCACTTGCTCCACATATAATCATTTTTGGTTTTACAACGTGAGCTATTTCTCTTACTTTATTATAATCAATAGTTCCATCCATCTCAACTCCATAAAAGAAGCTTGAATAAGTTTTACCAGAACTACTTACTTTTGAGCCATGAGTTAAATGTCCTCCATGGCTTAAGTCCATGCCAAGAATCTTATCAAATGGTTTTAGCAATGCTTGATATACACCTTGATTTGCTTGACTTCCTGAGTTTGGTTGCACGTTTGCAAACTTACAGCCAAAAAGCTTACAAGCTCTGTCTATAGCAAGTTGTTCTACTTTATCTGCAAATTCACACCCACCATAGTATCTTTTATTTGGATAACCTTCTGCATATTTATTTGTAAAAACGCTTCCCATAGCTTCCATAACAGCAGGATAAGTAAAGTTTTCACTTGCTATCATCTCTAAATGGTCAGTTTGTCTTTCTAGTTCATCTTCTATTAGTTCATAAACTTCTGGGTCTACATTTTTTAATATACTCATTATTTTTCCTCTTCTTTATTTTCGTTAAGTGGTTTCATCGATGGAAATAGTATTACATCTCTGATTGATTGTTCATTAGTCAAAAGCATTGTAAGTCTATCTATGCCTAGACCTTGTCCTGCTGTTGGTGGAAGTCCATAGCCTAAAGCATGAACATAATCTTCATCCATCTCATGTGCTTCTTCATCACCAGCATCTTTTGCATCTAGTTGTGATTTAAATCTATTGTATTGGTCTATTGGGTCGTTTAGTTCATTAAATCCATTGGCAATCTCACGCCCTGCCATAAATAGCTCAAATCTCTCTGCAATTTCTGGATTATCATCATTTCTTCTTGCAAGTGGGCTTATGTCTATTGGGTAGTCTATGATAAAGGTTGGGTTTATAAGCTTTTCTTCTACGTATAAGTCAAATAGTTCTTCATAAAGTTTACCAAGACTTAACTTTTCGTTTACTTCTTCACCTTTATCTTTTAGGTAGTTTATTATGTTTTCTCTATTTTCTACAACTTCTACAGGAATGTTACCTATCTCTATAAGAGAATCTTTATAAGATATTTTTTTAAATTTTTCTGAAAAATCTATCTCTAAATCACCATAAGGAATTTTTGATGGAAGTTTTAACTTCTTTAATAAAACTGTAAACATCTCTTCTGTAAGTTCCATCAAGTCATGATAAGTATGATATGCCCAGTAAAATTCTATCATTGTAAACTCAGGATTATGAGTTAAGTCCATACCTTCGTTTCTAAAGTTTCTATTTATTTCAAATACAGCTTCAAATCCACCAACTACAAGTCTTTTTAGATAAAGCTCTGGTGCAATTCTAAGGTATCTATCAACACCTAAAGCATTATGATGTGTTACAAATGGTTTTGCATTTGCTCCTCCTGCAATAGGGTGCATCATAGGAGTTTCAACTTCAAGAAAACTTCTCTCTTCAAAGAAGTGTCTGATAGTGCTTACTATTTTACTTCTTGTTTTGAATGTCTCTTTTACGTTTGGATTCATTATCATATCAAGATAACGTTTTCTATATCTTAACTCTTTATCTGTTAGTCCATGAAACTTCTCAGGAAGTGGAGTTATAGATTTTGTAGCAAGTTCAAGAGTCTTTACATGTAAAGATAATTCACCAGTCTTTGTGACAAATGGAAATCCTGTAACGCAAATAATATCACCAACTTCAATAAGCTTTTTTACAGATTTAAACCAATCTTCACCAATACTTTCTCTGCTAAAATAGATTTGAAGAATACCTTTTTCATCTTCAACTTTTGCAAATGCGGCTTTTCCCATATGTCTTAAAAACTTAATTCTTCCAACTACTGTGTTTTCTTTGCTTTCATCACGCATAGGGTCACTATTTTTTATATATTCATAGCATCTTTTAAACTCTTCAGTTGTTGTATCTTTTTTTATGTTGTGAGTATAAGGATTTTTCCCCATCTCTCTTAATGTTTCTGCTTTTTCTATTCTTTGTTGTTCGTATTGACTGTCAAATATCAAATTTTTTCCTTCTATCTTTTTTCTGGCATTTTTTACAAATACCATATAGTTGCATTAAGTGGCTTGTTAGTTTAAAACCATATTTATCTGCTATTTCTTCTTGCCTTTTTTCTATCTCATTGTCTTCAAATTCTATGATTTCGTCACATACTTTGCATATCATATGATCATGATGAGGTTTGTTTCCTAATTCAAACTTTTTACCAGATGAACCAAAAGATAAAGAGGTGACTATATTAGAGTCTTCCAATAGGTTTAGAGTTCTATACACAGTTGCTATTCCTATATTTAGTTCTGGATAACTCTCTTTTATAAGTATATAAAGGCTTTCAGAAGAAAAATGTTTATCATTGTTGTACATAGTTTTTAGTACAACTTCTCTTTGTTTGGTAAACTTAAGATTGTTATGTTTTAAAATATCTTTAAATTTTACTAAAAGCGAATCATACTCTATATTTTCTATGTTTTCCATATTATTGTCCTAGGCTCTTTTTTAAATCGCTAGTAATTTTTTTGCTATCCATCTTTACTATATATGCACCAGTTTCTATAAAAATAGGATACATAAAACTTTTATTCATGTATTCATCTGCCTTATTTTTTATAAACTCTATATTTGAAAGAGTTACAGCTAAAATAGAAAATACTAAAAATATTTTTGCACTACCAACAAGAAAACCAGCAAGTTTATCAACAGCTCCTAATCCACTCATTTTGATTAGACTTTCTAATAGATGACCAATAAAAAGACTAAGAATCCAAAAAAGAATTAAAACTGCAATAAAACCAACTAAATATAGTGTTGCGCTACTTTCAAGCTGATATACGTTTTTGTTTATGAGTTGTCCCATTTGCTCTGCAAATCTTGAAGCTATAAAAATACCACCAACGATACCAACAAGTCCAAACACCTCTTTTATAAAACCATTTATAACACCTTTTATCCCTAGTATAAAAATAAGGGAAAGAGATATTATGTCGAAGATAGATATATTTTCCATATTAACAACTCACTCTAAAACAGTTTTTACCAGCATCTTTAGCTTCATAAAGTGCTTTATCAGCTTTTTCTATTAAATCTTCTGGTGAATCACCTTTTTTATAACACGTAATTCCTGCACTAATAGTTAAGTGTATATTGTGTCCTTTATAAAGAAGTTTACTTTCACTAGTCTCTGTTATAATTCTATTTATATTGTTTTTTGCTTCTTTAAGTGTAGTTCTATTTAGTATAATTATAAATTCTTCACCACCATATCTATAAACTTTTATACCTTTTCTGAGAGAACTTTGTATAAGTTTTGTTAAAAATATAAGTGTTTTATCTCCTGCAATATGTCCATATGCATCGTTGATTCTTTTAAAGTCATCTGCATCTATCATAACAAGAAACATATCTACATTTTTATCTTCTATAGCATTTAAAATTTCAGAAATATCTTTGGTAAAAACTCTTCGATTGTATGCTTTTGTTAGTGGATCTATATGTGATTCACGTTCTAATCTTTCTATTTCAAGTTTTAGTTTCGTTATTGTATCATCTGCATTTTTAAGTTCGTTTAGTATTTGCTCTTGAAAATTATTGAAAGTATTTAT
>Ga0256842_1003190_pt1 | contig 11098 bp, 9 predicted proteins | sample 4559240metaG_FD_185973 | JGI IMG/M metagenome (GOLD analysis project Ga0256842, IMG submission 185973) | Hydrothermal vent microbial communities from Guaymas Basin, Mexico - 4559-240 | ecosystem: Environmental > Aquatic > Marine > Hydrothermal vents | place: Mexico: Guaymas Basin | collected...
GGACTGAAAATCCCCGTGTCGGCGGTTCGATTCCGTCCCTCGGCACTTTTTCTATTGCTTTATAGTGATTCGTATAATTGCAGATAACGACCAAGCTCATCTCATAGGTCACAATACGGCATCTGCTCGATGCAATAGAAAATATAACCCTATTGATATAAACAATGCTATATAGCCCATTATAAGGAATTTTACAGTAAAAATAGCTGTATTATTTGTATCTTCATGTGTGACGTATATTTTGTAGGCTATAAGATTTGCCAACGAGCCAAATAAGCTACCAAACCCACCTGCATTTGCACCCCATAATAATGCTTGCCAATTCAATGTATAATTTGCAAACAATAACGTTGCTGGAACATTACTCATGACTTGGCTTACTAAAGCTGATAATAGAAAAATATGCCCTGAATGACTTATTTCAGAAGCCAGCATAATCCTTAGATTATCAGCAATACCAAAAAAGAACAGGAAACTGAAAAGTAATGCATAATCAACACGCAAGGCTTTTCGATCAAATATGAGCGCAAAAAGGATGACAACACCCCCGGCCAAAACAGGAAGAATATGAAAGACTGTTAGAAGAACAATAATAAGCAATACCCCGTATATATAGGACTTTTTATTGATTTTCTGTGCTTGTCTTTTTTGTAAATCATCTCGCACCTTAACAAAAAGAGAAGAAACAATTAATAACCCAAGAAAAACTAAAGAAAACGGAGCAATCGTTTTTATGAATGTACCAGGAGAAACATCATAGAACCAATAAATGAAAAGATTTTGAGGGTTACCAATGGGTGTAAATGCAGAACCTGAATTGGCGGCTAACGCTTCCAAAATCACCAGAATATCTTTTCGATTGATGTTAAGTGATAGTGTAAGCGGAACAATGACTATTAAAGCAATATCATTTGTTATCAACATAGATAGGAAAAAAGTTGTCAGCACCAATTTTAATGGTATCGCTTTTCCTTTTTCTATGCTTCGGGCGATTTGTAATATGAATCCAGTTTTCTGTAAACCATTCACTGCAACAAACAACACAAACAGGATGAACAATGCCTGTATTTCATTGATTGAGTAGATAGGAAACCGTTTTGTATAAAAAGACGTCAGAATCAAGCCAACGCCAGATATAATGACCAGCCATTCTTTCAAAATAAAGTCAATGAATGTTACTTGATTCTTCAACAATACTCCCCTTTAATATGAGGCTAATACCAATTCTTCTATCAGGTAAAACACCTTGTTTTTTAAATGCTTTTTTTATATCTTGAAACACCCTTTCTACTGGATTAAGCTCTGGAGAATATGGTGGTAAATATACTATTTGAATATTATCAAGTATTTTTAATCTTTTGCTTTTAGCATTGTCTATAATCATTATTGCTTTCCTTTTCCCTAAGTGTTTACTGAATTTCTCTAAGAATAGATTTAAGCTTTTTGTTGTCATATCTCATTAAATTCTTTTTTAAATTCTTTAAGTTATTCCTCCTTCATCTTCCCCGGATATCTCTTTAGATATAAGCATCTGGTGTGAAACTTTCTTTTGAAGTCCTTTCAATTCTTCTATACTTTCTTTTATTAATGATCTCCTATCGTTCTTATAATGGCTAATTATACATTATAAAAATATTTACACAATAGTTTTGGTATTATAAGATAAGCCTATATGCTCCAGCAAATATCCATAGCTTCTGCTCTTTTTCCTTACCTTTGACCTTAAGCTTGTATCTGTATCTTCTCAATTGTATTTTAAAATTAGTTATATTATTATTTTCTTTAGAGATTATAAGAAAATACATAAAAGCTCAAAAAAATGGTACGTCATTCATCCCGTAACTGAAGCTTACGGGCTTTCTGGCGTAATTTTTTTGTAAAAGTTTTTAGTATAGCTTTTAAGATTTGATTCAGTTGACAATATGAGTTTAATTTCATATTCTTATATTGCCATTTAGGAATAAAGATATGAAAAGGTTTGTGCAGAAAATTTGGATATATATAACTGTTATAGCTATTTTTTATTTAGGTTGCTCAGTTTATGCTAAAGACAATAAAAAGACTTTGACATTGGAAGAAGCAATAAAAATTGCGCTTTCAAACAATCCATCTATATTATCCAAGAAAGCGCTTGTAAAGGCAGCACAAAAAGAGAAAAGAGCTCAGTGGGGAGCACATCTTCCTCACATAGACATTATTGGACAGGCAAGCAGAACCAGATATCCTACTGCAATAACACCAATAAGTGGGGTAGGACATTTTCCTCATTTTAGCAAAGACTCTTACTTTTATAATATTGACTTAGAGTTTCCCATATATGAAGGAGGTAGAATCTCAAAGAGAGTAAAGATCGCTGAAATAGATATCTCTATAAAGGACAGCTTAGAGCAAGAAACTGTTCATGATCTTATAGCAAATGTAAAAGATACTTTTTATCTGGCTCTATACTTGAAGTCTCTTATCAAGGCGCAACAGGATGCAATAGATGCATTAAAAAAAGATTATAAAGATGCTACTCTTAGATTAAAAGTTCAAAAGATTGCTCCTCTTGATCTTTTGAGAATAAAAACTCAGCTAAAGGCTGAAGAAGCAGCCCTAAGTGAAAGCAAAGAATATCTGAGAAGGACAAAGCAAGCTATATCTGTCCTTATGGGAAGAGCTCCCTTAGATGACTTTTTGCTTTACGGAAGGCTTCCCAAAAAGATATTTATTCCACCAGACAATTTAAATATAGCTAAATTTTTAGATTATAGGCCAGATATAAAAGCAGCAAGAAAAGATGTGGATAAGTCATTAGAAAAGGTCTCGCTTGCTTGGAGAGAGCATTTACCTTCCTTAGATCTGTTTTCAAGCTATGGTAGAAAAGCAGGCTCTGGTCTTCATCATGATGAAGACTTATGGGAGATAGGACTTAGGTTAAAGCTAAATATATTCAGTGGAGGAAGCATTTCTTCTGAAGTTGATAAGGCTAAAGCAGAGCTTAGGTCTGCAGAGCAAGATTTAAGGCAAAAAGAACTTACAGCAAAACAGCAGATAGAAGCAGCTATCTCTAAGCTAAGATCTACAAAGGATGAGATAGAAAGATACAAGATAGCAAGAGATACGGCAAAAGAGGCATTCCGGGTAGAGAGCCTTAGATATAGAACAGGAGCAGGAACCGTAACAGATATGCTTATATCACAGGCAGCTTGGCTAAAAGCAGAATCAGATTATTTGTATGCCCTCTATAGGCATCAAAAGGCAAAGATAGAATATGAATATTCTACAGGAACAATAGCTATAGGATGGTTAAAACAGGAGCAGGGAAAATGAAGACTATTTTAAAAAGAATAATCATTATATTGGTTGTATTAATCATAGGATTTTTGGCGTTTTTAAAAGTAAAACACAGAAAAGAAGAACTTAAAAGACTTAAACCCTTAGCTTATGCTCCTTTACCAGTTAGTGTTGCACAGGTAAAAGTAGGCATATTACCTGTTACAGAGCACTATCTTGCAGAAATAGTTCCTGTCTTATCCGCATCTATATCGTCAAAGATATCTGGTTATCTTTTAAAAATGGATAAATACGAAGGGGATAGTGTGAAAAGAGGAGAGATTGTAGCGGAGATCGATTCAAGACAGATAAAAGAGAATATATCCGCAATAAAGGCAGATATAGAAGGAGCAAAAAGTGATCTTCTTACAAAGAAGCATATATATGAAAGAAATAGGGTTTTATACAAAAATAAGGCCATGTCCCGGGAAGAATATGAGATATCAAAAAGCGCGTATGATCTTGCCTTATCAAGGCTAAAAAGGTTGATGTGTGAGCTAAGATCAGCAAAGGTTGATCTTTCATATACAATAATAAGAGCTCCTTTTGATGGTGTTGTTACAAAAAGGCTAAAAGAGCCAGGTGATCTTATTGTGCCAGGGGCTCCTATTTTAGAAATGGAGGCTCCACAAAAAGGATATAGAATCCTTGTGAGGGTCCCTCAGTCTCATCTTTCAAGATTAAATCCAGGAGATATGGCATATCTTGTTCAAGGAAAAAAGAAGATATTAGCCAAGATGTACAGTCTTCATCCAGCAGTAGAAACAGGTAGCTTAGGTACAGTTGAAATAAGGGTCAAAAAAAGACCTTTTGGCCTTCCCACATATGGAAGTGTAGGAGTTGATCTGGTAATAGCTAAGTATTCAGGAACTATTGTGCCTCTTAGAAGTATTTTAGAAAATGTAAGCAACTCTTATGTCTTTGTTGCCAGACCTATAAAAGGAAATATAGCAGAGATTCATATTGTTCCTGTAAAAATCCTTGGAAGAGCTGGGCAATTAGCAGTTGTAAAAGGAGATATAAATGCAACAGACAAGGTGGTATGTGCTGATGAATCAATACTTTTAAGACTTCATGAAGGTGAAAAAGTATATATTGGAGAACAGAATAGATGAGTTTTGTTGAAAGATATATAAAAAGTCCTCACCTTATCAGCTCTCTTCTTATCTTGGGAGTAGTGCTTGGCTTTTTAAGTTTTAAAAAGATGCCTCTTAACCTGTTTCCAGATGTAAACTATCCCAAGATCGCTGTCATTATTGTATGGCCAGGAGCATCTGCTGAAGATGTTGAGGATAAGATTGCAAGGCCTGTGGAAAAAGAGCTTGCCACCCTTGATCTTGTAAGAAAAGTGAAATCATCCTGCAGAGATCAGGTTGCTGCAATAAGTGTTGAGTTTGAATACGAAAAAAGCTTGGATTCTGCAGAAGTAGATGTCTCTGCTGCTCTTAACCGAATAATTGCATCACTTCCAAATGGGATTATGCCTCCCCGTATATTCAGAGTAAGTGATGCAACTACTCCTGTATGCACATTGGCAGTATATCCAAAAAAAGGCTCTGCCTTAGATCTGGCAAAGACAAGACAGCTTGCTGACAATGAGTTAAAAGAAGCGCTTCTAAATATTCCTGAAGTAGCAGATGTTGAGGTATTTGGTGGTTATTTTCCAGAACTCAGGATAGTAATTGACAGAGATAAGCTATATAGATATGGACTTAGCCTTTCTGATATTGCATCAGCAATATATACGGAAAATCTTAATATACCAGCAGGAATGATAATCAGGAATAAAGATCAGCTCCTTATCAAAGTATCAGGAGAAATACTTGAAAAAAGGAGATTGGAAGACATAGTTGTAGGAAAAGATAGGAAAGGAGAAATCCACTTAAGAGACATAGCAAAGGTAAAGACTATTTATACTGAAAGACAATCTTTTTTTCATGGAAATGGCATCCCTGCTATAGGAATAAACATCCTTAGGCCAGAGAAAGGTCATGTCACCACTACCTTAGATGCCCTGCACAGAGAACTTCCTAAGATAAAGAAGATGTTTCCTCAATTAAGGATAAAGATTGTGGACACCCAAGAAAACATAATTAGAACCTCTATATCCAATATGGTCTCTTCATTAAGAGATGCAATAATACTTACTGTGGCTGTAATCTTTATTATACTTGCAAACATAAGAATCACATTGCTTGCAGCCATATCTATTCCTTTTACATACTTTCTGACCTTCTTTGGAATGAGACTATTGGGTTTTGAGCTCAATATTGTAACCTTAACCGCAATTATTGTTGCTGTAGGACTTCTCTTAGATGATGCCATTGTTGTAATAGAAAACATTGACAGGCATATAAGTCTTGGCAAGCTTCCATATACTGCTTCCATTGATGGAACAAAAGAGATATGGCTTGCAGATTTTGCAGGCACAATCACTACAGTTGCTGTGCTGATACCAATCATGTTTATTGGTGGATATGTGCAAAGGGTGCTCAGGCAATTTACAGTAGTGCTATCCCTTGCTCTTATTTCATCCTATTTAATCTCAATAACAGTTATTCCTCTTCTTGCACCAAAGATTTTGGGCAAAAGATATAAAGCCAGCATTATAGAAAGATTCCTTAACAAAATAGATGAACATTTTCTTGGAGCTTTGAGAAACTTTTTTGTGGCTCTTTTTAGATTTGCTGTTAATAAAAGACTACTATTCATTGGCCCCTTAGGAATAGGTCTTTTAATAATAAGCATTAAACAGATGCCCCTGGTGGGAAAAGATCTTATGCCACCAATGGACACAGGCATTGTAAAGATATCATTTGAAACCGAGCCAAACAGTTCTATTCAGCATACAGAAGATATTGTGAACAGGATGGAAAAAATAATAAAAAATACCGCTGGATTCTTATCTATGGCGACAACAGTAGGAAGTGAACCTGGCGTGATAAGTTTTGGCGCAGAAAGGACACCTCAGCAAGGTCTTATAACTGTGCATTTTGTAGATAGATTCCATAGAAAGAAAAATATATGGCAGATAGAAGATGAGCTAAGGGCAAAGTTTAACAAAATTCCGGGCATAAATTATGTGCATGTTTATGATTTTGGAGCGACACCTTTATCCTCTATATCAGCTCCAATAGATGTTATGATAGCAGGGCCAGATCCAAAGATCTTAGATACAATAGCAGATAAGCTCGTAAAAAGACTTCATAAGGTAAGAGGACTTAAAAGCATATCTAAGAGCTGGAGCTTTAGCAAAAGAGAAATCCATATAAGACTCAATTTGGAAAAGATTGCTCGTTACGGACTCAGTCCAAAACAGATCTCTTCTTATATAATGGGGGCATTTTCAGGGGATAAGGCATCAATACTAAGAGTGCCTGGAGAAGACGGATACACCATAAGACCGCGTTTTGAAAGAGCTTATAGAGATGAAATAGAAGATCTTTCTACATTAAATATAAAGACAAGCAAAGGGGAAGTTCCTTTAAATGAATTTGCATCTTTTAGAACAAATAAAACAAGGACAAATTTTACAAGACAGTATCTTTCTCCTGTAATAGATATTCTTGGTTTTAGAAGCACTACAGCCATAACACATCTTCAGGAACAAGTAAACAAGATAGTTAAAAATATAAAGCTACCTGCTGGATACCGTATATATCAAGAAGGCGAAATAAAGCATATGAAAGAATCATTTACAAGACTTAAGAAATCTTTAATATTTGCGCTTATATTGCTCTATTTTTCCATGGTTCCTACATTTAAGTCTTTTGTCCATCCTATTACCATAATGGTGGCAATTCCTCTTGCTCTGATTGGGGCTGTCTGGGGTCTCCTTATAATAGGCAGACATTTCTGTATGCCTGCATCAATGGGAATGATTCTGCTTTCAGGTGTAGTGGTAAACAACTCTATATTGCTCATAGATTTCATAAAAAACGAGATGGAACAGGGCAAAAGCAGGGATGAGGCAATAGAGTCAGCAATAAAGATAAGGGTTAGACCCATAATAATGACAGCTCTTGGAACAATCACTGGAATGCTTCCTATCGCTGCAGAAAGAGCACTTGGCCTTGAAAGGCTATCTCCACTTGCAGTTGTGGCAATAGGTGGTCTATTTGTCTCAACACTTCTTACACTTCTTTATGTTCCCCTGTTTTTTACCTTAGTAGAAGATATAAAAAGAAGAAAAACGATCACAGAATAACCTAATGGGGGATTGGATTTTTGTATACAGAGGGTATTTTTTATGGTAGATGAAAAGTGCTTTTAGGAGAAGAGATTAAAAAAGAAGAAGATATCTACAGTTGATATTTCATCAGGTGCAGAAGCTTTGGGATTGCCTTTTTCAGAAGAAGACGGAGAGACAATATCCATAGCGGTTAGGCATTTCATTATTGAGCGTGAAAAGACGACAGCCAAGCTTTTGGAACGAGGTGAAGTTATATAAGTAACTCAGATTTTAATATTTCTTACAATATGACTTTATTGTGAGCAATTGGTATTACCTATTTTCACTGTAAGTCTTTTTGAGTTTCTTTTGAGAGAATAAAAAAGTAGTCAACTATCAGAAAATAGAAGCTAAACATAAGCTACCTCATTAAGTATTCCGCAAAATATCAAATTTTGTCAAATACTATAAATAGCAATGAAGGAGTTTGAAATAAAAAAGATGATTTCAAAGATGATCATGGTAGGTTTTAGAGGGGAAGAGCTGTCCCAATGGTTTGCGGAGCAGATAAAGAAGTATAATCCCGGAGGTATAATACTTTTTGATTCAAATATAAGTTCTCCTTTACAGCTTAAGGAACTTATAAATCGCCTCTATTCCTACTGCTCAGAGCCTGTTCTCATAGCAGTAGATCAAGAGGGGGGAAAGGTCTCAAGACTTAAACCCGAAAACGGCTTTTCTGTGTTGCCTTCTGCAAGCTGTATAGGAGAAAGGGATGATCCTGAGCTTGCAAAAGAGATTTATCAGTCCGCTTCTGAAGAGCTTTTTGCACTTGGAATAAACTGTAATCTTGCTCCAGTAGTTGATCTCGCTATAAATCCAGAAAACTGGATTATTGTAAAATTAGGCAGATCATATGGTGCATCAGCAGAAAAGGTAATAAAATATGCTCGTATTTTCGGCGATGCCCTTCATAGCAAAGGGATTTTAAGTGTTTTAAAACACTTTCCTGGTCATGGCTCTTCCTTAGAAGATTCCCACAAAGGATTTGTGGATATAAGTAAAAGCTGGGACCCTGTGGAACTTAAGCCTTATGAGATACTTATCCGAGAGAAAAGAGCAAAGATGATAATGACAGCTCATGTTTTTAACAGAAATCTTGATCCAGACTATCCTGCCACTCTTTCTCATGATATAATTAATAAACTGCTCAGAGGTAAATTGGGTTTTAAAGGAGTTGTAATCAGTGATGACATGCAGATGAAAGCAATTGCCGATCACTACTCACTTTCTGAAGCAGTGAGGCTGGCCATAAATGCAGGAGTGAATATGCTGATTTTTGCAAATCAGATGAGAACTATATCGTTAGAGGATATTGTAGAACTTGTATACAATGAATTAAAGTGTGAAAATATAAGTCTGGAAAAGATTATTGAATCCAATAAACTGATTCAGAAGCTTTTAGAATATGCGTTACGAAGGCCCGATATACCGTCCTCCAAGTGAAGCAGATAGCCTGCTTATACAAGCAACAGTAGGCTGTCCATGGAATAAGTGTACATTTTGTATTGCTTACAAAAGAGGCCCTCGTTTTAAGATAAGACCAGTAAAAGAGATATGTGAAGACATAGTTTCTGCGTACAGGTTTTATGGCCCTGTTTTTAAAACAATGTTTCTTCCATCAGGAAACACTATAATTATGCCAACAGATCAGCTTGCTGAGGTGTGCAGATTTGCGAGAAAGGTCTTTTCAAACCTTGAAAGAATAACGATATATGGATCTTCTAGATATATTGTTAGAAAGTCCTTAGAGGAATTAAAAATACTAAAAGAGGTAGGGTTAAGCAGAATACATGTAGGTCTTGAAAGCGGAAATGATGAGGTGCTTAGAAGGGTGAAAAAAGGAACCACTACTGAGGAACAGATAAGAGCGGGAAAGAGGATAAAGGAAGCTGGCATAGAGCTGAGCGAGTATGTGATATTGGGGCTTGGTGGATCAGAGTTTACAAAAGAACATGCAATTGATACTGCAAAGGCAATAAATGAAATAAAACCAGATTTTGTACGACTCAGAACACTTGTGCCCAAAATAAATACCTTGCTTCTTTATCAGCTAAAAAAGGGAAAGTTTAAATTACTGTCCCCACATCAGGTCTTGGAAGAGACGAGACTTCTTATAGAGAAGATAGACTGTGAAACCCTTATAACAAGTGATCACTATACCAATTATATAAACTTAGAAGGAAGACTTCCTCAGGAAAAGGAAAGGCTTTTAAAACAGATTGAGATCGCTCTTAGCTGGCCAGAGGAAAAATTCAGACCTTTTTTTATAGGAACAGAATAGTTATACCAATACTGATTTATAAATTTTCGAGTGGGAAGCTATCAACCACCAACTTCTTGGTCTGAGGAGGGACATTCCAAAATTGTGGATCTGATAAAAAAGATATCCTCTTATAAAGACTTACTATTAGTATTTATATGGCGTGAATTCACAATAAGATATAGGCAAAGCCTCTTTGGCATCTTATGGGCTATCTTACAACCCTTAAGTATGATGTTACTTTTCACATTTTTGTTTACTATTGTTATTAAACATAAGATTTCTGACTATCCTTATGTACTTTTTTTTTATTCTGGAATCTTGCCATGGAGTTTTTTTTCAAGTGCTTTAAATTTTGCGATAACTTCATTGGTTAATCATAGAGATCTGATTACCAAAATTTATTTTCCAAGAGAAATCATACCCATTGCTGGAGTTGCTGTTTCTTTTATTGATTTTTGCATAGCCTCTATTGTTTATATATTTCTTCTCACCGCTTATAAGATCACAATCACACCTAATATATTTATAGTATTTCCACTTCTGTTTTTGCTTCTTATGTTCACTGTTGCTTTGAGTTTATTGTTTTCAGCTTTAAATGTCTATTTTAGAGATGTAAAGTTAGTATCAGGATTTTTGTTGCAGTTATGGTTTTTTGCTACTCCTGTTTTTTATTCAATAGATAATATCCCTATAAAATGGAAGATTATTTTGCTTTTGAATCCTTTAACCTTTATTATAGAAGGTTTTAGAAGAGTAACACTTGAAGCAAGAGGAGTTGTGTGGTGGCAGTTCCTTTTTGAGCTTATTATAATTGGTATTTTTTATAATATTTGTTACTGGATATTTAACAAAATAGAAAGGAAAATGGCGGATGTCATCTGATATTGCGATTGAATTTAAGAATGTCTGGAAGAAATATTCAAAAGGGACAACATTTCATAATACATTACGAGAAGAAATAATAAACTTCATAACAAAAGGTTTTTCAAAAGAAAATCTGAGAAAAGATGAATTTTGGGTATTAAAAGGCTTTAATTTAACTGTTAGAATAGGAGAATCTGTAGGTTTATATGGACCAAATGGTGCTGGGAAGAGCACAATCTTAAAATTGATTGCAAAGGTCACCTATCCTGATAAAGGAAAGATAATAGTTAACGGCAAAGTTGCACCACTTATTGAAATAGGCGCAGGTTTTCATCCTGATTTGACAGGAAGAGAAAATATCTTTATGAATGGAGCTATCCTGGGCATGTCAATAAAAGAGATCAAATCAAAAATGGAAGATA
>Ga0256842_1003191_pt1 | contig 11097 bp, 9 predicted proteins | sample 4559240metaG_FD_185973 | JGI IMG/M metagenome (GOLD analysis project Ga0256842, IMG submission 185973) | Hydrothermal vent microbial communities from Guaymas Basin, Mexico - 4559-240 | ecosystem: Environmental > Aquatic > Marine > Hydrothermal vents | place: Mexico: Guaymas Basin | collected...
GTAAAAAAGCCCCGGGAAATTGTGGAAGAAATGAGTAAACAGGGGTTTGATATTGTGATTTTTGGTGATAAAAACCATCCGGAAATACAAGGTGTTATGAGTTATTCCGTTCATGGGAGGGTATATGTGGTGCTGGATCCGAAAGAGCTCGAAAACATCCGCTTAAAAGAACATATTGCCACTGTGGCCCAGACTACCAGAAAAATAAAAGATTATTTAAAAATTACGGATTATTTAATTCAAAAATATAAAGAAGTAAGGGTATTTAATACAATATGTAACGCTACGTTTGAAAATCAGGCTGCCGTCAGGGAACTTGCACAAAAAGCCGATATAATGATTATTATTGGCGGCAAAAACTCGTCAAATACCAAACAGTTGTATAATATTGCAAAAGAGTTTTGTAAAGCCTATCTGGTTGAAAGTGAAGAAGAGTTAAAAAAAGAGTGGTTTGAAGGTAAAAAGCATTGCGGTATAAGTGCCGGTGCTTCTACGCCTGAATGGTTGGTTGAACAAATAATCTCAAAGATAAAGGAAATAGCATGAGTGAATTAAAAATAGGTGATGTGGTAGAATTTAAAATCGAAAAATTAATCAAAGGTGGATTTGTCGGATATGTTGACGGAGTGGAAATTTTTCTTCCTAAGAGTCTCAGCGGACTTAAAGAGGATGAAAGTGTTATAGGAAAAACCGTAAAAGCATATGTAAAAGAATTCAAACAAAACTCAGTCGTAGTGGATAGAAAAGCATATTTAAACGATATAAAGGCTAAGCTTGAAAGCAAGGCGGATGAAATTATTAACGCCGTTGTTACGAAAGTCAAGTCTAAAGGATTGGTTATTGATATTGACGGTATTAGCGGATTTGTACCGAAAGAAGAAATTTTTTATAAGAAAATAGACCACCGTCAGTTTTTCAGTGAAGGCGATGAAGTTCAGGTTAAACTCATTGATCCGGTAAGAAGAATTTTTTCGATTAAAAAAACACTGCCTAACCCTTGGGAAGAGGTTAAAGAACTTGATATAGGCGATGTTGTGAAAGTCAGTGTTTCTCATATTACCGATTACGGGGCATTTGTCGATCTTGGTAACGGGGTTGAAGGATTCTTGCATATCAGTGAAATAAACTGGGATGGTATTAACGATTTGACACTTGGCGATGAAATAGAGGTTGAGATTGTTGAAATTAATCCTGAAGATGAGAAATTAAGGGTGTCAAGAAAAAACCTGTTAACCAAACCTGCGGCAATTTTCGACGAAAAATATAATGTAGGGGATATTGTTGAAGGTGTAATTACAAAATTTATAAATGTCGGTGCTTTTGTTGAAATTGACGGAATAAGCACGCTTTTACCGAATAAATTCGCTTCTTTTAAAAAAGGTGAAAAAGCAAATGAAATATTTAATATCGGTGATAAACTGGAATTTAAAATAATTACAATTTCCCCTGAAGAAAATAAAGTAATCGTATCGAGAAAAGACGCCATGCCAAATCCATATGATATATTTGCCGAAAATCATCAAATAGGTGATGAAGTTGATGGAAAGGTTAAATATATTACCGATTTTGGGATGTTTATAGATTTAGGAGATATTGAAGCGTTAGTTAGAAAAGAAGATTATCAGAATGAGTATAAAATAGGGGATTCTTTTAAAGGTAAAATAATAGAAATAAACGGTGAGAGAGTAAAACTTGCTGAATGAAAATAGTTATTTTTATTTTAACAGCAGTTATAGCGGCAATATTGTTTGTGACTTATGATAAAATTTCACAGCCGGATATTGAGAGAAGAATTCAACTAACCGAACAGAATATAACAAAATTAAAAACGCAAGGTGATGTATTAAACCTGTCTTTTAACTCTTATACCTTTCCGGCAAGAGAACTTTTTATGAAAATTGATTTTAGGGAGTATAAAAACATTATACTCTATAAAGTTGTAATTAACGCAAATGATGAATATGCTATATTTAATATAAAGGCAATATTGGAGAATGAAGGTATAGCGTATTCAATGTTTGAGAAGAAAAAAACAGAAATTTTTATTTTATTTAAATCATTAAAACAGGCGGAAAAAATAATTCAAATGTTTAAAAATTACAATTTTAAAATTAAAATAAAAAAAATGATAAAAAGGATATAAATGAAAGTAGTAGTTTGTGACCCGATACATCCTGCTGGATTTGAGATATTAAAAAAAGCAAAAGACATCGAACTTGTAGATGCAAGTAAAACTCCAAAAGACGAACTTTTAAAAGTGATTGAAGATGCTGATGGCGTTATTACGAGAAGCCCTACACCTGTAGATGAAAAATTCCTTTTGCACGCTAAAAAATTAAAAGCGGTGGTTAGGGCCGGTGTCGGTGTTGATAATGTAGATATTGAAGCTGCCAGCAAAAAAGGTGTTATTATTATGAATGTGCCCACGGCAAATACATTAGCGGCTGTGGAACTTACAATGGCTCATCTTTTAACGGCAGCCAGAAGTTTTACAAACGCGGTATGGAATCTGAAAAAAGAGCATGAATGGAACAGGGAAAAATGGCTGGGAATCGAACTTGCCGGCAAGAAACTCGGAATTATAGGATTTGGTAACATAGGAAGCCGTGTGGGTATCAGGGCTAAAGCGCTTGAAATGGACGTAATAGCGTACGACCCGTATATTGAACCTAGCAAAGCCACAGATCTCGGATGCAAATACACCACGGATTTTGAAGAGATTTTAAAATGTGATTTTATTACCATTCATACCCCCAAAACCAAAGAAACAATTAATATGATAACAAAAAAAGAAATTGAAAAAATGAAAGACGGGGTAGTGCTTATAAACTGTGCAAGAGGCGGATTATATAACGAAAAAGACGTTGCTGAAGCACTTAAATCCGGAAAAATTGCATGGCTTGGAATTGACGTGTTTGAAAAAGAACCGGTAACTGAGCATCCGTTTTTTGAGCTTGAAAACACTTCAGTGACACCTCATATAGGTGCAAACACACGCGAATCACAGGAAAGAATCGCCATACAGGCGGCAGAGGGTATTATTGAGGCGCTTAGAGGCAGCAGCTATCCGAATGCATTGAATCTTCCTATTAATACGGCAAATACGCCTGAGTGGATAATAAAATATCTCGAACTTGCTCAAAAAATGGGTTATATTCTCTCTCAGGTAATAAATAAATCAATTAAAAAAGTAAAAGTTAATCTTAGCGGTAATATTTCAAAAGAAAGCAAGTCCGTTCTTACATTTACGCTGGTGGGACTTTTAAAAAACATTACGGAAAACGTAAATTACGTAAATGCTGAATTTTTGGCTTCGGAAAAAGGAATCGTTAGCGAAACAAAAGAAATAAAAAACGACACATATAAAAATCTTGTAAATATCAAAGTGATTACGGATGAGGGAGAATATTCAATAAGCGGAACAATGCTTGAAAACAGCCCTAGAATAGTTGAATTCAAAGGTTTTGATTTGGAATTTGAACCTAAAGGCAAAATGATTTTCTTTAAAAATACCGATGTTCCCGGAGTTATAGGGGAAGTAGGCATGACTTTGGCAAAATACAATATAAACATAGCAGACTTCAGGCTTGGAAGAAATAAAGAAGGTCAGGCAATGGCTGTAATTATAGTTGATAATGAAATAAGTGAAGATGTTTTAAATGAACTAAGAAGCTTAAAAGCCGCACTAAGTGTAGGATATGCGGAAATTTAATTAAGTAATTAAGTTGTTAAGTTGTGAAGTGGTAAGTTGCTAAGGTAAAAGTAAAATTATTATGTTAAGGAGATAAAATGGCATACAGTATGAGCGATTTAAAAAAATATTTAAATATCGAACTTGACGGAATTCCGTATAAAATTGTCGAATACCATCATGTAAAACCCGGAAAAGGTGCCGCGTTTGTTAGGACTAAACTTAAAAACTTGATTGACGGAAGGGTGATTGAAAAAACTTTCCACGCAGGCGACAAGGCGGATGAGCCTAATCTTGAGAGGAGAAAATACCAGTATTCTTACAATGAAGGGGATATTTATTATTTTATGGACAATGAAACATTTGAAATGATTCCGATAGACGTAAAAGTTTTTGAGGAAAGTAAAGGCTTTTTATTGGAAGGCATGAATGTGGATGTTTTATTTCATAACGGAAAAGTCATCGGTGTGGAACTTCCTATAACGGTTGAACTTGAAGTGGTTGAAACTCAGCCTGTAAGCAACAGAGACAGAAGCGGTGCGTGCAGAAAACCTGCAAAACTTGAAACCGGTGCAACAGTTACAGTGCCCTGCCATATTGTGGAAGGCGATAAAATTAAAGTTGATACAAGAACCGGAGATTATTTAGAAAAAGTTAAATAAACGCTAAAACCTTTTTGGTTTTTAGCATAAACCTAAGGAGCAACAATGACTCTTGCCGAGAAAGTTAAAACATCAATAAGAGATATCCCCGATTATCCTAAAAAAGGCATAATTTTCAAAGATATAACAACTCTGTTGAACAACGGAGAACTTTTTAGTGAAGTAATAAATTACTTCAGTGAAAAGTATAAAAATGTTGATTTTGTATGCGGGATTGAAAGCAGGGGATTTATTTTCGGAGCGGCTATTGCGGCTCAAATAAAAAAAGGCTTTGTACCTCTTAGAAAAAAAGGCAAGCTTCCCTATACTACCGTGGCGGAAAAATATTCCCTTGAATACGGATTTGACGAAATTGAAATACACATTGACGCGTTTAAAAATATCAAAAATCCGAAAATCCTGCTTGTTGATGATTTAATTGCCACAGGGGGTACAGTCGAAGCGGCTGTTAAATTGATTGAAAAAGTCGGCGGAAAAATAGAAGCGGCGGCATTTTTAATAGAACTTACGTTTTTAGACGGAGCTGAAAAAATAAAAAACCTTGGCGTAAAAATAGACAGTTTAGTGAAATATTAAAGGAATGTGATGTATATACCGAAACCTATATTCGACCCTGATGAGAGAGGGCATTTTGACAAATTCGGGGGGAGATATGTCCCTGAGACATTAATGCCCGTGCTTTTAGAGCTTGAAGAATTTTATAAATCCGTCCGTTTTGATGAAAATTTCTGGAAAGAAATGGACTATTATTTTAAAGAATATATCGGACGTCCTTCGCCTCTTTATTTTGCAAGGAATCTTAGCGATGAATTAAACGCAAAAGTGTATTTAAAAAGAGAAGATTTAAATCACACCGGAGCTCATAAAGTAAACAATACCATAGCCCAGGTGCTTTTGGCTAAAAAAATGGGTAAAAAAAGAGTTATTGCCGAAACGGGGGCCGGACAGCACGGTGTGGCAACGGCAACCGCCGCAGCACTTTTCGGGCTTGAGTGTGAAGTGTTTATGGGTGAAAAAGATGTCAAGAGACAGGAACTTAACGTATTTAGAATGAAGCTTTTAGGCGCAAAGGTCCATCCTGTTAAAAGCGGCAGCAGAACACTTAAAGACGCTATGAACGAAGCAATCAGATACTGGGTTACAAATGCAAGGGATACGTTTTATGTGATAGGAACTGTAGCTGGGCCCCATCCGTATCCTATGATGGTAAGGGATTTTCAGGCAATTATCGGATATGAAGCCAAAGCACAGATTCTTAAAAAAGAAAACCGCCTTCCCGATTATGTAATAGCATGTATCGGCGGTGGCAGTAACGCAATAGGGATATTTTCGCATTTTCTTGAAGAAGAGGGTGTTCAGTGTATTGGAATTGAAGCCGGAGGACTGGGGGTGGATACGGATAAACACGGAGCCAGCTTAAATAAAGGGGCTGCGGGAGTTCTTCACGGTCAAATGAGCTATCTTTTACAAGATGAAGACGGTCAGATAAAAGAGGCTTATTCAATTTCGGCGGGACTTGATTATCCGGGAATCGGTCCGGAGCATGCGTTTCATTTTGAAAAAGGAAACGTCAAATATGATTATATCACCGACAAAGAAGCGCTTGATGCATTTGTGTGGCTAAGTCAGAAAGAAGGAATAATACCGGCATTTGAGAGTTCTCATGCGGTGGCATATCTGAAAAAACTTAAAGATATAAAAAACAAACTTGTAATTGTTAATCTCTCTGGCAGAGGCGATAAGGATATGATACAGGCAAAAAACATTTTTCATTTTGAGGATTAATTATGAAAAAGCTTTTATTTTTAACCTTTATGTTCTCTGTCTTTTTATACGGATTTGATTTAAATACTGTTAAAGAATTTTTCAGTGAGGAAAATCTTGTAAATTTACTTAAAGAATACGGATATGTAATTCTCTTTTTCTGGTCTATTTTTGAAGGGGAAACTGGTCTGGTAATGGCAGGGGTTTTATCACATACGGGGGATATGAATTTGATAATGTCTATTATTGTAGCGGGACTCGGCGGATTTGTGGGGGATCAGATTTATTTTTATCTTGGTAAGTGGAATAAAAAATGGGTACTAGAAGAGTTAAGAGCTCACAGGGGTAAATTCGCAAGGGCCAGGCTGCTTCTTAGAAAATACGGGGGATGGGTTATATTTATTCAAAGATTTTTATACGGAATGAGAACAATCACACCTATGGCAATAGCAATCAGCGGATACGACCCTAGAAAATACGCAATTATTAACTTTTTCAGTGCTTTTGTGTGGGCTAGCATTACTATTGTACCAAGCTATATTTTCGGAGAAGAGATATTAAATATAATAAAATGGCTCAAACATCACTGGTATTTCGGAATTGGCTTTGCCGTAATTGTGCTTGGATGGCTCTGGTATTTAAACAAATTGGAAGATGATAAAAGAATTTTAAGAAAACAGCAAAAAGGAGTATAAATGGAATTTGTAAAAGCAAAAGGCGAAGTTAAAGCTGAAATTGTAATAAACGGAGCTAAAAAATTCGAAGAATTCGGATTTGAGGGAAAAGACGGGGAAGTGTTGGTACTGCCTGAGAAAAAAAGAATTTATGTCGGAATTGAATCGCTAACTCCCGAAAACATAAAAACGGCGGCTTCGACCATTGTAAAATCGCTTAAAAAATATAAATTCGAAAGCGTGGAAATCACACCTCCGAATACGAAAAACGAAGATTTGCTAATTGCATTTTTTGAAGGATTTATGTTAGGGGATTATGAGTTTGACAAATACAAAAGCCAAAAGGCAAAACACCCCGTTAAAAAAATAGCCATAAATTCAAAAAGAGATTTTGAGAAAATTATCAAAGAAGCAAAAATAAGAGCCGGTGCCGTTAATTTTGTGCGTGACATTATCAATTCGGTACCCGATGAGCTGACACCTGCAAAATTAGCCGGTATAGCCGAAGATATTGCTAAAGCAAACACTCTTGAATGCAAAATTTATGATGAGAACTATCTGTTCGAGAACGGGTACCACGCATTTTACAGCGTGGCAAAAGCGAGTTCCAATCCTCCGAGACTCATTCATCTTGCTTATAAACCGAAAAACGCCAAAAGAAAAATCGTACTTGTCGGAAAAGGCTTATGTTATGACAGCGGAGGGTTAAGCCTTAAACCAAGTGATTATATGGTAACAATGAAAAGCGACAAATCAGGTGCGGTAACGGTGCTTGGAATAATTAAAGCTATCAGTGAATTAGGGCTTGATATAGAAGTTCACGCGATACTCGGTGCGGCTGAGAATATGATAGGCGGCAATGCATACAAACCGGACGATGTATTAAAAGCTAAAAACGGCAAAACCATAGAAGTCAGAAATACCGATGCCGAAGGAAGACTTGTTTTGGCAGACTGTCTGTGCTATGCTCAGGAAAACATTAAAGATTTTGACGAAATATATGATTTTGCAACGCTTACAGGGGCATGCGTTGTGGGGGTAGGTGAATATACATGCGGTGTAATGGGATTTGAAAAAGAAAAAATTCAAAATATTATAAACACCGGAGAAAAAACGGGTGAGCATTTTGCGTATCTTCCGTTTAATAAATACCTTTCAAAACTTCTTAAAAGCGAAATTGCCGATATCTGTAACATCGCTTCAAGCAGATACGGGGGAGCGCTTACAGCAGGGCTTTTCCTAAGTGAATTTATAGAAGATGAAAACAAGGAAAAATGGACTCATTTAGATATCGCAGGACCTGCTTTTGTGGAAAAACCCTGGGGATTTAATCCGCACGGTGCCAGCGGTTTTGGAGTGGATACGTTTATTACCCTTCTTAAAACGCTTTAATTTCTTTTTTTATATTTCTTTGTTCCGTTTATCTGTTATAATTTTAAAAAAGGATTGTTTTTGGAAAATGGAAAAATCCTTACAGAACAGATAAATAAACTTTATGAAAATATAAAATATTCTTTATCAACTATTATATTTCTTGCATTTTTAGAATGCATTGTGCTGTATTTCATTGAAAAAGATATAAAAATAGTTTATTGGTTTATTGCTTTTTTATTTATAAGTTTAATGAGGTGTTTAGACTATTTCTCTTTTTTAAAAAAGAAAGATTATAAAAAACATTATAAAATTTTTTTAATTTTGGTTACTGTATCCGCTTTTATATTTTCAGGTATATATCTTATAATCGAACCAAAATATGAAATTTCAAAATATTTTATGATTTTTATTACCGCAGGAATAAGTGCCGGAGCAATATCCACCCTTTTTTATTCAAAAAGGGCAATAGTATTATTTGAGATTTTTTTAATTTTACCGCCTGTTTGGTATTTTTTTTCACACGGAGAAATACTTTATAAAATTATGGCGTTTATACTTATTTTGTATCTTATTATAATTTTAAAGCTTGCTATTAAAGCAAATTCTCAATATGTAAGTATTATAAAGCTTAATAAGAAACTTTATAATAAATCAAACGAACTTAGCATACAAAACCAATATTTTCGTCATATATGCGAGGATATCCCCATAGGAATTTTTTTTTATAATAAAAACCTTACTATTATAAAATGTAATAATTTTTTTGCAGAAAAACTGAATATACCAAAAAATAAACTTATAGGCTTTAATTTAAAAAACATAAAAGAAGAAAAAATATTAAAAACTTTAAAAAAAGTTTTTAATAAAGAAAAAGGATATTATAAAGGCGAATATAATGTTTTTAAGAAAAAATATTTTATAGAACTTTTTACCTCTTATGTAGAATTAGAGAATAAAATAATTGAAGGGGTAGGGGTTGTTGTAGATTTGACGGATTTAAAAACTTATGAGGAAAAAATAAGAAAACTTGCCTTTTATGATGAGCTAACAGGTCTTCCTAAAAGAACTCTTCTTTTAGAGGGAATTGAACATGCAATTAAAAAAGCAAAAAGAAACGTTTACAGCACTTTGGTATATTTGGATATTGACAATTTTAAAGACATTAACGATTCTCTCGGACACAATATAGGAGATTTTTTTCTTAAGGAAATAGCCAAAAGGCTCAAAAACTGTATAAGGGAAATAGATATAGTAAGCAGACTCGGCGGTGACGAGTTTGCCGTGTTGCTTGTTGATTTGTCCGACAATAAAGAAAAAGCATTAAAAAAAAGTATGGAAATAGCACATAGAATTATCAACGAAATTCAAAAACCGCTTATTATCGAAGGGATGGAAATAAGAACATCCGCAAGTATCGGGATAGTATTAATTGATGAAAAAATGAAAGATATTTACAGCGTTATAAAATATGCAGATGCCGCAATGTACAGTGTAAAAAACTTTTCCAAAAACGGTATCAAAATATATGATGTTAAATTAAAAGAAAAAATCGAAAGAGCATATAAAATAAAAAGTGAATTGGAAACTGCCATTAAAGAATCCCAGTTTGTTTTACATTTACAGCCGCAGGTGGATAAAAATAAAAACATTATCGGGGCTGAAGCTTTGATTAGATGGAATCACCCCAATAAAGGTATTATTTATCCTAATGAATTTTTAGATATAGCGGAAGAATTTAATTTAATGCCAAAAATCACCCAAAAAGTTTTAGAAGAAGCAAAAAAAATAATAAACAAACTGCCTGAAAAAATCAAAATTGCAGTTAATATATCAGGTAAAGATATTTATGACGAAGATTTTATTGACATATTAAAAATTTTTTCTAAAAAAGAAGGACAATATATTGAACTGGAAATAACAGAGCAGATGCTTATAAAAAATATTGACAAAGCCCTGGAAAATATTAAAAAAATTAAAAGTTTGTACGGTATGGATTTCAGTATCGATGATTTTGGAACAGGGTATTCATCTCTTCAATATTTAAAACAGCTTCCCGTTGACAATCTTAAAATAGATATGAGTTTTGTAAGGGATATGCTAAAAGATAAGAATGATTATATAATTGTTCAGACAATAATAAATATGGCAAAAAACTTAAATTTAAAAACAATCGCAGAAGGCGTGGAAAGCAAAGAGCATTTTGAAACACTTAAAAAAATGGGAGTTGATTATTTTCAGGGTTATTATTTTGCCAAACCTATGGATATTGATGAATTTATAAAGTTTTTAAAAACTTTTTAATTTTAGAAAACATCCCTGTAAAAAGCAATTCCGACACCTATTCTTGTAACGTTTTTATTGTAATCTATCAGACTCTCGCCGTATCCGTTGAAAAATTTAAAAAACCAGTAAGTGGTTTCGAAGTTTTGAACAGGGGTAAAATAATCAAATTCCACCGAACCTTTGTTATTTTTAGTCCTAAGATTATTTCTGAATTTTAAAGAAAACAAATCGTTTTTATAAAGGTAATTTATTTCTATTTTTCCGTATCCGTAATATTTTGTTATATCGGGATTGTCATCGTCATCTTCACTTTCGGGAATTCTATACCATCCTTCCACTTTTAAAAACAGATTCTTCCATTGCCAAAGGGTTGTTAAAACCAGTCTGTTCCAAGACCTTGATTTCTCTCCCCCCTGGCCGTTTGAATGGTGTCTTATACCGAATTGAACGGCTTTTAATTTGCTAAAATAATCTATTTTACCGGGAGTCGGCAGTGTTATGAAAAGTTCGGGAATATAATTAGTTTCCCTAAAGGGAGCTGAATGTGCGTATGCCCTCCAAAACGAAGTTTGGGTATATGCAAAAGAGATATATTCATTAAATCCGAATAAATCATAGCTTAAAAGTTTTTGAAGACTTATTTGAAATT
>Ga0256842_1003192_pt1 | contig 11095 bp, 11 predicted proteins | sample 4559240metaG_FD_185973 | JGI IMG/M metagenome (GOLD analysis project Ga0256842, IMG submission 185973) | Hydrothermal vent microbial communities from Guaymas Basin, Mexico - 4559-240 | ecosystem: Environmental > Aquatic > Marine > Hydrothermal vents | place: Mexico: Guaymas Basin | collected...
CCTTTGATGAAGGAAAAAATATAGTAGGAAGCAACGAGCCGGCCAAAAGAGGCAGAGTAAAAATAGATATGTCTAAAGTAAAACCCGGGCAAAGAAATATAAGTTTATTCGACGCCGTTAGATGGTTTGCTTATGACCATTATAAAGAGTCTAATTTATATGATATTACAATGTCTTATGCTGAAAAATTAAATAGCCAGATGCCTGAGCCTCTCCCAAACGATGAAGTTTATCATACTGTAAATTCGATTGTTAAATGGACGCAAACTAATTATAAAAAAGATAAAACAAAGGACCAAAGAACAATAGAATTTAATAGAACTGTGGCAAAGAAAAAACAAGAAAAAGCAATCAATGCCATTTTGCAGAGAATCTTTACCAATCCTTTGTTATTGCTTTCTCAAGTAAAGAAAATGAGTGCAAGACAGGGTGCAAAAATTTTCGGCGTCAGTCATAGTACGTTTAAAAAATATCAAAAACAGTTGATAGAATTGATAAAACAAGCTTTAGAAGGTAAAGAAGTTGTAATCCCTGATGCAGGGTTTTTAATGTTTTTTAAACCTTATATAGCAGAATTAACAAAAATGGTAAGAGAGACTCTGCTAAATGGCAAGAGTCCGCCGGTTTATACAGACTCTACGTGAAGAACTCCTCCGTCCACATAAAGACGTTTTTGGGTACCGTCGTTCCTGTCTATTAATACAGGCCCTTTAGATGAATCAGTGAATATTATATCAAAATCTAAATCCTGCAATTTACCTTTAGGAACTGCGTCGTTGTCTGAAGAAGGATTTGCCACTGAAAATGTTTGAGTCGGGTCACCATTGATATTAGCTTTTTGGTCTAAACTATCTTTCACTAACTTTTCTGATGGATAGTGTGCATCGTCTGGTGTTGTTTGCCAGGAAGTTACTTTGTTAGCTTTATCCTCTTTGGCATTCAATAGGCCATCAGTTTCGTTTTTAGTGTAAAGTTTTTTCCAGTTGCTGTTAAGTATATGTCTCCAGGCTGTTGAGCCTAATTCAATAGTTTCTAATCCATTCGAAAGAACTGCCATTAGATTGCCTCCAATTCTATATTATTGTTATTGATGTACACTCTATACAAAGTGCTGTTTGTTCTATCTTTTAAAACTAATCCTATATTTTGATTAATAAACTCTAAATCAATATCTACATTTGAGTAGTAAACTTTTGTAGTTACTTCCTCGTCTGCAGACGGCTGTGCCGCTTGAAAGTTTATAGTGTTGTCACCATTGATATTTGCTTTTTGGTCTAAACTATCTTTGACCAGTTTTTCTGACGGATAGTGTACATTATCCGGTGTTGCCTGCCACGTAGGTGTTTTGTTTATTACATCTTCTTTATCAGATAAAGCACTGTCTATTTCGTTTTTAGAATATAAATTTTCTATATTATTATTTACGTCTTCACGCCAGTTGCTGTCGCCCAAATCTATAAGAATTATTCCATTCGGCAAGGTTGTTGCCATAATCATCCTTTGCTGTTTTTCTACTTTTATATCGTTCCATTTTTAGCATTTGGGACGATACTTATTAAAAAGGAAATGTATGGTTTTTATAGGCATAGACCAAAGTACTACAAATACTGGAATAGTGGTAATAAATGAAGAACAAGAAATTATTGAGTTTGAATTGGTAAAAGATAAAACAAAAGACATAATTGACAGGTCTTTGATAATGATTGAAAAAGTAAAAGGCAAGATTGGGCAGTACAGGCCAGAGGATTGTAAAGTATGTGTTGAAGGAATTTCATTTTTTTCAAAAGGTAGAATAGATAAACTTGCAATGCTGCTCGGGGGAATATTTTATGGATTAAAAGCAGAAGGGTATGAAGTAGGTTTGGTCCCACCAAATTCATTGAAACAAAGTTTTACAGGAAGTGGGAAAGCTAAAAAAGAAGATATGCTAGCTAGCTGTCCAAAAGAAATATTAGACTTATTTAGGGAAAAAGAAAAGAAAATAGATGATTTAGTAGACGCTTATGCTTTAGCTTGTTATTGTAAAAGTGCTGCAATGTAATTACTATCTACTTGAGCAAACTCAGAGTAATAACCATTTAATACTTTTCTAATTTTTATATTTGTTGTTACTCCTCCTTGTGAGGATAGGTCGTAACTGTACAAGGTAGTTTGCTCTGAGGCTACAGTATCTATTAAAGTATTTCCGTTCCAGATTTCATAAATACCGACGTCTTTATTTTCGTCTTCTCCCCCGACTATATTTTCTGGGGAACGATAATTAGCACCTGATAGTTGAACAGTAGGTCTCCAGTATAATATATTGCCGCTATTATCGTGGTTGTCTGGTATACTCAATTGTGGAGCATAGGGGGTTTGTACGTCGTTTTGATATGTGTAAGTTACGTCCGTTGACGGGCTTGTGTTTTTAAAATTAACGTAACTAACTTTATATGTGTCTGTGTTCGCTTCTGTATAGGTTAGTTTTAGTTTTCTTGCTTCTGTAAAAGAAATCCAACAATCTGTTCCAGTACTGTGAGCCGTATTTCCTGTGTTATTAATATTTCTTAAGATACCTAGTATTCTATAAGTATTACCTGTAACGTGCTCTATTCCCTGAAATGCTATCATTTCTTCGTCGAGCATCATTACTTTTTTAAGATTGTCTATGTTTGTATTAGATGAATAAATTTCAGAAATTTGTCCATACGTATCCGTCACCAAAAAGGAAAAATTTCTGTCAAGTTCTTCTGTTATTGGTACATCTTCTGCCAACGTACAATAAATATAGACATCAGAATAAGCAGTATTACCTGAGTTCATTTCTATTTTTGTGCCGGATATTAAAACATCTTCTGTTGGTTTATTTGTTAGAATTATAACGGCAGAAGATTTTGACATTTCAGGTTTGGCGTCTATTATTTTTACTTTATCTGGCGGGTTAGGTAGTTCAAAAGATAAAGCTGAACCATAGTAGGAACTGCCGGTTGTAACTTGGTCTACTTTTTTATTTAAGTAAAAAATATCTTCTATCATTTCCAGTTCAATATAGGCATCTAGTTCCGTATCGCCAGACATTTTAATTATTCTGTACACTTTTGAATCTATACCGGCGTTTGTTAATCTAAATAAAACAGGGTCGCCTATTTCTATAAAAGGTAAATCAAGAAAACTGACTTTTAATTTTACAGTTTTTAATGGTGTGGACAGTTTGGTGACCAATCTTCCTGCGAATTTTCTTAAAACGGTTTCCCTGCTAAACATAGGAAAACCGATTGACTTATTTTTATCCCTGCCTAAAATTTGATATGCTGCATTGTTTACAAAAGTTAAAGATTTTTCTTCGCCGTCTTCTTGGCTGACGTAGCTTAGTGTATAAGTAGAAAAAATGTCTTTCCAGGTTGTTTGAGAAATTTGTACATCATTGACATTACTGTCATCTAGAACGTATAAAGAAGACGGGTCATAATCTCCTCTTAGCAATTTAAGTTTAAATTTCCCAGCTAAAGGACTATAAAATAAAAGCCCGTCGATATGTTGCATAATTTTTTCTAACCAGTCTGTGATAGTATTGGCACGTGTCATTTTAAATGACAGCCCTAAATCTTCGGTTGCTAATATTTCAGCCGCGTATAAAAAGCTGTCAAAATCAATGGCATCTCCTGGTATTCCAGCCTCATTCAGTAGTAAGTCTAAAACAATAAAAGCAGGATTGACGTCTCCGTTATACGTATAATTAGGGTATTGGGTAAAGTATTCAGTTTTTCTAGCTTTGATTTTATATACCGGCAGGCTTGAGACGTTATCACCAATGAATGCCTGCGGGAAGACAAGCATTGCTGTCTGTTTATATGCAATATTATAGCCCGTCCAGGAGCTTAAATACGGATTAGGGGATGTTTGATTTTTATAAAAGTAAACAGTAGAAGGGCCGGTATTGCTGCCATACATTGCTGCTGTTTTCCCCGTCTGTGCTGAAAAGTGAGAACCGGATGTCGAGATAGACCCTGCCCAGGTTTTATCCGGGCCTGTCCAAAATTCTAACAACTCATCTATATCCAATGCAAATACATAAGCAAAGTCTGCAAAGTATGCGTATCCTACATCTTGGCAGCCTCCGCCTTTTCCTCCGCCTCCCATTTAACTTCCTATCATTGACAGTGTGTTATAGTTTTTGTTCTGAGATTGCCAATATAAATAATATTGCCGCTTGCAAAAACTGTTCCATATATTTTAGGTATAGGCCGCGACTGAGAGTTATCCGGGAATTGAAAATCATCAAGAGTGTTTGCTTTTCCTGGATGTTGATTTTCAGGGGTTGGCATAAGAAGTATTAACGCAATGGCAACGATTATTAATATGATGGCAAAATATATTAAGAATTGCATATTATGTCCTAAAAGTGAAATTAAAATTTTCAAAATCTATATAATTTGCATTTATTACATTCATATTTATAGGCACACCTTTTAATTCAATATATTTATAGCCCGGAAAAATATCAAATCCTACTATAAATTTATCAGAACTTATTGTTGTTTGAATGTTTTGTAAGTCAAAAGAGAAAGACTCTGTTTTATTAATTTGATAATAAGGTTTAATATTAGTTTTTAATACAGTATCTTCTTTATATTCCGTACCTGTATTATTTATTGTGGTGGAATCTGTATATTTCCATATTATATTATTTTGGTCTATAATCAATGGGGAAAAATAATTAGTATTCATTAAATTATGTAATTTTAAAAGGCTTCTACTTTCATTAGAAACTTGAAATTCATCATCTATATAAAAATCAAAATTACCGTCCACACCAAAATTTCCGGCATATCCGGATAAATTATAATAAACTGCTCTTAAATCTAAAAATATAGTTTTCCAAGAATCAGATTCAATTTTAATATCTGCTCTTGAGCTAAAAGGATTTAATAAATTGCTCCAGGATTGTATTCTGGTACAATCACTAAATGACATTCTTCCTGTTGTAACATCATATGTGGTATATTCACTATCATCGGCTCCGGCATCTTTTACATAAACTGTTCTATTATCTTCTACATATTTTTCTCTGTTGAGAGTTGTTGCAATGCCGACCCCTTTTAATGCGCTATTTCCGTATGTATGTTCGTTAGTAACACATATGTGTGTACCTCCTATATTTTTTAATTCTACTTTGACTAACATACTACACTCCAACGAGCTCGTGGTTTATATAAATAGTCAAACTGTCGGTGTCTGTGACGGTAACTGTCCCTGCAAATAAAAATCTATTTATAGCTTTTGTAGGATTATCCTTGTCATCTACTATGGCCCCCTCTATTATTTGGTCACTATTTAATTGTCCTTCTGGATAATCTATAACCCACGTGACTACATTTTCTCCTCCGTCTGGGTTATGAGCATCGGTATTGTTAACTTCCGGGTACTGGGTCGAAATTAATATTTCGCTTCCAGGCAATAAAGTGATAACATCCGTATCCCCCTTTGTAGGGTCCGTATTATCTATTCCCAATCTGAATCCCGGGGTATCAAAATCAGTGGCAACTCCAGCTATTTTCTGCGCATAATATTTATCGCCTTCATTAGTTATTAAATTAGAACCTCGATATGTATCAACAGTTCCGTCTTTATGTTTTACTACCGCGTATATTTTTAATTTCCCTGAAATTCCTATTTTATCGTTCATCTTAAAATCCTTCCGTAACTGGGTTTATATTTGGTATAAAAGGAAATCCGCCGAAATTTATTTCATTTCCAAATTTATTTTTACACGTTTCTATATTTTTATCACAGCCTGCTGTGAAGGTTAAGGTACTTGCATAAGTTAAGCTCTCCAATGGCGTAATAAGTTCTACAGAGCTGCCTTCGTGTTTTAATATCAGTTTTATCTCTCCACTGTCTAGTTCTACATATCCCCAGCTGTACCAGCCGTCTGGTTTATCTGCTAGGCCCGAGTAGTAAATAATCGAAGGGTCTGTGCTGTTTACAACTATATCGGCTTTATCTGCAGTTATAGAGTATCCACTCTTATTTAAACCACAATATTCATCGTATAACCTCCAAGTGCAGCTAGGGGAGAAAGTTCTATAAGGCACTTGTACATTGGCTAATGATAATTTACTTTCACATTTTAATTCAATTGTAGACTTTGGAAAATTTGTTGTTAAATTTGTAATTTCCCCGTCAAATAAAATAAATAAATCAGGATATGTTTTAATTTTTATATACATTTTATTTAACGCCGTAACATTTATAATTCTAGAAAACGGAAGAGTATCTATAGGGATTGTAACTCTAAGTTCGGGCTGTTTTACATCAAAAGAAAAGTCTTGTCTGTTGATGGGTTTTTTTGAATAAACATATCCATCAATTTCTATATTTTCTTCTCCGGTATTATATCTATAAGTTTGTCCTAAATATTCAAATTCATATAATTCCAATTACTTCCTTTATATAAATATGTAGTTGTTCCATTCCTCTGGTACTAATTCTTTAAAAGAAAACGTTACTTTTCCATAATTTATATCGACCATAGTGAAAGAAATAGTGTCTTGGTCTGACCTCATTAAAAAAGCTTTAGATAGACAATTATTATTTTTTAAAATATTAGTAGAGAAAGAGTCGTACAATTCAAAATAGATATAATCATTTTCCAAATAATATTGTTTTACTCTAACTATTTCTTTTGTTTCATTGTTAAATAAAAACAATTTTTGATATTCTTTTATAAGAATCGTGCTATCATAGGTTGTTTTTAGAAAAAAATTTCCAGCAGAATAATCTTCATATAGAACCAAATCTTTATGAAAAGTGGGAACAATAGCCGGAAACTCTTTTCCTTTTAGCGTATAAGAAAAGAAATTATATAATGTTTTTTTATCGTCAATGTTTTGGAATTCGTATGTAAGTTTTATTTTAAAAATCGGTTTTTCATAGTTAAATTTTTCAATCGGTTGCCACCCGTTGCCAATCTCTATTGAATTTCCTGAAAACGAAGCCTGAGAGGAATTGTTAGGCTCTTTTATAATAACAGGCACCTGAATGGTATCGCTGAAATTTTTCCACAGTTCCATCAGTATTCCTTAGTCTGGATGTTGAAAGTAGCAGATGGAAACATATTATATGTAGTAGTATTGTTTTCTTGAAGTAACGCTTTTATAATAGGAATGACGTATACTTCTGCGTCGATTATATCAAAAGGCGTCGCTACCTCCGTTAAAAGTGTAATTTTTCCATCATCAAAAGAGGCAGGTTTAACTATTACTCCTTGTCTGCTTGTCTTATCAAAGATGTATATGTATTCTGCTTTATTAAAAACCGGATAGTCGTCTATAGAAATATTTAATTCTGTATAGCTTTCCTGGGCATCGTGCGGTACAGACCAAAACCATAAAACTTGATAAGCTACATTTGAGTGCCCAAATTTTAAAATAGTTCCAGTTTTAGCTGTTTCTTCTGTTGAAACTGCTGGGTAGTTTCCTGTGATTCTAGATATTTTTGGCTCTGAGTTTAATGTTTTAACTGTTTCAATTCCTGTTATAGTTTTAAAAGTTTTTGAATAAATAGTATAATTTTCTGAATATGAGTTTCTAAGAGGTTCTAGTGCTATAATAGAGTCATTGACCCTAATGATAATAAAATCAAATCTTAATTTTTCACCTGTCATTGTTTCAACTATAATAAAATCATTTACATAATCTACTCCATCGTTTATTTTAGCTATACCTCTTATTTCAAAAGTACTTCCAATAGGAACTGTTGCTCCGTTTAAGTTTCCTCCTATAATCTCTATACCAGATTGTCCGGGAACTCTTACTTGGTTAATAACCAATGTCTTAGATGTCCAATTAGTGAACTCAAATTTAAACTCTTTGTCTACAACTATTACACCAATATTAATATAAAATTGATTTTCTAAATCTACAATATAATCATTTGGAATAAAATTACAATCAGTGAGCCTTACCTGGTAGGATGTTACAATATCTATTTCAGAAAAAGTAGAAGTACTTCCAACTAATTCCCCAGGAACTAAAAATAATTCAACATCTTCTTTACTTTGAGCTTCTGCCCAGTCCTGTTCTAGAAATAAAGGTAAAAAAGATTGGCAAGCAGGCAACCAGTTTACTAAATAGGTATCCCCAAAAGTTCCATCGTCGCCATATCCCCATATTCTCCAGTGCGTTGTAACTTTATAATTGGGCTTATCATAAAGTCTGGCGTTTCTTTTGATTGATATATAATAATGATGATGAACTAAAGTTGAAGTTTGTTCTGATAAATTCGATGTTTCTTTTTCATTCTGAAAGAAATGATGGTGAATTAAAATAGATGTTTGTTCTGATACACTAGAATTTGAATGGTTTGGCTGATAAACGTGCGTATGAACAACTGAAGAAGCCTGCTCAGATAGCCGAGCTTGAGTTTTAATGGATTGGTAAAAAGCTGCCATTTAATTCCTAAAAATATTGATATTCTACCTGATGGATTGCCGGCTCTGTAATTTTAACGGAATAATCGTTTATAGAGCCATCTGTTTTTTTAAACCAAGTTGAAGCAATATGATATTTTTTTGGCCCATAATAATAAATAAAATTTCTGGCTCTTTGAGGTAGCATATTACTACAGCCGCCCCCTATTTGAGAGGCTTTTTCATTATGAAAAATTGTAAAATGTAAATCTGTGTGTCCCATATGAAAAGTTTTTGTGGACCCATTACTGTTGTCTGTAAATGTTCCTTTTAAAATTAAAGGAGAAGATGCAATAGAAGCAGAGGAAGTAGAATAATCAGACAATAAATTATAAGGTGTAACCGTTCTTTTATAAAAGACTTCATTATCGTATGAAGTTTCAGAGTACCATTCTCCGTTAAATAGTACTAAAGCTTTTCTATTTATCAAATTATAAGAAGTCCAGTTGGCGAGAATAAGTATTCCTATTTCGTTAGTGCCTGCTGGCTGAAAAGATGTAATTATAAAATTGTTATTAAAAAAAATTGCCGCAGGAAAATACCAAGAAGCACTATACCCAGAGCTTCTTGTTATGTGTATTATATTGTTATAAAAAAACCCAGACATTTGGTCTGAAACTTCATATTGAACAGATTCAAAATACCCTTTATTTGCTATAAAGTTTTCAGATGAGTGCCAGAAGTTTCCTAAAGGTAAAGACCAATAATAGTCGGTGCCGTCACCGTCAGACCAAGTGCCCCCTGGTTGCCTATTCGCAGGTTGTGTTTCGTCAAATCCTTGAGCAAATCTAACTGTAAAAGAAGTACCGTTATAGTTTGTAGTTAAAATAATATATAAATCTTTTGTACCATAGATATTTGTAAATGTAAGTTTATAATAAAGTTCTGATATAAAACCGTTATAATTGTCTAATACTATTTTATTTATAGTTACTTTATCATCTGCTTCTAATAATTTATATAAAGCGTTTAATATTGAAGTGTCGTGTCTTTGATAGAAATTAGTAATTGCGTATAAGTCAGTTTGCATTTATTTTCCTTATATATCAAGTTGTACTATTATTTTATGGTTAGTGGCATTTCCGTCTTGTATTACTAATGCTCTTTTGCCATTTAAGTAAATTAAATCTTCAGGACTTAAATCAACATTCGGTGAAAAATATAAATTTTTAAAAATATAATTTACAGTTGCATTGCCATTGTTATACCCGGCAAAGCTACTATATACAGGTAACACCTCAAAACTGTAGTTTACATTTACGTCTGACCAGTATGGAATATTAATTGGGCCGTTTCTATAAAGCGACTGGTCGGCATTATTTTTAAGTAAGCAATCTAATATCCCATAGGTTGTTCGTCTACTATATTCAAAAGTAAAATTAGTATCTGTAGTTGTCCAAACATCCTGACCATTATGTGTTGATTGTACTACGTTTAAATAAGGTAAAGTGCCCGAACAATTTACAGGCCCCGCATATAGTACTTGATACACTGGGTAGGGGGTAGACGCCTCTTCATCGTGTATTTTAAGAACCACTATTAAAAATTCCCCGTCAGATACAAACCAATATTTACTTATTTTTTCTTCAGGCTCTCTAATAAGAAGTCCCGTTCTATTGTAATTACTTGTCTGAGAACTATTTATTTTCTTGGTTAGGTAGTCGTGCTGACCGTAGTTTTGAACAGTACCAGGAACAGAAAATTGATATTCATCATTTAAAATGGGTATCAAATCATTTTCGACGCTTGTCACAAAATGATGTCCGGCATCTATATGTAAAAGGGGCTGATTATAATTTCTACCCAATGGATATGGTTCAATTTTTAAATATACGGGAAAATCAGAACCAGTTGTAGATTTTACTATGAATTGACGAAGAGAATATTTATCTGAAATAATCGGCATTTCCCAAATTCTGGCATCAGATGTAGAAAGAGGCCCGGTAGCATCATATAAAGCCTGGATTTCATCTTCTTCTAAAATATCATTCCATTGTACAAGTTCATATACATCAGCCATAACTGTAAACCAACGTGTAATATTATAATGAGTAGTTGCAGCGGTTGAAACAGTCCCATCATAAACTAAATTGGCTCCATCCATATAAATTTTCATTATTCCATTTATTCTGTCTCCGATAATAACAAATAAATGCCAATCAGATGGAATGTACATTCTATCATAATAGTAGTCGTTTGCGCGCATATAATATATTGAATTGTCCCAAAGTTGGATGTATCCGTGAGAAAAGAAAAAATTATTTGAATGATAGTCTAATGGAACTTTGTCATACTGGTACCAGTAGTGACTATAGCTTTCATAACTATCACATACTAATACCTGTGAGTATGGAATTAAATTTCTAATCCAAAAACTGAAAACAAGCTTTCCTTCTGGGGAAACATTATAATCTGTTGTAGAATCTTCAGGAATATTATAACCTTTTTTGTCTCTCATATTACCATAAATACTTCTAACTGCCCAAGTATTTTCAAATTTGCCCGGAATAATTCCTAAATATGTATAATTTGCATCCGTAGGCCTTGCCCATTTGCCTCTTTTTGTTTGAAATTTTATAAGTTTTCTATGGCTCTCGAGAACTTCAAAAGGTGGAAGGCTGCCTCCTTCTACTTTAAAAACTATTC
>Ga0256842_1003193_pt1 | contig 11095 bp, 7 predicted proteins | sample 4559240metaG_FD_185973 | JGI IMG/M metagenome (GOLD analysis project Ga0256842, IMG submission 185973) | Hydrothermal vent microbial communities from Guaymas Basin, Mexico - 4559-240 | ecosystem: Environmental > Aquatic > Marine > Hydrothermal vents | place: Mexico: Guaymas Basin | collected...
TCCGATTTGGCCGAACGCAGATTTCGAGTAAGAATATCATACCAATGACTTTGGTACAGCAAATACAACCGCAACAAGGCGCGGGGTTGATTTCGGTAGCGTTGTTCAAACTCTTTTTTGATCGCCTGATATTCCTTAATCGAAGTGGCCTTTTCCATGCGCTGTTCCCACGGAAAATACCACGAAGTGCTGTCGGGAACGGTTTGGGCCGAAACAAAAGTGCAACCCAAAAGCAGTAAAACAAAAATCTTGCTTTTCATTTTTTTATTTTCCCTTTTTGAAAATGCAATTTTTCCTTAATCGCCTTCATGCGTTCCAGAGCGTAGGTTTTGTAACGTGCGGGAATTTTGTCGCCGGCCTGTTGCAAAAACTGCTGGTAGTAACGTAAGGGCACTTGCAGATCTTTGTAATATTTATCGTAAATCGTAGCCATGTAAAACAAAACGATTTTACGCTCCGGATCAACTTCCAACGTTTCTTTGTAGTATTTAAGAGCCATCTTGTAATTTTTTTTCGTTGTGTAGGCATCGGCAAGATAAAAATAGAGATCCGGTAAAAAGGTCGGGAAACTGAGCTTTAAGGCCGTATGGAACGAGGCAATGGCTTTATCCGGCATGTTCAGGCTTTTTTGTGCCAATCCTAAAAAATAATAAACCAACGGATCGTCTGCCTTTTTTTGTGCGCTTTTTTGCAGGGCATAAAGCGCTGCGGCATAGTCGTTTAAATAGTAATAGGTCACACCGATCTTTTTGTACAAATAGGCCGAGCTGTCTCCCAATGTTAGCGCTTTGGAATAATCCTTTCGTGCTTTCAAATATTTTTCAAGGGATAAATAGGCATCGCCGCGTCCCAGATAAAGCTGCGCATTGTCGGGATGGTTGGTTAAAGCCAAATTCAGCACATTCAAGGCTTCCTGCCAGCGCTGCTGATTTTTAAGCAAATTATAAAACAAGACGGCTGCTTTCAGGTCATTGGGATTGAGCTGCAAAACTTTTTGGAAATAGGTTTCGGCTGTTTTTGGCCGATTAACTTTTACGGCACAAACGGCTGCCTGCCTGTAAAAAAAGGCATTTTTCGGGAATTGTTGAAGAAGCGCTTGATAGGCTTGCAGTGCCGGAAGAAATGCATTAGCTTCAAAGTAAGCCTTTGCCAGTAAGATTTTAGCTGACCTTTGGCCGGGATGTGTTTGCAAAAGATGCCGTAAAAGCGCCTGAGCTTTATCGTAATTGCCCAACTGGATTTGCGCCCTGGCCAGATAAAAAGCACTAATACTGTCCTCCGGTTCTGACCTAAGCGCCTGCTCAAAAGCGCTGGCGGCCTGATCATACGCTTGCAAAGAGAGGTGCGCCTGACCTAACAAAACAAGCACATCATGATTTTGCGGATTTTGGGTTAATGTTTGCTGCAATAGGGTAACCGCTTTTTGCGGCTGATTTTTAAGCAGAAAATCCATTGCGCGATGCAGTACTTCGGTTTGCGCTTGCAGCGTTGAGATTGTGAAAATGATAAAAAGCAAAATAAAGCGAGCGAAACACATGTTGTTTCCTTTGTGTTAACAATCTAAAAAGTAAAGTTTAATCAGAAAAAACGCAAGGGGGAAAATCCGGTCTGAGCCCCCGTGGCTCAGTGTCCGGTTCTTCATCTAAATTTCTGTTTTTACTTCCAGTCATCAAATAAGGACAACTGTCCGTCGTTCTTTTTAGGCTTTGTTTTGTGCTGCTGTCGTTTTAACTCCACAAGTTCTTTTTCAATAGCATCCAAAAACGGACTGCGCGCATTTTCATAGGTGCGGCCGAACAAAAAACGTCTGCGCGCATGCGTTAAAAACAAATAGTGCTTCGCCCGGGTCATGCCCACGTAAAGCAAGCGCCGCTCTTCTTCCGGATCGGTTTTACGGTTTTCGAACAATTGATACGGCAACAAACCCTGTTCGCATCCAACGATAAAAACACTGCCAAACTCCAGTCCCTTGGAGGCATGCAGGGTCATCACGGTTACACGTTCCGTTGCCGGTTGGTACAAATCCTGTCCCTGTCCTAAAAACGTCCACTGTAAAAATGCCTGTACATCTTTGCCAAATGGCTCAGAAATTTCAATCAGTTTTTTAAAAAGGCGTTTGTCCTTTGCCGTTTGCGGCGGTAAAAGATGGGTCATGATGATTTCCAGCAACTCACTCACGGGACGTTTTTCTTTCAGGTAATTCTCCACCATTTGCCAGTCTTGCCCGTTAATACCCCGCTCACGGAAGGATTCCTTCAGGTAGCATTGCTCAGGCGTTAAAGCGCAGCGTAAAATATCGATTAGTGATCGCACAGGTTCTTCACGCAGCCAGGAATCGTGCCCGACGACCTGATAAGGAATGCTGTGGTCGTTCAGCGCTTTTTCAATAGGCGGAATCAGACGGTTTAAACGCACCAGAATGGCAAAATCGGCAAATGAATGGATGCGCTCGGCCTGCTCCCCCTGGCTCACTTCGCTGTCCATGGAAAAAAAGCGCACGCCGCCCATCATATCTTCGATGGTACGGGCAACGAATTCGGCTTCGCTCTTTTCGGATGCTTCGGAAACGATTTTAATTTTCACCCCTTCGTTCAGGCCGCTTAAAAATCCGGCCTCCTGCGCATCGCCCAAAACTTTGGCCGAGGCTTTTAAAATGCGATTGGTACAACGGTAGCTTATCTTTAATTCGAAACGCGCGCATTGGGGAAAGTCGCGCTCAAAACGCCGAATAAAAGAAACGTCCGCTCCGCGAAAACCGTAAATGGCCTGATTGGGATCACCAATGACAAACAAATTAGGTTGGGCAGTATCGGTTAAAATTTTGAGCAGGCGGTATTGAGCGGGATTGATATCCTGATATTCATCCACCAGAACCCATTGGAAACGCAAACGATAAGCCGCAGCCAAATCGTCATTTTCTTTTAGCAAGCGCACGGCTTTGGCGATCAAATCTTCCAGATCAAGGGCATTTTGTTCTTGCAAAAACCGTTCGTACCAATCGAAAACCGATTGAAATCCCGTCTCGTTTTCCGGCAGATGCCCTAACAATTTAAAAGCCGCGATTTGTTCGGGAATCGGGGAGATTTCGATGTTGTCCGGCCCGGGATATTCTTTTAGAATACGCTTGCGATCCTGTTGGTCAAAAATCAAAATCGGCGCCCGACGACCGATGCGCTCGGCATTTTCGTTCAAAATAGAATAGCCCAGGGCATGAAAGGTGGTAACCGTAACGTCGCTTGCGGTTTTGTTTTTACCCGCAATTTGCCGCACACGGTCGCGAATTTCCGCTGCCGCTTTATTGGTAAAGGTAACGGCCAGAATTTCGGAGGAATTTACATGGCGTTCGCGAATTAAGTAGGCGATGCGTCGGGTAAGCACCCGGGTTTTTCCACTACCCGGTCCGGCCAGAACCATAGCCGGGCCGCGAAAATGTTTAACGGCATGTTGTTGTTCCGGGTTGAGATCTTTAAGCAACAGATCGCCCGGCGAGGCTGTAAACAAATCGCTTTGCACGGGCTTTTCTTCGCTTTTCTTTTTTTGCAATCGCCGGAATTCCTTCAGATCGAATGGAATGGGATTCAGCACGTGGTAATGGGTTTGCTCTTCGCGCACCAAAGAATGGAACAACGATTTTTGCGTATTTAAATTTTGGCGTTCCCGATCTTCAAAAACATGGATTTCACCGAACTGGCCGTCAAAGCCTTCTTTGACAATGACTTCCCGCCGTCGCATACGCCTAACGGCTTCCACCACAATTTCGTTGGTTAAGGTTTGTAAATCGCTTAGCGGTAAATTCAGCAACACGTCAAATTCGGATCCGGCTTTTAGAATTAAATTTCGGTAAGCTTGGTCGACTTTTTTACTTTTAGCGCTGGAATTCAGAATTTCGGCCAGGGCTTCTTTAAGCGGAATGAGCGAGTGGTAAGGCAAACGATTGGGACGCTGATCGATGGCATCCCGGTCGGAAAGCTGGGCCACCCGGCTTAAGACGCCAACCGTCAACGGCTTGCCGCACACCGGACAAATGCCGTTGTGGCGAACGGTTTCCAAAGGGTCCCAAACGATGCCGCATTTGCGATGACCGTCAAAATGATATTTACCTTCCTGCGGGTAGAATTCAACCGTGCCTAAAAAACCGCCTTCTTCCGGATGTCGCATGGCCTGTACCAGGGCAGGATAGCTCAGTTCCGTGTCAAACAAATTGGCTTCGCGCCCCAGTTTTTCCGGAGAATGCGCATCGGAATTGGAAACCAGTGTGTAGCGATCCAAAAAGCTGCACATCCAGTTCATGGGCGGGTCGGAAGAAAGTCCGGTTTCCACGGCAAAAATGTGCGGGGTTAAATCTTCAAAGCATTCTTCAATGGAATCAAAGCCGGACTTGGAACCCAGCACCGAAAACCAAGGGGTCCAGATGTGTGCGGGAATGAAGACGGCCAGGTCGTTAACTTCCAGCACCAATTCCAGCAAATCGCGAGCATCCAACCCCAAAATAGGACGCCCGTCCGAGGTAATGTTACCGATTTTCGACAGCCGCGCCTGAATTTGCTCCACCGTTTCAAAATCCGGCGCCAAAAGAACATTATGATTTTTACGCACTTTGCCGTTTTTTTTGTAAATGTTGCTTATTTCGGAGGTTAAAATAAAACGCACGGGTCGATCCGGAGCGCCGTTAATACGAAATTCATCTTTTAAGCGAAACAACCCGGGTTCGGCAGGTTGCAGATACTCTTTTAGTTCCTTAGTCCAGCCCGGGTGGGTAAAATCGCCGGTACCCACAACCGTAATGCCCTTCATTCGCGCCCAGTAATCGAGCTTAGGCGGCGTTAATTCTTTGCTGGTGGCAATGGAATAATGGGAATGGATGTGCAAATCGGCAATAAAGCGCATGATGATTTTCTCTCTTTTTACGTTCCGATAAATTTTAATGCAGGAAAAGGATTAAAGCAAACTTCAATTGGAATAAATTTTACTATTTAGTGAAAAATCACTAAGTTTTTTCTTTTTTAAAACAGGAACGGAAGGGAATGCAAACTCCGGAAAAACGAAGCAGAGCTTTAGGCGAAGAACGCATCGGACCACTTTTATTCAGACTTTCTCTGCCGGCCACGGTGGGCATGCTGGCCATGGCTTTGTACAACGTTGTGGATACGATTTATGTGGGACGCGGGTTGGGGTCACTGGCCATTGCCGGAATTTCCATCGTCATGCCTATTCAGATGCTCATCTTTTCTTCGGCGCAAACCCTTGGTATTGGAGCTGCTTCTATCATTTCCCGCCGTCTGGGAGCCCGTGACATAGATGGCGCTCAACTTGCTTTTGGCAACGTAATTTTTCTGAATCTGGTTGGAAGCGGGCTTATTGTTTTCTTGGGCTATTTGTTTACGGATGAATTGCTTTTCCTGTTCGGATCGCAGGGCGACATGGTTCCGTACGCGCGTGATTATTATCTTTACATTATGGCCGGTACTCCGTTTTTAATGTTCGATATGATCTTTAACAATGTCAATCGCGCCGAGGGCAATATTAAAATTGCCATGATTACCATGGTCATGGCGGCGGTGTTGAATATTATTTTTGATCCGATTTTTATTTTTCTGTTTAAACTGGGAGTGCGCGGCGCAGCCATTGCCAGCGATCTCTCTCAACTGTTAACTTTACTTTTTTTGATTTACTATTTTAACAGCGGGCGCAGTATTCTCAGATTTCAATTAAAATATATTCGACCTAATTTCGCTGTTATTCGCGAAACGTTGGCTATCGGGGCTTCTTCGATGGCGCGTCACGGGGCGGCCAGTGTGTTGGCGGCTATTTTGAATCACAGCCTGTACGCTTTTGGCGGCGAGTTGTCGGTAGCGGCATACGGGATTATTAACCGCATTATGCGCATGACCTTTATGCCATTGGTCGGGCTGGTGCAAGCATTTTTACCTATTACCGGCTACAATTACGGTGCCCGTAACTTTAAACGCATGCGTGAGACCATTCGGCTTTCCGTTATTTATTCAACATTGATCGTGTTTGCCATTTTTGCCTTTTTAATGATTTTTGCCGAGCCGTTGTTTATGCTTTTTAGTAAGGACCCGGCTCTGGTTTCGTTGGGTGCGCATGCCATGCGCATCATTATTTTATTAACGCCGATCGTCGGGTTTCAGATGATCGGCGCCGCATATTTTCAGGCGGTGGGTAAGGCTTTGCCCGCTTTTATTCTGGCCCTTTCCAGACAGATTTTGTTTTTGCTTCCCTTACTTTTGGTTTTACCGCATCTTTTCCGATTAAACGGGGTCTGGGCTTCTTTTCCGCTGGCCGACAGTTTGTCGTTTCTGGTGACGCTATTTATGGTTTTACCCGAATGGCGCAGATTGAAACATGAAGCACAAATTTGATTTTGCCTTGGGTAAATCCGCTTATTAAATTAATATTAACTTTTTACTATACTTATTAATAAAAATACAATTCTTTTTGCAATTGTTGTCTCAACAGACTCAAATGTAAAATCAATCATTTAAATTCGTATTTGAGAATTATCGTTCATGCATTCTAATATAAATGAAATTTTAAAAGCTAAGTTTCCAATATACAAATCGAGCTGCAATTTAGTAATTAAATAAATTTAAGGCGTCAATGTATGAAAAATGGATTAACGTTTGAAAATTTGGTCAAAACTATTCAAGACGTACATGAACATTTTTCAGCCCAAGCCGGGAAAGCGATTAATGTTAGTTTAACTATGAGAAACTGGATGATCGGATTTTATATTTATGAGTATGAACAAAAAGGATCCGATCGAGCACGTTATGGCCATAATTTAATTGAAACAATAGCTGATCGATTGCAAAAGGCTAATATGAAACGTGTTAGCGCCAGAGAATTAAGAAGGTATAGGCAGTTTTATTTAATCTATCCCCAAATTCGGGATTCTTTGAGTCCCAAATATCAAACCAAGCTGTTTACTTTTCAAAAGACATCACGAATTCGGGAGTCATCGAGTCCCGAATTTAAGCTCAGTGGAAAAACGATTCTCGAGAAGCTTTCATTTACACATCTCATTGAGCTGATTAAAATCGATGATCCGGTAAAAAGATTATTTTATGAAACCGAATGCATTCGCGGGGGCTGGTCCGTACGTGAGCTTAAACGTTAAATTGCCAGTTTATATTATGAACGCTCGAGTCTTTCAAAAAATAAAGAAAAACTTATGGAAATGGTTCATTCAAGTTCAAGTATAGAAAAAGCAGATCCCAAATTGATAGTAAGAGATCCGTATGTTTTTGAATTTTTAGGATTAAAAGCTGCTGATGTAATGGACGAGTCTGATCTGGAAAGTCAGCTTTTAGACAAATTGCAGGAATTCCTTTTGGAATTAGGAAATGGTTTTTGTTTTGAAGCGCGACAAAAACGAATTCTCATCGGCGATACTTATGGCTTTGTTGATCTGGTTTTTTACCAACGCTTGCTAAAATGCCATATACTCATTGATCTAAAATTAGATGCATTTTCGCATGAATATATTGGCCTATTAAACACTTATGTAAGTTGGTTTAAAGAAAACATGATGACTTCGGGTGATAATCCACCTGTGGGAATTTTACTTTGTACGCAAAAAGACCATACTCTTGTTGAATATGCCTTGGCTGGCATGGATAATCGTTTATTTGTTTCTAAATACCAGCTTGAGTTACCTGATAAAGAAGCAATGCGAAAATTTTTAGAAGAAAAAATGCGTGAAATTCACGACTGAGCACCAACAGATAAATATTTTGAACTAAAAATTTACTCAATGCTATTTATCAATCGATCATTTGATCCATGATTAATGGAAACAATTCAATAAAAAACAAAGGCAATATTTTAAGCAAAAATAGAGAAATCATTTATGTTTACTCACAAATATGTTCCCCTTCAGCCAAAAACGCCACGGACGGTTCGCATCTTCTCCGGCGTAATCTACTCCGATGCGCGGTCCGCTGGCTATGTTCTCCTCCGGAATCAGAATATCCCGATCCTCAATCCAGATTTTGTTGCCGGTCAGGGGCAGCCCGTAATATGAAAGGTCTATGCCTAAGGATTGGGTTAATTTGCCCGGGCCATTACTTACCGCAGGCCTTAATGATTTCATTTTGCGCCGTTCCAGCATGTAATCAATTCCTTCAATCGGCTCAATTGCCCGAATCAGAATGGCGTCCGGTATGCCTTCCACATTGGACACCACATTAAACAACACGTACATACCATAAATCAAGTACACATAACTGAATCCCCCGGCGCGATAAATAATTTGCGTACGTTTGCTGGAATGCCCACGCCAGGCATGCGAAGCGCGGTCATTAACTCCTGCATAAGCTTCTGTCTCTACAATAATGCCCGCCGTGCGCCTGCCATGCACATTTGTAACCAATACCTTGCCTAAAAGTTGCCTAGCTACCTGTAAAACATCCGTTTGCAGATAAAATTCTCGGGGTAGTTTGTTGTTTTTTACATTCAACGATCTTGCTTTCTTTGTTCGGATATTTTTTAAATTAAAAAGATTTTCCGTGGCAATCAAAATGATTTAAGTGAATTATTGAAACCGGGCAGTGAAAAAAAAATTAGGTTCTCATTTTTATTTTCTCCTAAATTAGGTTTCAGTGGCAAGCAGTTTTGTGTTTGGGGATATGCGGAGGAGAGAGCCCATTCATGGGCTTTTATTTTTTGCGGAGCTGGCGGGGAAGGCAATGTCTGGGAAGGCAGGGCAAATCATTTTAATGATTTCTTCCCCGTACAAATAACAGGATTTATGATTTGCTTTAAATTGAATCCATTACTTAATAAGCGGGAATTACATGATTTATCATGTTGAAATAGCCGGTAAAGGTGGCATTACACAATATACTTTTAATCTTGTGACGCATTTAAAAAAACTGCGCCCCGAAGAATCTATTGCTATTCTCGGCGCCAAACATTACGAACTGGAAAAGCTGCCGAGGAAATTTACGCTTATCCGCTTGTTTAACCGCTTTAAAACCAACCCGGTTAAATTGTTTCGTTTTTTCGCTTTTAACATTGGACACGGAGATATTGTACACTTTCAGCTTAGCTCTTACCCACCCTTTGTTTTAACGCTCTTATTGCTTTTAAAAATAACGCATCGTCCAAATACCGTTGTAACTGTTCACAATGTTGTTTCCCACGAAACATCGTTTGCCACAAAACATATTCTGTTAGCTATTTACCGATTGGCTGATCAATTAATCGTTCATGCCCAACAGAATAAAAATGAATTAACCCAAAAATTCCGGATTCCGAAAAATAAAATTCACGTCATTCCTCATGGCAATTATCTTTTTGCTCAGGAACTTGGCTCCGCAAAGACCGAAGAGGTTCAGAAAGACCGGTTTGAACTATTGTTCTTTGGCTACATTCGGGCTTACAAAGGATTGGATCTGCTTTTAAAAAGCTTAAAAAAAGTTACAGAAAAAAATCCGAATATTCTGCTTAACATTGTGGGAAAACCGCATGAAGACTTTGGCAAATACGCTCAACTCATCGAATCTTTAAATCTGAAACCGTTTATCAACCTGCGGCTCGACTATGTGCCTTTCGAAGAAGTGCAGCATTATTTTTCCCGTTCCGATGTTGTCGTCTTACCATACAAAAGGATTTCACAAAGCGGTGTCATTTTTATGGCCTACGCTTTTGCGAAACCTGTCATTGCCACTAAAATAGGCGGTATCCCCGAAGTTGTAGAAGACGGTAAATCAGGTATTTTAATTCCCCCAAAAAACGAACAGGCATTAACCGAAGCTATTTTAAAACTTATGAATAATACCGCATTGGTTCGCCAAATGGGTGCTTACGCGCAAGAACTCTCACGCAGCAAATATTCTTGGCAGGCTATTGCCAAAAAAACGTGGGATTTGTACGATTATTTAAAGCAAAATTCAAAATAATATTCGGATTCTTAATCGTTAACGTTCATCTGTCCAATTTTTTCATTTTTAACACATAAGTCGGCGCAGCCTTTTTTTGAACCACAATCCCAGTTTCTCCAGAATATTTGATTCTTTTGTTCCCACCTGTCTTTAAATCAAGATTTTTACCAATTAAGAGTGGAAAAATTTGTAGAAAATTGTTAATATCTTATTTTATTAAAAAAGCGAATAAAGGAGCCATGCGTCTTACCAGTCCAAATCAATTAACGATATTGCGGATTCTTTTAACCCCTGTTTTTATTGTCTTTTTTCTGCTGGGCGGAACCACCAATATTCTGATCGCCAGTATCGTTTACCTTATTGCTTCGATTACCGACTGGTACGATGGCTACATGGCGCGAAAACTACATATGATCACCCGCTGGGGACAGTTCATGGACCCCTTGGCCGACAAACTCCTGGTTTCCTCCGCTTTGATTGTACTTGCCTACGAACATTATTTGTACTGGTGGATGGTCGCTCTGGTTATTCTGCGAGACTTTGTGGTAACCGGATTGCGCAGCTTTGCCCTTTATATTGGTAAACCCATCATTACATCCAATTTGGCCAAGTGGAAGACATTTGTACAGATGGGATTTATTTTTATTTTGCTTATTTACATCAACATTCCCAATTTGCCTGAAATTCGTATAAACAGCGTTGATCATCCTTACTTGCTTTGGACAACCTGGGTTATGCTCATCGTTGTGGCCCTGACCGTAATCAGCGGAACGCAATATTTAATTGTCAATCGTTCACATGTCTCCGAGCTTGCAAAACGCACTTACTCGGCTATTGTACACTGTTTTGAAAAGGAAAAATAAATGCGCAAATTTTTTATTTATGGATTCGGAACGGGATTAGGCACCGGCTATGCACCCATTGCCCCCGGCACAGCGGGTAGCTTGTTGGGTCTGGTACTTTTTTTCTTATTTCCGCTAAACGAATGGTACTGGCTGGCAATTACCGTGCTTGTATTTTTTATCGGTGTCTGGACTTCAACAATAATTGAAAAAGAAAAAGGAGAAGATCCACCCATAGTTGTTATTGATGAAGTAGTGGGCCAGTGGGTCGCCTTGCTGTTCATTCCTTTTTATTCTTTAAAGATTTACATTCTGGCCTTTTTATTATTCCGGTTATTTGACGTA
>Ga0256842_1003194_pt1 | contig 11094 bp, 8 predicted proteins | sample 4559240metaG_FD_185973 | JGI IMG/M metagenome (GOLD analysis project Ga0256842, IMG submission 185973) | Hydrothermal vent microbial communities from Guaymas Basin, Mexico - 4559-240 | ecosystem: Environmental > Aquatic > Marine > Hydrothermal vents | place: Mexico: Guaymas Basin | collected...
CCGGGTTAAAATAGACTTGTCACTCATAAATAGGTCCTCCACAAATTAATAAAACAGCGTTTCTTGCAGTTTAATCCAAGTCCAGCACTAGGGAAACTATTTTTTTATGTTTTTCACTCTTGCCATCATCAAATTAAATAAGATATGATTTATCGGATATAGTTATTGATAATAAAGGAGGTTGCTTATGCCCATATTTGAATACCAGTGTGAGCATTGTGGTCAGACCGTAGAAAAGATTCAACGCATTCCGCTTGCCGAAGTTCCCTGCCCGGCATGCGGTAAAAATGCATCAAGAACAGTCTCCCTGACCTCAGCGAGTGTTTCAACCGGTGGTGGATGCAGTGCCCCGGCAGGAAGCGGTTTTACCTGAGGCTAAACAAAAGAAAGGTGGAGTTCCACCTTGAAAGTATTTTCAACATTTTTGAAATATTCACATTTCAGAAATTATCACTGAACCAAGGAGAAGATTGAACATGTTAACAATCACAGACACAGCACGTGAAAAGTTCAAAGAGCTAATGAAGGAGCACACGGATAAGTTCCTTCGCGTTGTTTTTGAAGGCTTTGGCTGAGGTGGTCCCAGCCTGGGATTGACTCTGGACGAGTCAAAAAAAGAAGACGAAGTATACACCATCAATGAAATCGAACTGCTGATTGACGAGAACGTTCTTCCTCACACCAAAGAGAGTCAGATCGACTACATCAGCAATGCTTACGGCGAAGGATTCTCAATTGCTTCTGTCGGCGGCAGCAGTTGTGGAAGCGGTTGCAGTTGCTAATTTCATAGTGCAGCCCGAGTTTCAACTAAAAGAGCCCCGCTTCTTGAGAAGCGGGGCTCTTTTAGTATCAAAATGATTCTAACTTACAACAGGTTAAATTTTTCCAGAACTTTTACAGAGCCGAAAAAAGCGACCGCAATCAGAACCACCCACAAAAATACCATAATCATAACGACCTCCTTTAGTAACTCTTCTTATCAGCCGCAAGCTCTTCAAGAGAGAGCTTCTTGCTGTCCATCTGTCTCCAGGCCCAAATGATATAACCCAGCACAACCGGGATCAACAGGGCAACGTAGGTCATGACAGTCAGGGTGTAGTGACTGCTTGATGCATTATAGATCGTAAGGCTGCTGTTTAAATCAATTTTAGAGGGATAAAAGGCAGTATTGTTGTACCCGGCAGTAAAAAATACCGCAAGACACGTCAACACAGTTCCCAATCCGGAAGGCCAGATCCCGCGTACAGACGGGGTGAAACGATTCAGAACAACACCCAAGACAACCAGAACCAAACCAACCAGTAATAGAATCAGATTTAAAGGCATTTGAATCAGATTGTGAAGATATTTGTTGGCCTCCAGCACCACTGTTCCATCCACAGGATTGACAGCATAACCGTCCATGACCACAAGGCGCAGCAGGACAAAGAGGAGGAACGGCAGCAAACACAAAAGGTTATTGAATGCCGCCTTCTTCAGCTTGGCAACGAGTTCCTCATGATCAAGATTGCTCGCCAGATACAGAGCACCTAACGTTCTAGCGAGAAAAACCAGAAACAAGCCGAAACTGACGTTGAAGAAACTGAACGCGGCTTCCAAACCACGTAACGGATGATGCCACTGAACCAGATTGTAATCGTTCAGAGTAAAGTTGGAGCCGGTAAAGAATGTACCGACAGCCGCTCCAATCAACAGAATTCCGATTGACCCATTGATAAAGAGAAAAGCGTCATAAACGCCTTTTCCGAGAAAGTTATCGGGCTTGCGCCGATACTCGTAACTAACTGCCTGGATGATAAAAGTAAAGAGGATCAGAATCCACACCCAGTAGGCACCACCGAAGCTTGTTGCATAAAAAAGCGGGAATGCTGCGAAGAGTGCTCCGCCGAACAGAACCAGGGATGTAAAGGTCAGTTCCCATTTACGCCCAAGCGAATTGACGACAAGAATCTTTTCATCTTCACTCAAGGACAATGTTGACAACAAGGTCTGCCCGCCCTGAACAAAGGTCAGGAAAACAAACAAAGACCCAACCAAGGTAGTGATAAACCACCATAATTGTTGTAAAATCGACCAGTCTAAACTGCCAAACATAGTTTATTCTCCTTCCGGACCAATAGAAATCTGCTTGGCCATAATCTTAAGCTCGGCAATCAGCAAAGCAGTAAACAGAATGAGGAACATAAAGAACGTCACTTCGACAGTCCCGGCATCGAGATTAGAGCGGGCAATGGTGACGGGGAGAAGGTCCTGAATCGCCCACGGCTGCCGACCGACTTCGGTCACAATCCAACCTGCTTCATGGGCAACCAGACCAAGGACAAAGGAAAAGACCCCCAGTTTAAGAAGAAGCGGCTGCTTCTCAAGTTGATCTTTGTACAGAAGGAAAAGGTAGACCATAAATAGCAGGATAAAGAAGGTTCCCAGTCCAACCATGACACGGAAAGAATAAAAAATCAGCGGGACATAAGGAACGGCCTGCTCGGCATAATCGAGGTAGCCGTAGCCCAGATAATCACTATTTTCTTCAAATAGGCTTAGAGCTTTCGTTGCAGCAGCCTGATCTCCTGCTTTCTTAGCGGCTTTATAGTCACCAAGACCGGAAACAGCCAGCTTGCCACGTACCATTTTCTCTTTGACACCCATAATATTTTCAGCTTCGTTGCCGAAAACAAGATCATTAATCCCGGGGACAAAACTGTTGACATCACGATTAGCCAGCAGCGACAGAACCATCGGAACCTTGACCTGGAAGATGAAAGAATCTTCGTCATCACCCGGCTTTTTACTGAAATTCAGTAGCCCCGCAGCAACCAGCCCTGCGGAATGCTCACCATCATACAATCCTTCCATCGCAGCCAGCTTCATCGGTTGAACGTTGGCAGCATGGTAGGCGTGCTCATCACCGGTATAAGCAACAAATAGTGAAGCCAGTAACCCGAACGTACAGGCAACGGTCAATGAGCGTTTCGCAAACTTGATATGACGTTTTTTCAACAGATACCAGCTGGAAACAGCAACAACAAACAATGACGCATAGAGAAAGGCGGAACCTGTCACGTGAACAAAGTGACTGATCGCAACAGGTGAGAACACCAGTGCCGCAAAATCGGTCATTTCAAAACGAGCCAGATCAGGATTAAACGTCATTCCAACCGGATGCTGCATCCAGCCGTTAGCGATCAAAATCCAGACAGCCGAAAGATTGGAACCAATAGCAACCATCCATGTCGCAAACAGGTGAGCTTTCTTTGAAACACGATTCCATCCAAAGAACATTACGGCAAAGAATGTTGCTTCGAGGAAGAAAGCAGCAATTCCCTCGATCGCCAGCGGCGCCCCGAAGATATCGCCAACCATCCAGGAGTAGTTGGACCAGTTGGTGCCAAATTCAAACTCAAGAATGATTCCGGTTGCCACACCGATCGCAAAGTTAATCCCGAAGAGGGTCATCCAGAAGCGGGTCAACTTTTTCCAATGCTCATCTCCGGTTTTGACGTAAATTGACTCGAAAAAAGCGCAGATAAATGACAGGCCCAGTGTCAAAGGAACAAAGATCCAGTGATACATAGCCGTCAGGGCAAACGTGGCTCGCGCCCAGCTCACCATGGTTAAATCAATCTGTTCAATCACGTTTTTCCTCCTATCCGATTGTGGTTAGGGTTAGCATTCAAAGAATTAATGATTATCCGCCGCAGATTGGGTCAGATTAGACAACACATGGTCTGCCCGTTCGGCGTCCGTCGCAAAATTTGTTTCAAGAAAATTCGGGAAAAAGAAAACCTTTAGGATTGCAAACATGATGAAAAGCTTGATGAGGATGATTTTCCACAGTGTCCGCCCGAGAACCATCGACCGAAATCCGTCGTAGTACAGACTGAATGCATTTTTAAACATGACTTCACCACCTGAGGATATATGCAGAAATCGACATCAATATATAACTAACAGAGTTATATTTACACCCAATATCACCGATAGTCAAGAATAATTGTAACATCCAAAGTCAGATTTACAAGAATGCTAAACTTTCGTAATTGCTCATCATTCATGGTAACAAACCAGCCCAAAAGCCGACCAAAATGGTATGAAAACAACTGGATATATTTTAAATTAAAGCTTAATCTATCGAACAGAAAAGGGTTCCTCCTGTGGAAAGTGTGAGGAACTCTTAAAAACAGAGAAACAATAAAATCAAACTCCTTTTCGGTTTAAAAAATGAGACAACAAGAAACTCAGCAATCATTGTTTTTGCCAACCGACCGAGCTGAAATGGCACAACGAGGTTGGGACGGGCTGGATGTTCTATTCATCACCGGCGATGCCTATATAGACCATCCCGCCTTTGGGACACCTCTCCTGGCACGCCTGCTTGAAAATAAGGGGTTCCGCGTAGGGATTGTTGCCCAGCCCGACTGGAAAGATCCAGAATCTTTAAAAGTCATGGGACGGCCGCGATTGTTTGCTGCAATATCTGCCGGAGCAATGGACTCCCTCGTTAACCATTATACCGCAGCAAAAAAAATCCGCAGCAACGATGCTTATACCCCCGGGGGAGTTGCCGGAAAACGTCCTAACCGTGCAGTTATTGCTTATACCGCTGCAGTTAAAGGTGCGTTCAAGGGGCTGCCAACCGTCATTGGCGGTATCGAAGCGAGTCTGCGCCGGTTAGCTCACTATGATTACTGGTCAGACAAGGTCAGACGTTCCATCTTAATCGACAGTAAAGCCGATCTACTCATATTCGGGATGGCGGAAGCGGCAATCCTCGAAATCACCCGGCGACTTGACCGTGGCGAACAATTATCAACACTGACCGACATCAGAGGAACGGCCTTTGCGACAAAAGATCGTCCTGATGAGGGAATAATCCTTCCTTCTTTTGAAGAGGTTTTCCAATCAACGGATGCATACAATCGAGCTTTCAAGTTGTCAAGTCGGCAGGAAAACCCTTTCTCAGCAAAAATATTGATTCAACCCCATGCCGGGCGGCATGTCGTCATCAATCCTCCATCATTACCAATAACTGAACCTGAGATGGATAGCATTTATGCCCTCCCTTTCACCAGACAACCACATTCAATGTATACCGAAACGATTCCTGCGTTTGAGCAGATCCGTTATTCCATCACCAGTCACCGCGGCTGCTTTGGCGGCTGTTCGTTCTGTGCGATTACCCACCATCAGGGGAAAACAATTCAATCCCGTTCACAGCAATCGATCCTGCGTGAAGTTGAAATTATGACCGCTCAAAAAGATTTTCGCGGGACAATAAGTGATGTCGGTGGTCCAACCGCTAATATGTATGGTCTCAAGTGTGGAAATCACGAAGCTGAAAAGGTTTGCCAACGTCCAAGCTGCCTCTATCCAAAGATTTGTAACAATCTGATGACCAGTGATCGTCCTGCGACAACACTGCTGCAGTCAATCAGACAGCATGAGAATGTAAAACATACCTTTATTGCGTCGGGAGTTCGTTACGATCTATTTCCTGACCAGCAGCACTACTTTTCAGATCTACTCCAGCACCATGTTGGGGGTCTGTTAAAGGTTGCGCCCGAATCAACCAGCGATAATGTCACCAAAGTCATGCGCAAACCGGGGGCAGACGTATTTACCCGCTTTCTTGATCAGTTCCGCCGTGACAGCCGGGAGCTGGGGTTGCGGCAGGCAGTCGTTCCCTACATGATTAGTAATCATCCCGGTTGCACGCTGAACGATATGATTGACGTCGCACTCTACTTGAAACGCCATCGCCTCACCGTAGAGCAGGTTCAGGACTTCACTCCGACACCGGGGAGCCTCTCGACATGTATCTACCACACAGAAAAAGACCCCTATAGCGGTCAACCAATCCATGTGCCGCGTAGCACCAAGGAACGCCAACTGCAAAAATCCCTGCTTCTCTACCACCGTCCTGAATCACGGGCTAATATTCAGGAAGCCTTAAAAGTTTGCCGTCGTGAAAATGTCACCACTGAACTTCTCGGAGCAATCTCAGCAGTCAAAAAACGTAAACAAGAGAGCAAGAACCCCAAAAATAGCAGATCTCGCAGAAGATCTTCCTGAATTCAGCTTGCGCTTAAACCCAAACTGTATTTTTTTACCCTAAATAAAATTTTTCTTGACAATTTGGTGAGTTTTTTGTTTGTTTGCGACTGTAAAAAACAGTGTTTTGAATTAATAATCACACAACAAAAAGTTTAACATTACTTAATTTCCTACAGCAGGTTGATCACGTTCGACCGTCACCACCAGCCCTATCCCGGTCGGACAAAATTCTTATTTTTTTGTAAAGGGATGTCCAACATGTCAAAAAACAAAATGAAGCCCTCATTGCAAAATCCGCTCGCAGCTGCAGAAGAAGTCGAGTTCACCATTCCCGGTGAAGTTGCGGGTCAGTCAGGTCCTTACGAAGAGGTCATGAAGGAAGGCCACGATCTGATCCAGCGCCCGATAAAATCGGTTGCCGTCGGTCAAATTGAGAAACAGCATTTTAAAAAAAGGATGACCGTTTGGGAAAGAATTAAGGTCCTCACCGACAGCGAGCCGAACATTCTTTTCCAGAACTGGGGAAAGAACCTTGACGGTGCTTCATTGGTCACAGGTATCCTGAATATTGGTGGTCGTGATGTTGCCCTTTACGGACACGATTTTACTGTCCGTGCAGGCTCTATTGATGCAACCAATGGTCAAAAACTTGCTCGCTTGATGAACATGGCTGGCGAAAAAGGAATCCCACTCATCGGGATGAACGACTCGGCCGGTGCCTTTGTTCCCGCCGGTGTCGGTGGTCTCGACGGTTATGCCGAAGCATTTACTGCTCTGCGTAAAATCAGCGGTGTCGTTCCGACTGTCATGTGTATGTTTGGCTTCAATGCCGGTGGCGGTTCCTATCTACCACGACAAGGCAGCTTTGTTATCCAACCTGAAGATACCTTCTTCGGTCTGACGGGTCCGGGGGTTGTTAAGTCGGTTCTTGGTGAGGATATCACTCCCGAAGAACTCGGCGGACCAAAGGTTCATGCTGCGACAGGGGTTTCAGACATAACAGTTGCCGATGAGACAGCCGCACTGAGAACCGCAGTCCGCTTACTCAGTTATGTTCCGGACAACAATTTTTCCATGGCTCCATTCCAGGAGACCAGCGATCCACTCGACCGGAAAACCTGGGAGATCAACACTCTGTTGAAAAAAGCCTTCAATTCACCGACAGGTTTCAATACTCCATTTGATGTTTCGATCGTTATCCAGCAAATCTGTGATCATGGCGATTATTTTGAAATTCAGCCGACCCGTGCCCGTGAAGCGATCACCGCTTTCGGTCGTCTGGGCGGAAACGTTGTCGGTTTCGTCGCCAACAATTCGGCAGTCTCCTCAGGTCAGATCGACTGTGATTCTGCTGTCAAGATCGCCCGGTTTGTCCGTTTCTGTAACATCTACAACATTCCATTGATCTTCATGGAAGACACCACCGGATTCCTGCCGGGCCGAGATCAGGAAGCCCGCGGTATCGTTCAAGCCGGTCGCTCGATGCTCGATTCAATTGTTGATGTCCGTACTCCACGCATCTTACTGATTTTGCGGAATGCTTACGGTGGTGCTTACGCTTCCTACAACAACTATCCCACCGGAGCCGATTTGGTTCTGGCTCTGCCGACCACCCGCCTTGCAGTTATGGGTCCGGCCGGTAAAGAGTTTGTCTACAAAAAAGAGTTGCGGGCACTGCGTGGATCAATCAAGCAGCGAGTCGCTGACGGAACTCTGGAGCGGACCAAAGCTGGAATGGACGGAGCCGATGCTAAAGCCGATGCTGAGAAAGAGGCGGCTGAGTGGCTCAAACTTGAAGAAGCGGCTCTGAATATGCGTTACGAAAAAGAATTGATGAACCCAAAAGAGGGTCTTGCTCTCGGCTCGATCTCTTCACTGGTTATGCCGACCGATCTGCGTAAAGTTTTGGGAGAAAATCTCAACTTCTTCCTGCGCCATTACAAGCCATCGGCATGGCAGGGAGTTCAGCGCGAATTCCATTAATCGCTGAAAATTAGACTTTTTCGCCTTTACTTTAAATTACATGGAAAGTGGAGATTAAACCCATGGCTCAAAATACAGATTTATACGCAAACAACCCGTTGATTCATAAAGATCGTCGACTCGGCAAATCTTCGTCTGAGTGGGTTCGTTCTTTTGCCTGTGAGGATCTGGCTCCTTTGATCGTCTGTCGCGGTCCGATCCGTAAAGAAGCAATGGATGTCTATACCGAAATGGGAATCACCCACTTTGGCATCCTACTGTCAGAAAAAGATTCTATCGTTTACCCCAATGCCCTGTCCCCGGAGCTGCGTCAGCTTACCGATACCAGCCGGGTTCATCGTGTTCCGGATTATTCGGGAGCATCCAAGGAAGAGCGGGTTGAAAGAATCCAGCAGATTATCGATATTGCCAAGGACAATGGCTACAACGCTGTCTTCTCCGGTTACGGTTTCATGGCCGAAGATGATGAGTTTGTTGCTGCCATTGAAGATGCCGGACTGATGTTTATTGGTCCCTGCGCTGCAACTCAACGGGCTGCAGGTAAAAAGGACGAGGCAAAACGGACAGCACTTCAGGTTAACGTATCAGTAACACCGGGTATCGATAACGTGACCGCCCGGACTCTGCTGAAAAAACATCCGACCTATGACCAGCTGTTGGCGTTGGTGAAAGCCAAAGATCTCAACGTTGACAAAAAGGTCCTTGAGAACAAAGATCTGCCTCTCGAAGAACTGGCAGATATGATCCTCTTTGCTTCCTACGACAAAGGAATTGACCTCTTTACTATCGAAGAGCTCTGCGCTCAAGTTGAAATTGAGTGTGCCGAAATGTTCAAGAACTATCCCGGTGCCAGAATTCGCCTCAAAGCAATCGGCGGCGGTGGCGGTAAAGGACAGCGGATTCTTGGTGCATCTCTGCTGACCGTTAAAAATCCAACCGAGAAGCAGATCAAAGAGGCGGCATCTGATGCCCCGAGCCTAGTTCGTGAAATTCTCAATGAAGTTAAAACCAACGGTGTTGGCGACAACAAAAACATTCTGGTCGAATTGAACATCGAGCAAACCCGTCACAATGAAATTCAGCTGCTGGGGAATGGAAAGTGGAGTATTGCACTTGGCGGTCGTGACTGCTCATTGCAGATGCACGAACAGAAACTACTTGAAATCTCCGTCACTCAGGAAAGTCTTGCTGATGAGATCGCAAAAGCCAAGAAGGCTGGACTGAAGAAACAGCAGGCTGCTCTTGAATCGGATCTTAAAGTTCTGAAGCGGATGGAAGAAGAATCAGAGCGTTTCGGTGAAGCTGTCGGACTTGACTCTGCTTCAACCTTCGAATGTATCGTCGACGGAAGTCGCCACTACTTCATGGAAGTGAACACCCGGATTCAGGTTGAACACCGCGTTACCGAGCTTGTTTACAGCCTCAAATTTACCAACCCTGATGATGAGAACGATTTCTTCATCGTTGAGTCTCTGGTCGAAGCAATGGCTCTTCTGGCAATGCACAAACAACGCCTGCCCCGCCCGACCCGCGTCTCCCGTTTTGGTGCGGCAGCTGAAGCACGGTTGAATGCAACCGACTGCTCACTCTCTCCAAGTGCCGGTGGTTACGTCCGTTACTGGTCCAAGCCAATTGAAGGGGAAATTCGTGATGACCAGGGGATTTGTATCCCTAACCCTGACACCAACCAGTTCATGCGTTACCACCTTGCCGGAGCCTACGATTCCAATATCGCCCTATTACTGACCAAGGGTGATGACCGCAGTGCAAGTTATGAGCATCTCTCCAAAGTCCTCCGCAGTACAGTCCTGCGTGGTACAAACCTGGCAACCAACCTTGAATTTCATTATGGTCTGGTCAACTGGTTTATCGGCAACGGGATTATGGCAAAGCCAACAACCCGCTTTGTTGTCCCCTACCTGACCTTGGTTGGGAAAATCAAAGAGGAAGCTCAGAAAATTGATGTCGTTTATGCCTTCATCGCCATGAAGAAGCATTACGCTAAACTTTATGCTGACAACCCTGAAGCATTGAAGGCTGTTTCAGAGACCCTCGACCGCAAAGGGACTTTACTGACCCGGCCAATGGAGAAGCTCCTCACTGATCCCCATTTACTCTCGGGCTGGTTGAGTCTTAATCGCAAAAAATTCAGCATTAAAGATGGCAAAGTCACCTGGCTGTGTAACCCGCTGGTTATTCTTGAAGAGACTTACGAGTATCTCAATATGACCTGGCGTAAAGAGGCTCCGGCAGCTGAAGTTATCTGGACTCATGACCGTGATCTTCTTAACAGTGCTGTCTCTTTCTACGCTGAATTACGTGATCATTTCTCACTTAGCAAAGAAGAGTTTGTGAAACTCAACGACATCCTTGGCAAAACAAAACCACAAGGTGGCTACGATGCTGAAGCATGGGCACAGATTCAAGCCGCTCATGCCGGTTTTGAGATGGGCAACGAGCTCCTCGGCCTCCTGTTTATGATCGCTGACAAAATTGACTTCTATGCATTTAAAGTTGAAGACGATCTTGAAGTGACAATCCCTGAGTATCTTCATGACCCAGAGTTACAAGCGGCTATGAAGAAGATTCTGGTTCCACCACCGGCAACCAAAGCCGATGAAATTGTTACTCCGGGTGGAGGGATGTACTATGCTCAGGAAGCTCCGGGAATGCCGCCTTTCGTAGCTGAGGGGATGCATTTTGACAAAGGGCAGCCACTCTTCATCCTTGAAGTCATGAAAATGTTCAACAAAGTTCCTGCACCATTTGCCGGAACGATCGACAAGATCATTATTGAAGGTGGCGACGGAACAATTGTTCAAAAGGGTCAACCACTCTTCAAGGTGACCCCAGACGAGAAATTTGTTGAAGTCGATCCGAAAGCACTGGCAAAAGAGAAGCAAACGGTCACTGCTGAATTTTTGCAAAGCGTCTTGTAGCCTCAGACGTATCGCAATAACAAAAAAAGGCTCCGAAGATTCGGAGCCTTTTTTTTATTTTACAAAATAGAAATGATCAGAGATTAAAACACGCCACCGCCTGCACCACCGCCTGCACCAC
>Ga0256842_1003195_pt1 | contig 11090 bp, 7 predicted proteins | sample 4559240metaG_FD_185973 | JGI IMG/M metagenome (GOLD analysis project Ga0256842, IMG submission 185973) | Hydrothermal vent microbial communities from Guaymas Basin, Mexico - 4559-240 | ecosystem: Environmental > Aquatic > Marine > Hydrothermal vents | place: Mexico: Guaymas Basin | collected...
AAGGAGGCGTTGCGGCTGCTGTGGACGCCGACGATATCGCTTTGCATGTCGAAGATACTCTCAAAGCCGGGGCTGGACTCTGCAGAAAAGAGGCTGTGGAGACGATGATCGAAGAGAGCCTCATTGTAATACCCGATCTGATACAAAGAGGTTTCGGTTTTGACCGTGACGAAAAAGGGAATCTTCTTTATACAAAAGAGGCCGCGCATAGCAGGCCGCGTATCCTGCATGCAGGAGGAGACGCTACGGGGCGCTATATGCACCAGTTTCTCATGCAGGAAAACCCTCATCCGCTCGTCTATAATGTCAGGGTTTTCGATCTGCTTCGTGCAGGCGACACCTGTTATGGCATAAGAGCGTTGATTAACGATGAGATCAATGAGCTATATGCCGACAATATCATCATCGCCAGCGGCGGGGTAGGCAGTCTCTATGCATACCACACCAACTCCCGCACCATCAGCTCCGATCTGCACGGGATTTGCCTGGAGCGTGGAATAAAGCTGGAGATGATGGAGATGATGCAGTTCCACCCGACGGTGTATGTGGATAACCCGTGGGCCAGAAAGCAGCTGCTGACTGAAGCGCTTAGAGGAGAGGGCGCTCATATCGTAGATGAAGAGGGTCGTAGATTTTTGTTCGATTATGACGAGAGGGGAGAGCTTGCGCCCAGAGATATCGTCAGTCGCGCGATATTCGATTACAAAAAGCGGCATGGCGGGAAAGTATATCTAAAGATGGATATGTTCGACGAAGATTTTTTCGCCAAAAGATTTCCGAATATCAAACGGGCGATGGCGTCGGTAGGATATAGCCTGCCTCATGATCTAGTGCCGATCTCCCCGGCTTTTCATTACGCTATAGGCGGAATTGCCAGTGATCTGGATGGCATGATTGCGGGCCTGGAGAACCTCTATGTCGTCGGAGAGGCGGCCAGTACCGGTGTTCACGGGGCCAATCGTCTGGCGAGCAATTCGCTGCTCGAAGGGCTGGTTTTTGGTCGCCGGGCCGCATTGAAGGTGAACGAAAAAGGTTACAGCTGGAGTCATAAGCCGCCATTTGCCGAATTCAAGGGTAATCTCGTCGAAAAAGACGATACGATCCTCAAGCAGCGTCTTCGCCGTACGATGTGGCAGGAGGTGGGGATCGTCCGTACCACTTCCGGACTGCATCGAGCGCTCGATTTTGTCGATGACGTACAGCATCTGACAATCGGTCGGCTGCTGGCTCTGCGTCTCAAAACGGCCAGGAAGATCATCGAATCGGCCATGGAACGCAAAGAGTCTGTCGGCGCACACTACATCATCAATGAGTAGCGCCGATATAGTTTATAACAAATCCAAAGGATAACCATGCACGAAGCGACGTTTCATTTGACGACGACTTGGGTCGGAATCATAGATTTGGCGATCTTTATCATCGCCTATTACTTTATTGCCACCGAAGAGAAATATGAGATAAACAAGGCAAAACCGGCGCTTTTTGCGGGTACGTTCATGTTTATGCTCATAGGCGTTTATTTCACCGTCAACGGTATGGACCCGGATCCCATGCATGATGAGATGGAGAAGTTGATACTGGAGATCGCGGAGATTTTCTTCTTCCTTTTTGTCGCGATGACCTTTATCGAGACTCTGATCGAGAGGCGGGTTTTTGATGTATTGAAGTATAAGCTGGTCTCCAAAGGGTACAGCTACAAAAAGCTTTTCTGGTTGACGGGACTTCTTTCGTTTTTCATCTCTCCTGTGGCCGACAACCTCACTACGGCACTGATTCTTTCGACTGTGCTCTTTACGATCGACAAGACAAATACCAACTTTCTGGTGCCGGGCGCAATCAATATTGTCGTGGCGGCCAATGCCGGCGGCGCATGGAGTCCGTTTGGTGATATCACGACATTGATGGCGTGGACTGCAGGAAAAGGGGAGTTTGTCGATTTTCTCTTCCTTTTCGTCCCATCGGTCGCCAGCTGGCTTCTGACCGGATGGCTGCTGTCTCTTTACGTTCCCAAAGGAGAGCCTCATTTCAATATCGCCACCGAAGAGATTCCACAGATGAAGGAGGGCGGAAAGACTGTCATATGGCTGGGAATATCTACGATCGCGATTGCGGTTATCGGTCATCAGCTCTTTCACTTTCCCGCCATGTGGGGCATGATGTTCGGCCTTTCGCTTTTGAAGCTTCACTCCTTCAAGCTCTCGCGCAACGGGCATGACGGATACAATATATTCGTCAACATGAAAAAGGTCGAAAACGATACGCTTCTCTTCTTTTTCGGAATTCTATCGGCAGTCGGTGCGCTCCACTTCCTCGGATATCTCGACTATATACACGATCTATACAGCTTGATCGGGCCTACCGCCGCGAATATCGGGGTCGGATTTATATCCGCCATCGTCGATAACGTCCCTGTAATGAGTGCCATATTGAAAGCGAGTCCCGAAATGGGTATCGATCAGTGGATGCTGGTAACCCTTACGGCCGGTATCGGAGGCAGTCTTATCAGCTTTGGATCTGCCGCGGGCGTGGGCGTTATGGGTCGTATGCGCGGTATATACACATTCAACGCACATATCAAGCTGGCATGGACGGTGTTGGCAGGTTATGTCCTAGCAATGATCCTTTGGTATATACAGTTTGAGATTATGGGGCTTTATTGATTCAGGCAATATAGGTAGAGCTTCTTTCTGACTTCGGCGCCCTTCAGGGCGCCTCCAACTTTCTTTCGCTAAAATTACGATATCACAATCTCCAAGGATCACAATTTGAAAGATGTAAGCATTATAGTGCTCGATTTCGGGTCCCAATATACGCAGTTGATCGCACGTAGGCTGCGAGAAGAGAAGATTTACTGCGAAATAGTACCATGTTTCACCAAGGTAGAAGAGCTTAAAAAGAAAAATCCCAAAGGGATAATATTCAGCGGGGGCCCAGCGTCGGTATACGACAAGGATGCCCTCGATGTGGATAAAGCCATATACGAGATGGGAGTGCCTATTCTTGGCATCTGTTATGGAATGCAAAGAATCGCTGTCGATTTCGGCGGAAAGGTTGTCCGCGCCCTGCATCACGAATATGGCAAGGCGGAGCTCCATTTTTATGAAGAGAATGGTCATCTTTCGCCACTTTTTGAAGGGTGCCACGACGGTACCGTAGTGTGGATGAGCCACTCCGATCGAGTCGAAAGCCTGCCCGAGGGCTTCAAGCCTATCGCCTATAGCGACAACTCTCCTTATGCGGCTATCGCCAATGAATCGCGCAAAGTCTATGCTCTGCAGTTTCATCCCGAGGTGCACCACACCGAGGAGGGACACATCATGCTCAAAAACTTTGCCCGCAAGATATGCCAGGTGACGGAAAAGTGGGATATGGGTCATTTTTTGAAAGAGCAGATCGAGAAGATACGCGAGCGGGTGGGTGATGGAAAAGTGCTCTGTGCCCTTAGCGGAGGAGTGGATTCTTCGGTTGTAGCGGCTCTTCTTTACGAAGCGATTGGAGATCAGCTCATTCCTGTTTTCGTAGATAACGGCCTGCTTCGAAAAGGAGAACGCGAACAGGTCGAGAGTGTATTCAAAGTACATCTCAAAGTTCCTTTGATCACCGTGGATGCAAGTGAACATTTTCTGGTTAGATTGGCTGGCGTAACCGATCCGGAGCGAAAGCGCAAAATCATCGGGCATACATTCATCGAAGTTTTTGAGCAGGAAGCTAAAAAGCATGAAGGAATCAGATTTTTGGCACAGGGGACTCTCTATCCGGATGTCATCGAATCTGTTTCGGTCAAGGGGCCGAGCAAAACGATCAAATCGCACCACAACGTAGGAGGTCTTCCCGACTGGATGGATTTCGAGCTTATCGAGCCGTTGCGCGAACTTTTCAAAGACGAAGTGCGCAAACTAGGGCTGGAGCTCGGCCTGCCCAAATCGCTTGTCAATCGCCATCCATTCCCTGGCCCCGGCCTTGCCATCCGCATCATGGGGGATGTGAATATCTACGATCTCGATCTGTTGCGCGAAGCCGATTCCATTCTGCTCGAAGAGTTGAAAGCGAGTGGATATTACGACAAGACATGGCAGGCGTTCGCTGTACTGTTGAACGTCAAGAGTGTCGGAGTCATGGGTGATAATCGAACCTACGAAAACACTGTCTGTGTACGGGTGGTGGAATCGGTAGATGGTATGACGGCTACGTTCGCCCATCTTCCCCACGATCTTCTGGAGCGCATCAGTCGCCGTATCATCAACGAGGTGGATGGAATCAACCGCGTCGTCTACGATATCAGTTCCAAGCCGCCGGCAACGATCGAATGGGAGTAGATCGACCTATCTATCTCCTTTCTCCTACGCGGCGTTCGGGGGTGCACCATCTTCCAATGATCCGTTTCGAGACGATTTCTCAGGATATCGATTTCAGTGGATACGATGGATTGATTTTGACTTCGAAGCAGGGAGTGAAAGCGCTGGATGAAGTGAGCGAAGGGGCATGGCGCGCACTGCCGGCAGCCGCCATCGGAGAAATGACTGCCGCTGAAATATCCGCACGGGGAGCGGAGGTGCTCTATGTCGCTTCCAAAGCTTATGGTGATGTGCTGGCGAAAGAGCTTGCGGTCCGTTTCAAAGGGTTTCGATGGCTCTATCCGCGCCCCAAAGTGGTAGTTTCCAAGATCGCCGCCGATTTGGCCGCTGCCGGGGTGTCGGTAGAGGAGAAAGTGATCTACGAAACGGTATGTGTCGATTACGGCAGCGATCAAAGACCCAAGCCCGGTGCAATCCTTATCTTCACCTCCCCTTCCATAGTGCAATGTTTTCTAAAGAGTTTTGGATGGGACGATACATGGAGAGCCGTGGCGATAGGAAAAAAGAGTGCACAGGCATTTGAAAAAGATATCCCTGTCTGTATGAGCGACTCCCCTTCTATCGATGACGCTATCGAAATGGCACGTTTTTTAGCTACCGGTAAAGAAAAAGGGGTATAATATAATTTGTAACTGGGCGGTGCGCTACCCGCATATCGGGGGTCCAACACTTTGATAATGCGGGATCGTGTAGATGCGCCGTGTGTCGGTGACTTCGTTCGAGCCGGTGCTCCCGGCGAGAAGCTGCCGCCTAAAGCGCATCTCCATCCTGCACCGTTGGTCTATGATGGACCACACTCAAGCGTGAACGCCCGCCCGGTTACACTCTCTATCTGTGAGTATTGAAAAGCGAAATCCATTTTTCTATAAGACATTGTTTTTCAATCTTCATAAAAAATTTCCAAAAAGGTAACGTGATATGAAAGTGATGGTTGTCGGAAGCGGTGGGCGTGAATATGCGATAGGTCGGGCACTGAACAAAGATAACGATGTCGAGAAGATCTATTTCGCACCTGGAAATGGCGCTACTTTGCAATTGGGCGAAAATATAGAAATCTCCGACTACGACGCCCTTGCTGATTATGTCGAAAAAGAGGGGATCGACCTTACTATCGTAGGCCCAGAGGCGCCACTGGCTGGCGGTATCGTGGATATTTTCAAGTCCCGTGGCCTGAAAATTTTCGGACCCGATAAAAAGGCCGCTCAACTTGAAGGAAGCAAAATATTCATGAAAAATTTTCTGGCGCGTCACAATATTCCTACGGCCAGATATATCGAAACAGATAGTGTGGAGAAGGCGTTCAGGTTCATCGATACGCTCGAAGCGCCTATTGTCGTAAAAGCTGATGGCCTTTGCGCCGGCAAGGGCGTCATAATCGCACCAAATGCCGATGAGGCAAAAAGAGCGGCTTCGGAGATGCTAAGCGGCAAAGCGTTTGGTGAAGCCGGACAGAAGATTGTCGTAGAAGAGTATCTCGACGGTTATGAGCTCTCGCTTTTTGCTATATGTGACGGCAAAGATTATGTGATACTGCCCGCTGCCCAGGACCATAAGCGGCTGCTCGACAACGACGAGGGTCCGAACACGGGTGGCATGGGAGCCTATGCCCCTACGCCGCTTATCGACGAAACTCTTTATAAAAAGATAGAAGAGCGTATCATTAGGCCTACAGTCGAGGGAATGGCGGATGAGGGTATGCCTTTTGAGGGCGTGCTTTTTGCAGGATTGATGATCGTGAATGGCGAGCCCTATACGTTGGAATTCAATGTCCGCTTCGGAGATCCGGAGTGTGAGGTGCTGATGCCGCTACTAAAGACCCCGGCTGGAGAACTGTTCGACAAGGCCGCATCGGGTCGCCTCGATGAGCTGGATGTGAAATTCAGTGACCAGTATGCCGTGGGTGTGGTGATGGCAAGCAAGCATTATCCATATAAAAGCAGTGAACCTACGGAGATCATCGTTGACAAGATCGTGCATACCGAACTTGCGGACAAAGCGCATATAGACTATGCGGGTGTCAGTCTTATCGATGGAAAGCTGATGGCTACCGGAGGACGTGTTTTAGTCTGCGTAGGATTGGGAGATACGATCAAAGAGGCCAGGGACAATGCATACATGCTCTGTGGCCAGGTACATTTTGCAGGCAAACAGTTTCGCAGCGATATTGCATATCAGGCACTTCGAGACGCCAAAGCATAATCTCCGATGTATGTCGTAAAAAGTACAGTATCGGATTCTTTTTCTCCTTCATCGTCAAAGGGAGTTTTTAAAGGTGCCTTTTAGACTCCTTTTTTTGTCGCTTTTGGTGCACCTTTGTGTTTGTGCCGCACCCATTTCAAATACGCAGATGAGAGTGGAGGTGATGGCAGCCCAGCTCGTTCAAGAAGCCAAGACGCTTGACTTGGATGGTGATATAGTTATATTTTATGGTGATGTGGTTCTTTTGGCCGATCGTGCCCATTATAATGCCGAAAGTTTCATATTGGAGCTTTCGGGTCATGTGGCGATGATCAGAGATATGGCCTATGCATCTTTGGGTGAGCGAATGGAAGTAGATCTGAAAAAAGATCGTGCCGAAATGAAGAGTCTTTTCATTATGGATTATAACTCCGAACTATGGCTTCGCGGCAAAGAGGCAGTTCGAAACAAGGATCTGCTTACACTTTCCCATGCGCTGGTTTCAAGTTGCGATGTCGAGTGTCCTGATTGGTATCTGAAATTCAGCTCACTGGATTTCAATAGCACGCGCCAGTGGATGAATGTCTACAATCCTGTAATTTATATGGCAGACGTACCGGTGCTCTATTTTCCATATCTCGGTTTTTCGACAAATCACAAGCGTCGCACGGGGCTTTTGCGGCCCGATATCGGCGTATCCTCCCGCGACGGTATTTTTTATGCCCAGCCCGTTTTTATAGCCCCCGATCCGCAGTGGGATCTGCAGATTACCCCACAGATAAGATTTTCCCGCGGCAAAGGGATCTATGGAGATTTTCGTTTTGTAGATACTCCACACTCAAGAGGAGAGATCAAAAGCGGATTCTTTCACAGCAAACGATCGTTTATAGACCAGTACAATCTGAAAAACAGCTCTCATTATGGTTTTGAGGTCAGATATGACTCCAGCTCCATTTTCGCCGATGAAGCAGGCGATAATCATGACGGGGTCTACGTTGATATTACCTATCTGAACGATCCGGATTATCTGAATCTGCAGGCGCGTTCGGCATCCGAGCTCGCCAACAGTTCCCAAGTGCTATCCCGCTTCAACTACTATTACAACACTCCCCAAAACTATGTGGGTGTGTATGGAAAATATTTTATCGACACTTCTCTCTCTTCAAACAAAGATACAGTGCAGAGTCTTCCGATCGTTCAGCTGCACCATTATCAAAACAGGCTGTTTGGCTGGGATGCTCTAAACTATTTTGCAGATTATCGATTGACAAATTTTTTCAGTGGAACTGGAAAGAACATCCAGATGCAAGAACTCAACGCCCCTTTGATCTTTTATACCGATTTTTTCGACGAATACTTGAAGCTGTCGATTTCCGAAAACCTCTATTACGCTTATGCTGGATATCACAATATGCCTAAAAGTGCAGAGGGAAACTACTACCAGATGTTTAGAAATTACCATAAAATCGATATTTACAGTGATTTGGCAAAGAAGTATGGATCGGTGTTTCATACGATGCAGCTGCGCGCGACATACAACAAGCCCAGCTTCAGCAGTGAAAATGGCTACATGGACCCCTCGGTCTCCATTCTTCGTTCTCCAAGTGAAAACATGACACTCAGTTCCATAAATTATTTTTATAACGACAGCGATGAATTTTTCTATTATCGTATAGCACAACCGATACTTTACGAAAAGAGTGACCATCGTTACGCGGATCTGGAACAGGAGGTCCGCTACCGTTTTTTAAAAAATTATGAACTCTATACCGATCTGTTTTATTCGTATTACCAAAAGGGGGTCACCGCTGCCACTTCGCACATCAAATACAGCGATTTGGTCTATGATATAATGTTGACACATTTCTATAAAACGTTAAATAGCAGTACAACATCAGATTTTTTTACGCTCAATGCAACATATAGAAGCGAAAGTGCCAACGATTGGTATGGTGAAGTGGCTTACGATAATCTTGATAGCAAGATGAATAGATGGGGGGTGGGAGTGCATCTTTTCAGGCACTGCTGGGACCTCAACCTCGGCATCAAGGATGAACGTAGGCCAATTCTTACCTCCGCTGGTGCACAATCGGTGGATAACCTGGTTTTTTATTTTCAGATCAACCTCGTGCCACTGGGTGGTTTCGAGCATACATATGAACAGGAGTTTTAATGAAGACGGAAGCCAAAGTTGGCCTTTTTGTCGCTATAGGTCTTGTGCTTCTCTTTCTTTTGAGCACCCAGGTCAATCGTTTTCAGGGGGTAGGCAAGAAAGGGTACGACGTACAAGCGGTAGTCAGTGATGCAAGTGGGCTTGAGCGGCATGCCAAAGTGAAGATGAAAGGTGTAGAGATCGGCTATGTCAAGGATATTTCTCTTTCAGGAACAAAAGTCGTTTTGACTCTGTTTGTCTATAAAAACGCCAAGATTCCGAGCGATTCACAGGTCGTATTGACACAGGAATCTTTGCTGGGCGGCAAATATATAAATATCATTCCCGGGAAGACCGACCGATATCTTGGGCAAAATGGCAAGCTTACCAGGGAGAAACCGACCGCCTCGCTCGATGAGATGGGTTTGAAGGTGACCGAAGCCGCCGAAGAGCTCAAAGGATTTATCCATGAGCTGCGAGAAACCCTGAATCCCGAAAGCCGCACGCATCTGCAAAAGACATTCAGCAATTTAGATACCATTACAAGCGATCTGAAAGAGGTTGTCGCAAGCAATAAAGAGGGTATAGACAGATTGGTGAAAAATATCAACGATGCCGCTGAAAAGTTCGGTACGATGTCCGCGAAATTTTCTTCAAGCGCCGATACGATCAATTCCGATCTGCCCGATATCATGGCCAAACTCCAAAAAACACTCGATTCGTTTCATGGTGTAGGTGATACGTTAAACGGTAGACTGCCTAAGCTCGTAGACAAATTCGAATCGCTCGAAGATAATCTGGATATTGTGATCAAGGAGAACAGAAAACCGCTTAAAAACGCCCTCGCTTCCGTCGATGGTTTTTTCAAAAAAGGGACCGGTACGATCGACAAGCTCGACGACTATCTCGATTCCATTACCCAAAGCAGGCTCGATATGGGACTCTACTCCTACTATCAGGCAAACGATGCAAAACTCAAAGGTGGGATGCATCTTGATTATCGCCCATATTATACACGGCACTATATGTTCGATATCGTATCTGCCCCCGACTATTCCAAAAAGATCAATGGCAAATATCCTGCCGACATGGATCACGAGAGCGGTAAATTTTACGTTTCGGCGCAGATCGGGAAGAGATACGATGATTTCATGGTGCGTGGCGGGCTTATCGAAAGTACCGCAGGAGCGGGAATCGACTATTATGCCTTTTACGACAAGTTGAAGCTGACGTTCGATGCCTACGATTTCGATGCGACAAACGATCTTCGTGGAACAAACCCTCATTTAAGGGCGATGGCGCGTTATCGTTTTTTAAAACATATCGATGGCTACATAGGCGCCGACAATTTTCTAAACTCCGATGCGGCGAATATGTTCATGGGACTTGGTATTTCGTTCGAGGATGATCGTATCAAATATCTGCTCGGTGCCGGAGCCAGCGCGGGTGCCGGTGCCTCGAAGTGAGTGCGGCATTCAAAAAAATCCATGAAGCTCTCGATACGCTGGGGCTGCCGACAAGGGTATCGCTCAAGGATATAAAGGCGCGCTACCGGTATCTCGCATCGGGGAAACACCCCGATGTGGGTGGCGATACAGAAGAGATGGCGCGCATTAACGAAGCCTATAGAATTTTGAAAAACTACATCGAAAACTATCGCTTCTCTTTCAGTGAAGAAGAGATAGGAGAGCAGTTTCCCCAGGAGGCTCATGCCAGTCGTTTCAGGTTTTGAAAATAATTATAAAAACAATAAGCAAGAAGGAACAATAAAATGAAATGTACATTCGAATTCGATATGAACAATCGGGATTTGGTTATAGAGACAGGAAAGGTGGCCAGACAGGCCAATGGCGCTGTGATGCTACGAAGTGGCAAGACGGTACTGCTTGCAACGGCCGTCATGGATGACAAGCCGGTCGATGAACACTTTCTGCCTCTTACCGTACAGTATATAGAAAAGAGCTATGCTGCAGGAAAAATCCCCGGTGGTTTTTTTAAGCGTGAATCCAAGCCCAGCGATTTCGAGACACTCACTTCGAGGCTGATCGATCGCTCCATTCGCCCGCTTTTCCCCAAAGGATTCTATAATCCTGTACAGGTTACAGTGATGCTGCTTAGTGTCGATGAAGATGCAGATCTTCAGGTGCTTGCACTTGATGCCGCTTCAGCTACACTTTCTCTTTCGGATATCCCCTTCGAGCGAGCTGTATCCGGTGTAAGAATCGGACGAAAAGATGGTGAGTTCGTTCTCAATCCAAAACTCTCTGAGCTGGAAGAGGGAACGCTGGACCTTTTCGTGTCCGGCACCAAAGAAGATCTGCTTATGATAGAGATGCGCGCGATCGGAACCGTAGATGTGGAGATAGAGCCCAGTGTAGCGGTCGATCCTTTGATGGACCCTATGC
>Ga0256842_1003196_pt1 | contig 11090 bp, 9 predicted proteins | sample 4559240metaG_FD_185973 | JGI IMG/M metagenome (GOLD analysis project Ga0256842, IMG submission 185973) | Hydrothermal vent microbial communities from Guaymas Basin, Mexico - 4559-240 | ecosystem: Environmental > Aquatic > Marine > Hydrothermal vents | place: Mexico: Guaymas Basin | collected...
GCAATACAGATTCTTTGCTTCTGTCCTCCCGATAGATTTGACGCTTTACCATGCAAAACTTCATCATATTTGTTCGGTAATTTTTCGATAAATTCATCTGCATAAGCTATTTTTGCAACTTTTTTGATTTTTTCTAACGATTGTGGCTCTGTAGATCCATAGCTGATATTATTGGCAATTGTATCTGTAAATAGAATGGATTGTTGTGTAACTGTTCCAAACAGGGTACGTAAATTTTGAAGTTTAATATCTTTTATATTTATTCCATCAATCTCAATAGATCCGCTTTGAACATCATACATTCTTGCTAATAAATTAATTAAAGTTGTTTTACCGGAACCGCTGGAACCTACTAAAGCAACTTGCTCACCTTTGTTGATTGTTAGATTTATATCTTTAAGAACTTTTTCATATTCATACGCAAAAGAGAGATTTTTAAATTCAATTTTACTATCAAAACTTTTTTTACTTACAGCATTTTCAGATTCTTTAATCTCACTTCGGCGATTTAAGATTTCCGAAATACGATCTAAAGAAACCAGAGCTTTACGTATGTTGGAGTATGCTTTTGTTAATTGCTTCATCGGATGTAACATACTAAATATTGCTAATAAAAAAGCTGTAAAGCTTCCTAATGTAAAATCTGTGGAATTATCTAAGATTGTACCACCACCAATTACTAAAACAATTATGCCGATTATTGTTCCGTTTAATTCGGAAAGAGGTACGCTTACTGAACGATAAATTCTACTTTTACGGAATGCTTCGAAGTACTTCTGATTTATCTTTTCAAATTTCCTCATCTCTTCTTGCTCTTTAGCAAATGCTTTTACTACTCGGATGTTGTTCAACACCTCTTCTACTGTGGAAAACATAGATGAAGATTGAGATTGAATTCTATGTGCATATTTTTTTAATTTATTTCCAATAAAATTGAGCACAATTAAAAATACAGGTAAGATGATCAATGTGAGTAAAAATAATCTTGTATTTAATATCAAAGCTACTTGAATATAAAAAGCTAATAATATTATGTTTTGCAAAGCAAGTAATAGTTTGGAAATAAAAAGATTACCAACAATTTTTACATCGGAAACCATGCGAACCAAAGAATCACCAACTCTATTTTTCCCAAAAAAAGCTAATGACTGATTTAAATATTGATGAAACATCTTGTTACGAATTTCTTGGTTAGTTCTTCCTACCAAATTAGCTGACATCATTTTATTGAAGAAGAAGAAGACATTTTTAACGATTGTTAATACTAAAATCGAAATACTAATAATCCAAAGCAATAACATCTGATCAGTATTAACCAAGATATGTTCAAAACTTTTTAGCAAAGGTTGGTAATAATCTTTTCCATTAAATATTTGTAAACTGTGATTCTCAAAAAAAAGATTTATAGCTTTCACTACTGCTTGGTTTACTTCAGAAAAAGTTGTGTATAGCTCAGCTTGATGTAAATCCCCAAAAACATAATCAAACAAAGGTACTGCCATGGAAATGCTTACACTACTAAACAAAGCAAAGCCTATCATAAAAAAGATACCGCCCACCAAGTAACCCCAGTGGTTCATTAAAATTTTATATATTCTTTTTAAGTTTCTCATTTTTTTATTTTCCCTAAATTTTATTGAAAATTATATCTTTTTTTTGCTGTATGCTATGTCAATAAGAAAGTGCTAATTGTGGTTTTATCCCGGATAATGTTACAGAAGGTGCGATTGAGCAATCGCACTTTTGATTGTTATCCTGAGTGATTCCGATTTATCGGAATTTTATCGAAGGATGGAGAAAATCACATTTTTTTTGTCCACGGATTGCACGGATAAACACGGATAATTATTGATATAGGCATTATCATTGTTGAAATACTATGTTTTCAATTATAGCGCAACCTGCTTAGTTGCGGAAGAAAACAAGCTGGCAGCTTGTTACTTCTTACTAGTCACTTCTTCCTTTTCACTTTTCACTTTTGCAACTGCATGATGAAAATGTCATAACTATTTTAAGACAGAAGATTAGGTTTGCAAAGGGGATAAATTGAACTTTGTGTTAGAAAATTCAAAAGAAGTGGTTGACAGATAATTTACACAATAAGATTTGAACCTTTTAGAAGAAAATTCAAAAGGTTAATAAATGTTTGTGCTTCTTAAATATTTTTTTAAATTGGAGTAGAAAGATGGGCAAAAAACAGGAAATTATTGAAGCTGCAGAAGCGGTTTTCTTGAAATTTGGAATCAGAAAAATCACCTTGGATGACATTGCTCGAGCTTGTGGAATGAAAAAAACAGCACTTTATTACTATTTTAAAAACAAGGATGCGATTATTGTGGCAATGTTAGAAAACAACTTTGCAGAACTTTTTAATAAAGTTAAAGCGGAAGTTGATAAGGAAGAGGGAGTTCAAAACAGATTAAAAGCTTTTATGAGATCAAGAATAAATGAGATGCGAGCTAATCTGCCATTGATTAAGCTTTTTCAGGATGAGGATAATTTATCTATGAAAACCGTAAGACTTTTGGAAGAAAATCGAACTATTATTGTTAATAAAGATTTTTGTTTGATCCAAGAAATATTATCAAAGGGAATAGAAAACAAGAAGATTTCTTATGAGTTAAATGATTCATTGGTATTGATGATAATGGGTGCTACATATGGAGCATTTGTAGGAAAATTTATAGAGAATTCGAATTGGGAAATAGATAAAATGATAGATACTACAATAGATGTGATTTTTAATGGAATAAAATAAAAGGAGATCTTATGAAGCAATATTTACTAATTATTCTCATAATATTTTCAGTTTCGATTTTGTTTACAAAACAAAATTTAAGTTTAGCTGAAAGTATCAAATTGGCAAAAGAGAATAATAAAGAGTTGCAAAAGGCAGGTGCTGAGATGCGTCAGCCATTAGGTGTGGTAAGTATTGGCGGGATAATTGTCTCTACGCTTCTTACATTGTATGTGATACCGGCATTGTATTATCTTACAACTAAGAAAAATCTTAAATTGGAAGAACGTGTTTAAATTTATACTATGAGCCGATTTATATTGGTCGGTTCATTTTTTTTTGAGGATATTATGAAACATAAGTTAACATTTATAAATGTAGCAATATCAATGCTTTCCGAGGGTAAGCAGAAAAATGAATTAGTGCAAGCAGCTATTAAAATCTTAAAAGAAAAATCTAGTTCTAATCTAAACCATCCAGAACTTTTCAAATATAAGATAGCTGATGAAAGATGTCGGTTTGTTTATAGAATAACTTGTTGTTCTGAAATTTATTATGTAAAAAAATATATAAATAGAGATGTTATTAAAGTAATTCAAGATCTTTTTAGAACTCAAAGAGCAATAAAATCTATGCTTACTTATTGGCAGCTAAAACGTAGAAAAATTCCTACTTATCAGCAACTTTTTGCCTTAGTGGATAAAAGAAGAATCTTTAACAGGCCAAGTGTAGTTGTAAGCAAAGAATGCAAAGGAAAAACAATAAAACAATTGCTAAAAGAAGATATTTCAGAAGTTAGGAAGTCTGAGATAATTGAGATGCTTATAAATTTATATGCTAAAATGTTAAAAGCTAATATTTATCATCATGATCCTAATTTATCCAATTTTATCTTGGAAAATGGTGAATTAAAATTGATAGATCTTGATGATGTGAAAGTGCTTCCATACATTTCTTCTAGATTACTTAAGAAAAATCTTAAGAAGTTTAACAAAATCTTGTTTTTAGTTTATTCACGTCAAAAAAATGGTAATATCAATTTTAATAATTCCGATCGTGAGTACATTATACAAGAAATTATTAAAAGATATGATCCGGATATCTCTGTGGATAAGCTGATAAAATATTTAGATAGAAAAACTAAGATACCACTCTTTGAAGTAAAATCTTTAGTGAAAAGTAATGATGCTAATTTATTAAAAAAATCAAGCTAAACATCGGTTTAGCTTGATTTTTAGTTAAGAAACTAATTTTAATCCGACAAGTGAAAGAATAATTATTGATAAAAAGAAAATTCTACTGAAATTAACGGGATCATCGTAAAAGAAAATTCCTATCAAAACTGTTCCTACTGCACCAATGCCTGTCCAAATAGCGTAAGCTGTTCCCAAAGGAATCACTTTCATTGCTTTGGTTAAGAAAAATAAACTAACGAAAGAAATTAATGTAAAACCTATGATTGGCCAGATTTTTGTAAAACCATCAGACATCTTTAGAAGAGATGCAAACGCAATTTCCAAAAATCCTGCAATTAGTAAATATATCCAATGCATAAATACTCCTATTTTTGATTATTGCCGATAATTATCAGCAGGCTATTAGTGTCAATTGTCATAATCTCAAATGTTGCAGTTGAATAAACTCCATCTCAATGAAATTTATAAATTAGTATAATTAAAAAACTCTATAACTTCTTATTTTGGGATATGATAAATGAAAATGGATAATGAATAATGTATAATGTATAATGTATAATGTATAATGTATAATGTATAATGTATAATGTATGAATGATGAATGGTAAATGGTAAAGAATAAAGTAAAATGTGAGATGTGAGATGTGAAAAGCGTTAATAATTCTGAATTTTGAATTCTGAATTTTTAATTGGAAACACATAACCATAAACCTCGAGCCATAAACCATAATCAATTATTCGTGTTTATCCGTGCAATTCGTGGACAAAAATCTTTTTTTTTAGCATCTCCATCCTTCGATACAATTCCGAAAAACCGGAATCACTCAGGATGACCTTTTATCCATAAATATAATGTATAATGTAAAAAGTGAAATAAGACAATGTAGAACAAGCTGCCAGCTTGTTAATTCCGCAACTTAGCAAGTTGCGCTACAATTGGAAATATTGCACTATCAGTTTTTTAAAACCAACTTTATGAAAACAGCGTGAAGACTAAAGAATTTTGAATTCTGAATTTTGAATTCTGAATTTTTAATTGGAAACACATAACCATAAACCTCGAGCCACAAACCATAAATAATCAAATATTCGTGTTTATTTGTGGATAAATAAAATCTCGCAAGATCGAACTTTTACAGCTCATTATTTTAATTTTATGTTATTATTTAGTACAAGATTAGTTTAACTCAATATCAAAATAATCTAACAGATTAATTGCTTCAGGGAGTGAAAATTTTGCGCCTTTAATGTTGTTTTGAAGTGGATTTATTTTGTAACCAATTGCAGATGAAAAATCAGCTTTCCTTAGATCTGCTTGATGAAATATTACACGTGATAACTCTGTGTTTTCAAAATGCGAGCCAATCAACTTGGAATTAATAAAATCACAGTTTCGCATCAAACATCTTTTGAAATCTGCTCCGGATAAATCTAAAGATGAGAAATTGCAACTCTCAAGTTTACTATCGGAAAAATTAAAATCAATAATCAATTTATCGATCTTGGAAAAGTCGATTCCTACTAATTGGCAATCTTCAAACTTTACATCATGTAATTTGCAATTATGAAATTGACTTAGGAGTAATTTCACATTTTGAAATAAACAATTTGTAAAAGAAATCTCGGAGAAGATAATCTCATCTGAAGTAAAATTAGAAAAAGTGCAATTTTCGAAAATGCTATTCGGCAAGTTAATTTCGGTTGAGCTGGTAAAAGTTTTATTTTCATAAAAATTCATAAAAACCTCATAAAAAAAGGGAGCCGAAGCTCCCTTGTATATTTATATTTGTTGCTTAGTTAAAGAATTCTGAACGATTATCGATGATTTCCGCATTATCTTTTAAATCACGGTACCATTCGTTTAAATGTTCGTTTTGTTTTTTCTCAGTGTATTCTTTGGTAAGTTTTTCCAATTCTTCATTGAATTTATTCATATCAGGTTTAACTCTTTTTTCTACATAAGCGATATAAGCTGCTTTTTCTGTAGTGATTAATCCTGTGAAATTGCCTTCTTCAGTAGCCAAGATTGCTTTGTTAAGCTCTTCATCTTTACCAATTTTAGGAATACTTGCAGTCGCATTTAAGCCTTTTTTCTCAACTATTTCGATATTAGCTTTTTCAGCTGCAGCAAAATATTCTTCAGGTTTGTGTTCATCTACAAATTTCTTAGCTTCTTCGATAGCTGCTGCTATTTGTTTTTCTTTTATCACTTTTCTTTCGATAGAAGATTTTACATCTTCAAGTTCTTGATAATGATCGCCAACATGATATGAAATTTCTGCGATGATATATGATCCATCTTCTTTTTGAGTGAGGTCATATAATTTATTAAGACGATTTTTAAAAGCAAAATTAATCATTTCCGGTTCTCTTCCAAGTCCACTAATATAAGTGGCATCTTCATAGAATTCTCTGGTTTCATTTGCTGTTTCGCCAAATTTTTCTGCTGCTTTTTCCACACCATCTTTTTTAGCTGCTGCGTAAAAATCTTCCACACGTTGATCGAAAGCAACTTCAGTTTCAGCTGAAGGTTTGTCTTCTAACAAAATGTGTCTTGCTCTTACTTCTTTTTCGCCTTTATCATTTGTTCTAATATCTTCTACTTTGATAATGTGCCAGCCAAATTGAGTTTTTACAGGTTTGCTAATTTCGCCAACTTCCATCGCAAATGCTGCATCAGCAAAAGGCTTCACCATTTTGTTGTGAGTGAAATATCCTAAATCTCCACCTTTGCTTGCAGATGGTCCTTCAGATTTCTCTTTAGCAATATTTGCAAAATTATCAGGATTTGAGATAACCTCTTTAAATAAATCTTTTGCTCTGGATTCTGTTAATTTTTTGTCAGCCTCACTTGGAGTGACGCTTAATTTTACGTAACGATATTTACGAGCAGGACCTTTCTTATAATCTTCTTTATGCTCATTATAATATTTCTCAATTTCAGAATCTTCTGCTTTGATATCTTTGAAATTTCTAGGATTAAAATAGATGATTTTTGCATCTGCTAAATTATTTTTCTCAATATAATCTGCTTTTACATCTTCTTCAGTTATTTCCACTTCACTACGAATTTCATCATATAATTTTTCTATAGGAAGTGTAGAACGAATCTGATTTTCCAATAATGTTGCAAAATCTAAATTCTGTGTAATAAAATCTAAATATGTATCTTGATCAAATTTTCCATCAATTTGGAATTGTGGAATAGCTTTGATATCGTCAGATGGATTTTTTAATTTGTCAGCTATTTCCTTGTCTGTAACTTTGATTTTATGCTTTTTCAAAGCTTGTGTAATTAAAACTTCATCAACAACTTGTTTCCAAGTGTCTTCACGTAATTTAGCTGCTGTTTTATCATCAATTTGTTTGTCAGGGTTTTGCTGAGCATAATTAGCAAATGTTCTTTCAATATATTGCTGGTACTCTTTTGGTGTAATTTTTTCACCATTAATTTCCGCTACTTTTGCTTTTTTGATTAGAGCACTACTAACGCCACCAATAGCCATTGATAATATAAACACTGCTGCAATCACGATGACAATCCAAGATGAATGCTTCCTTAGGTCTTCAAACATAATTTATCCTCCAATAATTAAATTAATTTTTTTATGTTCGCCAATAACTTGAAAAGTTGATAATTATTCAAGCTTTTTTTATATATTATATACTTTGCATATCAAAAAGTGTGAAATTATCCTGATTTAATAGTATTGCAATTAGCATAATTTCTAATAATTTAATAATCCAAGCAATTGTAGAAAAATAAGTTACATTACTATATAAGTTCCAGTTTTCTTACTTGACAAACAATGAAACTATTTTTTTTTAGCATAACGAAAAAATCTTAGAACCGGGAGGTGATGATAGATGCCAAAGGTAGTTGCCAGAGAAGGTGAAGCTTTTCAAGTAACATTAAGAAGATTTAAGAAGTCTTGCGAAAAAGCAGGCCTCCTTTCTGATGTTAAGAAAAACAATTACTATGAAAAGCCTGCAGCTAAAAGACGTAGAGAAGCTAAAGAAGCTCGACGTAAAGCTTTGAAGTTGCAGCGCAAGAAGCAATCAAGATAATTTCTTGGAAAATTTCCAAAGGGAAAATTATGGATTTAATAAAAAAAATTGATGAAGATCTGAAAAATGCTATGCGCAAAAAGGACAAGTTTCGCTTAAATGTTTTGCGCTCTTTGAAATCTGCTGTCAAATATGAAGTAATTGAAGCTGGGAAACAATTAAATGAGGAAGATATTTTTACTGTTTTGCAGAAACAGATAAAAAGTCGTCTTCAGGCAATTGAAATGTATGAAAAAGGCGGTCGCACCGAGTTGGCCGAAAATGAAAAAGCTGAAGTAGCTATAATTTCAAAATACATGCCAGAACCTCTAACAGAGGCTGAAATTACTGATTTGGTTGAAGCTGCAATTTCAGAATTGCAGGCTAAATCGATGAAAGATATGGGGTCCGTAATGGGAGCTTTGAAAAGCAAAGTTGGGAGCAGAGTTGACGGTAAAATCCTTAGTCAGATAGTCCGTAATAAACTTTCCCAATAAATAAGTTTGTTTTGTGGGGGAGAATAATTATTCTCCCCTTTTTTTGTTGCTGCTAAGTAATTGATAATAAAATCGCAACTTGATAATCGATACTTTGAATAAGTTTGTTTATATAAATTCAATCTGGTTAAAAATTGATTTTCAATTTTAAGGAGAAACAAAATGAGTACGCTTGATATTGTGTTAGCCGGTGTGTTGTTTCTGTTTTTTATTATCGGCTTTGTAAAGGGTATAATTAGAACTATTGTACATTTGGCTGCATTAATCTTAACCGTTTATATGATTTTAAACAGTGGTCAATTTGTTAAATATGAGTTGATGAACTATTTCTCTTTAAATCCAACAGTTTCAACAATCCTAGCTTATTTTGTTATGATATTAATTATTATATTGATTGCGAAATTTGTAAATATGATTCTAGATAAACTAGTGGAAATATTTCAACTTAGATTCATTAATCGTCTTTTGGGTGGTTTGTTTGGAATATTTAACGGAGCTTTGCTTATTGCTATATTTTTAGTTTTCCTGGAATTTCTACCGGTTCAGGAAGAATTTTATCAAATTACAAAAGATTCCTATATAATAAACTATGTAAAAAATGCTAAGGATAGTATTAATCTTGATGTAAAAAAATCTGAGAAGGCAAAATCGAAATTAGAAACTAAATCTGAAAAAATTATGAAGCAAGTTAGTGAAAAAGCTAAGGAGCACAGAGAAAAAGTTGAAGAATTTATTGAAGAACATTTAGAAAAATAATCGGGAAAACATATTATTAATAAATGATAAATAAACACATAGAATTTGATAAGATAAAAAAAATAATTGAATCTGAATGTCATTCTGTTTTAGGGAAAAAAATAGTTACTAATCTAAATCCGTTAACTGATAAACATGAGATAGAAAAACGTCTTGTTTTAGCGGATGAAGCTCAAATCTTGTTGCGTAAAAATATATCATTCAATTTCACACGACTAAGCAATATAACATTATTGCTTAAAAAATTTCATCATGAAAATTACAATTTTGAAGAATTTACACAAATTTTCTACAACTTGTACACGGCAAATAATGTGCATATTGATGAAGAATATCAAGAATTAGCGCCAAACCTTTATGCCAAAATATCTTCTATAGTTTATCTTAATAAATTAGCAAGTAGATATCAGCAGATTTTTGATGCTGAAGGAGCAGTGAAGGATAATGCTTCTTCAAGATTAGCAGCAATAAGACGCAGAAAGAGAAGCGTTCGTAAAGATATTGTTGGCTTTTTAAAAAAGCGCGTAGAGAAATTACATAATGAGCAAAAAAGTTTTGATAATATTGTTACTCAACGTGATGGCCGATTTATGATTCCGGTAAAAGAAGGTTCTGCAACTTTTATAAAAGGAATTGTGCATGGTCGCTCTGCTTCCAAAGCTTCTGTTTACTTGGAACCAACCGAAATTATCCAACAAAATAACGAGTTGGATATTTTGTCATCGGATGAAAAACAGGAAATCAAGCGAATTTTTGTTGATTATACGCAGGAAATTTTAGCTTCTAAAGAACAGATTTTAAAAAATGATAGAATTTTAAAAATATTAGATTTTTACTTTGCTGTGGGAAGATTTGCAAACAGATTGCAAGCCAATATTCCAAAAATTACTGAAGAACTAAGAATTAATTTGATATCAGCAAGACATCCACTTCTCATCGAATCTTTTGGCTCGGTGAAAAAAGTTATTCCTTTCAGTTTGAATTTAGGCGATGAGTTTAAATTATTGGTTGTTTCAGGACCAAATACAGGCGGTAAAACCGTAACACTTAAAAGCGTAGGTTTGCTTTCTGTTATGGCATTAAGCGGATTACCAATTCCTGCTGATTCTGAGTCTGTGATTGGTATTTATCATTCGTTCTTTGCTGATATTGGTGATCAGCAATCTTTGGAAAATTCGTTAAGTACATTTTCTTCTCATATAAAAAATATTAATGAGATGATTCAAAAAGGAGATGAAAAATCTCTTGTTTTGATAGACGAAATTGGTGCTGCCACAGATCCTGAACAAGGCTCTGCTTTGGCACAAGCTGTCTTGGAAAAACTTACAGAAAAAAATGTGAATGGAGTTATTACCACGCACTACACAGCCTTGAAAATATTTGCAGAAAAACATGATAATTGCATTAATGCATCAATGCAATTTGATCCTGAACTACATACACCGACATATAATTTAAAACTTGGTTTGCCCGGAAATAGTTTTGCTATCGAAGTGGCTAGGAATTTGGGATTTGATGAAAAATTAATTGCAAGAGCGCAAGAATTAAGCGGAAATCAAAATGTTGAATTAACAGAATTATTAACAAAAATGAGTGAAGAAAAAAAATCTCTTGCCAAAGAAAAATATCGCTACGAATTAAACAATGCACTTTTAAAACAAAAGATAGCTGAACAACAAAGAAAAATTGATGAATTGGAAGCTTCTAAAAAGGAAGTAAAGAAAAAAGCAATTCATGATGCAAGAGAATATCTTACTCAGTTACAAAAAGAATTAAATTTTGAAATTGAAGCGATTCGAAAAAAAGAAAAAGAGAATCGTAAAGAAAAGTTTGCAAAATCTTTAGAGAAGGTAAATA
>Ga0256842_1003197_pt1 | contig 11086 bp, 18 predicted proteins | sample 4559240metaG_FD_185973 | JGI IMG/M metagenome (GOLD analysis project Ga0256842, IMG submission 185973) | Hydrothermal vent microbial communities from Guaymas Basin, Mexico - 4559-240 | ecosystem: Environmental > Aquatic > Marine > Hydrothermal vents | place: Mexico: Guaymas Basin | collected...
CAAACGAAGGTCTAATCCCAGGCCTTAAAAAAGCAAGCTGGTAAGGAAAAATAATGATAAATGATCTCTTAGCAGATGCACTAACAAGAATTAGAAATGCATCATTAAGAAAACTAGATGTTACGCAGTTAATGCACTCAAAATTAGTAGAAGCTGTTATGGTAGTGTTCCAAAACAAAGGCTATATTGAGAGCTTCAATGTTATTGAAGATGGCAATAAAAAGTTCATTAAAGTTGTATTAAAGTATGACAAGAACGAAAACAGTGTAATTACAGAAGTTAAAAAAATCTCTAAGTCAGGACGCCGTGTTTATAAGGGTTCTGATGAGATAAAGAAGTTTAAAAATGGTTACGGTACTATCGTAGTTTCAACTTCTAAAGGTGTACTAAGTAACGACGACGCTCATAAAGAGAAAGTTGGCGGCGAAGTACTTTGTAGTATCTGGTAAAACAGTTTCTTTTATGGTATTCGGTAACCATATGAAGTAAAGTCTTATCGTAGACAAGTAAAGGAAATAGATGTCACGTATTGGAAAAAATCCTGTTACTATTCCTGCTGAAATAAATGTTTCAGTTGATGGAAATGTAATTGTATTTAAAAAAGGTAGTGTTCAAAAAGAGTTGGACACTAAAGGAAATGTTGAAGTTAAGGTAGAAGGTGGTCAAATCATATTCTCTGCAAAGAGCGATGATAGACAAGACCGTGCTTACTGGGGAACTTATCGTGCACTAAGCGCTAACATTATAGTTGGACTAACAACTGGTTACCAAAAACAATTGGAAATCAATGGTGTTGGTTATAGAGCTGCAGTTAAAGGAAATATTCTTGAGCTTCAACTTGGTTTTTCACACCCAATTAACTACGAATTCCCAAAAGGTCTTCAAGTTTCTGTTGAGAAGAACTTAATCACTATCAAAGGTGATGATAAACAAGTTGTTGGACAAGTTGCTGCTGAAGTTAGAAGTTTTAGACCACCAGAGCCTTACAAAGGTAAGGGTGTTAAGTATGTTGAAGAGCATATCCGCCGTAAAGCGGGAAAAACTGCTAAGAAATAGGGGTAGCAAATGAGAGCAAATATTTTAAAAAGAAAACTAGCACTTAGAATTAAGCGTAAAAAGAGAGTTAGAGCTGATATCTCTGGAACTGCTGAGCGTCCAAGAATTTCTGTTTTTAAATCAAACAGATATTTTTATGTTCAAGCAATAGATGATGTAAATCAAGTAACATTAGCAGCTGCTGATGGTGCAAAACTTGGTCTAAAATCAAGTAAAGCTGGAGCAGCAGAACTAGCAAAAGTTTTTGCTGAGAGTCTTAAAGAGAAGAGTCTAACAAACGTAGTATTTGATAGAAATGGCTATCTTTATCATGGCGTTGTTGCTGCTTTTGCAGACGGCTTAAGAGAAAACGGCATTACGCTGTAATATAAGGAAAGACAATTCAATGGAAAAGTATAATAGAGAAGAATTTGAAGAAGTCATCGTTAACATCGGCCGTGTAACTAAAGTTGTTAAAGGTGGTAGACGTTTTAGATTTACAGCACTAGTAGTTGTTGGAAATAAAGACGGATTAGTTGGATTTGGTTTTGGTAAAGCTAAAGAAGTTCCTGATGCAATTAAAAAAGCAGTAGATGATGCATTTAAGGGTATAGTTAAAGTAAATACTAAAGGTTCAACTATTGCTCATGATATCGAAGTAAAATATAACGCAAGTAGAATTTTACTTAGACCAGCTAGTGAAGGTACAGGAGTTATTGCCGGTGGTGCAACTCGTCCAGTTCTTGAACTTGCAGGTATTAAAGATATTTTGACTAAGTCATTAGGTTCAAACAATCCAGCAAACGTAGTAAGAGCAACAATGAAAGCTCTTAGTATGTTAAAAGCTTAAGGAGTTAAAATGGCATTAGATAATCTAACTCCAGCTACTGGCTCAACTCACTCAAGAAAGAGAGTTGGTCGTGGTCAAGGAAGTGGTATGGGTAAAACTGCGAGTCGTGGCTGTAATGGTCAAAAGTCTCGTTCAGGTTACAAAATCAAGAGAAACTTTGAGGGTGGACAACAACCTCTAAGTAAGAGACTACCAAAAGTAGGTTTCTACTCAAGAGTAAGTAAACCATATAGCATAAATGTAGATGTAGTAAAAGCGGTAGCTGCACTTGAAGAACTAACTTTAGATTCAATCAGAAGTGTTCACAAGATGGCTGGAACAGTTAGTAAAGTAAAACTTATCGGTGCAGGAGCAAAAGAGCTTGCAAGTAAAATTAAAGACGATAATATAACTTATACTGGTAAATAAGATGAGTAGTGATCTTACTAAAAAGATTTTAATTACTCTAGGATTTATTTTTGCGTACAGAGTATTGGCATACGTGCCAGTACCTGGCGTAAATCTTGACGTAATTAAAGAATTCTTTGACTCAAACAGTTCAAATGCATTAGGTATGTTTAATATGTTCAGCGGAAAAGCTGCACAGAGATTTAGTATAATTTCGTTAGGAATTATGCCGTATATTACTGCATCAATTGTTATGGAACTTTTAGCGGCTACATTTCCTGCTCTTGGAAAGATGAAAAAAGAGCGTGATGGTATGACTAAATATATGCAAATCATTCGTTATGCAACTATTGGTATTACTATCATTCAAGCAATTGGTGTATCAGTAGGACTTGGAAGTATAACAGGTCGTGCAGGTGAAAGTGCTATTATGATTGATATGAGCACATTTACTATGATTGCTGCAGCATCAATGCTAACAGGAACAATGTTACTTATGTGGATTGGTGAACAGATTACTCAACGTGGTATTGGTAATGGTATATCTTTAATTATTTTTGCTGGTATCGTTTCAGGAATCCCAACAGCAATTGGTGGAACAATAAATCTTGTAAATACAGGTGAAATGAACTTCTTAGTTGTTATTGGTATATTACTTGTTATTTTAGCTACCGTTGGTTCTATTATATATGTTGAGATGGGTGAACGTCGTGTTCCTATTTCATACAGCAGAAAAGTAATGATGCAAAATCAGCATAAAAGAATTATGAATTATGTACCTATTAAAGTAAATCTTAGTGGTGTTATACCACCGATTTTTGCAAGTGCGATTTTGATGTTTCCATCAACAATCATGCAAGCTAGTACAAATCCTATAGTTCAAAGAATAAATGACTTTTTAAGTCCAAGTAGTTATGCATTTAATGTATTAACTTTTATATTTGTTATATTTTTCGCATATTTTTATGCATCAATTGTATTTAGTGCAAAAGATATTGCAGATAACTTAAAAAAACAGGGTGGTTTCATTCCTGGTGTTCGCCCTGGTGAGAGTACAGCAATGTATTTGAATGAAGTTGCAAGTAGACTAACATTTTGGGGTTCTATATATTTAGGTCTTATCTCAACTCTCCCGTGGGTTTTAGTAAAGACTATGGGTGTTCCATTCTTCTTTGGGGGAACGGCAGTTCTTATTGTAGTTCAAGTTGCACTTGATACTATGAGAAAAATTGAAGCTCAGATGTATATGAACAAATATGAAACATTGAGTGCAGTAGGTCTTTAATGGCAATTGCTATTAGAAAGCCACAAGATATTGAGAAACTTCGAGTTTCAAATAAGATTGTAGCACAAGCACTCCAACTTTTATCAGATGAAGCTCGTCCTGGCATGACTCTTATTGAGTTAAATGATATGGGCGAGGAGTTCATCTATTCACAAGGAGGAAGACCAGCCTTTAAAGGTTTATATGGTTTTCCCTCAGGTGTATGTACTTCAGTAAATGAGACTATAATACATGGTATACCAAATCAATATGTTTTAAAAGATGGAGATATTGTGGGTTTTGATATTGGAGTTGAGAAAGATGGATGGTTTGGAGATGCTGCAGTTTCTATTGGAATTGGAGAGATTTCTGAAGAGAATCAACGACTTATAGATTGTTCTCGTGATACACTTTATCATGCGATAGAAAATATTAAAGTAGGGATGAGATTTAAAGAGTTGAGTCAACTTATTGAAAAGTATATACACTCTAAAGGTTATATCCCACTAAGAAGTTTTTGTGGTCATGGAATAGGTAGAAAACCTCATGAAGAACCAGAAATACCAAATTACTTAGAAGGAACAAATCCAAAGCAGGGTCCGAAGATAAAAAATGGAATGGTTTTTTGTTTAGAGCCAATGATTTGTCAAAAGAGTGGAGTTTCTAAGATATTAGAAGATAAGTGGTCAGTAGTTTCAGAAGATGGGTTATATGGAAGTCATTATGAACATGCTGTAGCAATTATAAATAACAAGGCCGAGATTTTATCGGTTGTATAAGAAGGAAGTTTAAGTATGGCAAAAGCTGATGTAATTGAAGTAGATGGTAAAGTTTTAGAAGCTTTACCAAATGCAACGTTTAAAGTAGAAGTACAAAATGGACATGTGGTTTTATGTCACATAGCTGGTAAAATGAGAATGCATTATATAAAAATAATGCCAGGAGATACTGTGAAATTGGAGTTAACTCCTTATTCATTAGATAAGGGAAGAATAACTTACAGATATAAGTAGGCTATTTTTATACATTATAATGAGCAAAGCCCATTATAATGGCAGGAACTAAAGTTCCTACAACCTCCTAAAGCTACAAAAGAAGCTTTTGAGAGTTTATAAGTAAATTATTAGCTTATTTTCAGTATAATATGCCCCTTTTGTAAAACTGTGTGAAGAATATTTAGAAAAAAACCACTATTTTTCCAAATATTGGTTTAGTCTAGTTCACTAAACCTGTGACAGTTTACGAATCCAGAGTGGACTGTTTAGATATGCGTGGCATATCTTTTAATTATCGTATTTATTTTTCTCACAATGTAAGCTTTGCATTTAGAGTTATTTTTGCTTGATAGTGATAAATTCTTAGTGTAAAGCTGAAGCTTTAGTGAGAGGAATTTTTTCTAGGCTTTGCCTAGTAAAAAGGAGACAAACAATGAAAGTACGACCTTCTGTAAAGAAGATGTGTGATAAATGCAAAGTGGTCAAGCGTAAAGGCATCGTTAGAATCATTTGTGAAAATCCAAAACACAAACAGAGACAAGGATAAACATGGCAAGAATTGCAGGTGTAGACCTTCCTAAGAAGAAGAGAGTAGAGTATGCTTTAACTTATATCTATGGTATAGGTTTAACAAGTTCAAGATTAATCTTAAACGCTGTTGGAATCTCATATGACAAAAGAGTTCATGAGCTAACTGAAGCAGATATAGCATCTATTCGTAATGAGATTCAAGAGAACTTTCAAGTTGAAGGTGATTTAAGAAAGAAAGTTACATTAGATATTAAAGCTCTAATGGACATGGGTAGCTACAGAGGGCTAAGACACAGACGTGGTCTTCCTGTACGTGGTCAAAAAACAAAAACTAATGCGCGTACGAGAAAAGGTAAGAAAAAGACCGTCGGCGCAAAAGCTTAATTGATTACGAGGAACTATTAATATGGCAAAAAGAAGAGTAACACGTAAAAAAGTTGCAAAGAAAAATATCGCTAAAGGCGTTGTTTACATCTCTGCAACATTTAACAATACGGTTGTAACTATAACTGATGAAATGGGAAATGTAATCGCATGGAGCAGTGCTGGTAGCTTGGCTTTTAAAGGCAGCAAAAAATCAACTCCTTATGCAGCGCAACAAGCAGTTGAAGATGCTTTAGCAAAAGCTAAAGAGCACGGTATAAAAGAGGTAGGTATCAAGGTTCAAGGACCTGGTAGCGGAAGAGAAACAGCAGTAAAAAGTGTTGGTGCAACAGAGGGAATTAAAGTAACTTTCTTAAAAGATATTAGCCCACTACCACACAATGGCTGTAGACCTCCAAAGCGCAGAAGAGTTTAATTTTAACGTTTAGTTAATAATTATATAAAAAACGAAATATTTTTTGGTTTATAATAATTAGGAGAAAAGATGGCTAGATACAGAGGACCTGTCGAAAAGCTAGAGAGAAGACTAGGTGTTAGTTTGGCTCTAAAAGGTGAGCGTCGTCTTGCTGGTAAGAGCGCATTGGATAAACGTCCATACGCACCAGGACAACACGGTCAAAGAAGAACAAAAATTAGTGAGTATGGACTTCAACTAAGAGAGAAGCAAAAAGCTAAATTTATGTATGGTGTTTCTGAGAAACAATTTAGAAGATTGTTTAAAGATGCAGCAAGAAGAGAGGGTAATACAGGAGAGAACCTTATTACTTTAATCGAAAGACGTTTAGATAACGTTGTTTACAGAATGGGATTTGCAACAACAAGACGTTGTGCAAGACAATTTGTAACTCACGGACACGTGCTTGTAAATGGAAAGAAATTAGATATTCCTTCTTATCAAGTTCGTCAAGGTGATAAAATTGAAATTTGTGAAAGCAAAAAAAGTAACCCTCAAGTAGTTCGTTCATTAGAGCTAACAGCTCAAACTGGTATTGTTCCATGGGTTGACGTTGAGGCAGCTAAGGCAATGGGTGTATTTACTCGTTTCCCAGAGCGTGAAGAAGTAGTTATCCCGGTTGAAGAGAGATTGATCGTCGAGCTATACTCTAAATAATAAGTGAGGAAGTTTTAGTGAAAAAAATCAGTACAGCGGCACATATGCCAACAGAGATTGAAGTAGAAAATATTTCAGATAATAAAGCTCAAGTAATAGCATATCCATTTGAAGCTGGTTTTGCTGTAACTCTTGCTCACCCATTAAGAAGATTACTTCTTAGTAGTACAGTTGGATTTGCTCCAACTGCTATTAAGATTGATGGTGTAACACATGAATTTGATAGCATGCGTGGTATGCTTGAAGATGTTGCATTGTTTATTATCAATCTTAAAAATATTCGTTTCAAAATCAAAGGTGATGAGAAACGAGTAGAAGTAAATTATTCATTTGGTGGAGCTAAAGAGATTTATGGTAGCGACCTTTCTAACGAAGAGATAGAAGTTGTTACTCCAGAAGGATACTTAGCAACAATCAACGAAGATGCAGAGCTTAACTTTTCTCTAATCGTAGAAAAAGGTATAGGTTATGTACCGAGTGAGACTATTAGAGATTTAATAGATAGTGATTATATTGCATTAGATGCTTTCTTTACACCAGTAAAAAAAGCTATTTATGATATAGAAAATGTTCTAGTTGAAGATAATCCTAACTTTGAAAAAGTAATTTTTACTATAGAAACAGATGGATTAATTTCACCAATTGAAGCATTTAAAGACTCTTTAGAAGCGATGTATACTCAAATGTCAGTATTTAACGGTGTGTTAGATATAGATATAACTCCAAAAGAGGAGAGTAGTGGTGGTGATAGTGTTGAACTAAATAAACTGTTACAGAGTATAGAAGAGCTAAACTTGAGTGCAAGAAGTTTCAATTGTTTAGATAGAGCAGAAGTAAGATTTGTAGGAGAATTAGCGCTAATGAGTGAATTAGAGCTTAAAAATCTTAAAAATCTTGGTAAAAAATCTCTAGAAGAGATAAATGCTATGATGGAAGAGATTGGGTTCCCAGTAGGATCAGATTTTTCTGATGATACTGTTAAGGTACTCAAGAAAAAAATCGCAGATTTGAAATTGAATGAGGACTAATAATGAGACATAAGCATGGATATAGAAAGCTTGGTCGTACTTCAACGCACAGAGCTGCGCTTTTGAAGAATATGGCTATAGCAATTATAAAAAGTGAAAAAATTGAGACTACTATCCCAAAAGCAAAAGAGCTTAGAGGGTATATAGAAAAATTGATCACTAAAGCAGGTAAGGGTGACTTTAACGCTCATAGAGTAGTTTTTGCAGCACTTCAAGATAAAGATACTACAAAAAAGTTAGTTGAAGAAATAGCACCTAAATATGTAGATAGAAATGGTGGCTATACAAGAATCATCAAAACTCGCACAAGAAGAGGCGACGCTGCTCCTATGGCTTTCATAGAGTTAGTATAATTCTTCTTTCTATGGAGGCCTTAGGGTCTCCAACTCCCCTTTAAACTTTCTTTTTAAACATTTATAGTATAATCTTACCAATAAAATAAATGGAGATATGATGATACCTTTTAGCGATGAAGAATTACTTCCTGCAGTTGAAAAATCCTTAGAAAAAGTGAAACCTATGTTGGCGCTTGATGGTGGTGGTATGACGTTACTTGCTGTTAAAAGCGGAAGAGTATTTGTACAACTTCAAGGTGCATGTATTGGTTGTGCTTCAAGCGGACAGACTTTAAAATATGGTATAGAGAGACAACTTAGAATCGATATTCACCCTGAAATAGAGGTTATAAATATAGCTCCAGGTATGGAAGATACTATAGAGAAGTTCGATTAAGGTTTTTGTGTGAATAAATTTTTAAAAAGAGGCATATCAAGTTTCTATAAAAAAGATTTTGAAGATGCACTTTTGTATTTTGCATTAGCTTTAAAAGAAAAACCTAGTTCAAAAGAGGCTAGAGTGTGCGCAATACTTTCAGAACTTGCCATTGAGAAAGAAGATGAAGCTATTGCCCTTTATGAATATTATCTTATAAGTAAAGATACAGGTACTAAAAATCCTGAAGAGATGATAGAAGAAATAGTAGATTCTGTAGAGTTAACTTTGCAGAGCTTAGAGGCACTTTTTTTTGAAGATGATATAGAAGCTAAGATAAATGAAGAAAATGGCATAGCTTACGAAGATTTCAAAACTTTTATTACTCATAAAGAGAGTTTTAAAGAGGCTTTTGAAGACATAATGTTCTCAACAAAAGTAATAATTCACAAAAAAGATGATTTTATAGATTTTTTAGAAAAACTTATTGATAATGGTTTTAGAGATGTATCTATGAATTATTTTGAGAATGCTATACAACTTTTTCCTCACGATAAAAAATTACAACAACTTGTAAAAAAAGTATAAAATTGAAGGTAGCAATAAATAATACAAGTGATTTTAATGCAATTACAGATGACTCTACACAGTGTGATAAGACAACAGCATTTGTTTTAACAGGACAAAATGAAAAGTATCTTAATGATGTTATATGTAAAGTTATAACTCCTAAAGAGTGTGCTAAAATTTTTGATATTGAGAAAATAAAGATTATAGGTATTACCGGAACAAATGGTAAAACTACAACAGCTGCTGCAATTTACTCTATACTTTTAGATTTAGATAAAAAAGTAGCTTTTCAAGGCACACGTGGTTGTTTTATCAATGAAAAAAAGCATGAAGATAAAAGCTTAACAACTCCACCAATTTTACAAACAATGACAAATATAAAAAAAGCCATAGATGAAGGTTGTGAATATTTTGTTATGGAAGTAAGTTCTCATGCAATTGAACAAAACCGCATAGAGGGATTGGAGTTTGCACTGAAAATTTTTACAAATGTAACTCAAGATCACTTGGACTATCATGGAACAATTGACGCATACATTGCAATAAAAAGTAAATTTTTTGATGATGAAACTCCAAAATTAATCAATAAAGATGATGGTAAGATAAGATTTAATCGAAAGAACTGCATGACTTATGGAGCAGATAACCCATCTACTTATAAAATTGCTGCATACTCTTTAAGAGATGGAGTAAGTGCAGTTTTACAAAAATTTGATAAAATGCACGAATTTTACTCCCCTCTTCATGGTTTTTTTAACCTATACAATGTACTCGCAGCAATTAGTGCGATTGATATGCTTGAAGTTGCACCTATAGAGAAGATTTGTGAAGCAGTAGAGAATTTTGCTGGCGTTGAAGGTCGCATGGAGGTAGTAAGTAGTGATCCACTTGTTATAGTAGATTTTGCGCATACTCCAGATGGCATGGATAAGGTTTTAGATGCTCTTAAGGACAAAAATATAATAGTAGTTTTTGGTGCAGGTGGAGATAGAGATAAAAACAAAAGACCAAAGATGGGCAATATTGCCAATAGATATGCAAAAAAAGTGATAGTTACAAGCGATAATCCAAGAAGTGAAGACCCAAATGAAATTATAAACGATATTGTTGCTGGAATTAATGATAAAAGTTCTTTACATGTAGAAGTAGATAGAAAAAAAGCTATAAAATATGCTTTGGATGTTAGAGAAGAAAATGAGATTATAGTTATACTTGGTAAAGGTGATGAAACTTATCAAGAAGTAAAAGCTCATAAGATTCCTTTTGATGATAGAGAAGTTGTAAGAGAACTAAATAATAATTAATACGTTTATTCATATTGGATTTACTAAGGAAAAAATAGATAAAATAGTAAGATTTAATGTGGTTAAGGATGGATATAAATGACATTTGAGATGTTATATGGAAAAATTCATAGAGCAACAGTAACAGATGCAAATCTAAATTATGTAGGCTCTATTACAATAGATAGAGATTTAATGGATGCTTCAAAGTTAGTAGTAGGTCAAAAAGTTGAGATAGTCAATATCAACAATGGTGAGAGATTTAGTACTTATGTGATAGAGGGCAAGAGAGGCAAAAAAGATATTTGTTTAAATGGAGCTGCTGCAAGAAAAGCTGAAATTGGTGATAGAATTATCATCATTGCTTATGCTTCAATGGATGAACAAGAAAGAACAGAGTTTAAGCCGCATGTTGTTTTAGTAGATGAAAATAACAATATAGATGAGACAAGAGATTTTATTTAACAAGAGGAATAGTTGATGTTTGAAGGTATGGATTTTTCAAAAATGGGTGAGATGCTACAAGAAGCACAAAAAAATGCTCAAAAGATGCAAGAAGATGCAAAAAGTAAAGTTTATACTGCAAAAAGTGGTGGTGGATTGGTTAGTATTAGTATTAGTGGAGAGGGAGAAGTGAATGATATAAGTATAGATAACTCTCTTTTAGAAGATAAAGAATCTCTTCAGATATTATTAATAAGTGCTACAAATGATGCAATAAAAATGGTAGAAGATAGTAAAAAACTAGCGGCTTCACAGATGCTTCAAGGCATGGGTGGCTTTACTAAATAAGGATAATATATGATACGTTTGATTATTTCATTTTTTCTGATTTTTCAAGTTGCAAACTCTGCAGGTTTTACATACCCTGACTTTAGACAGTGTTACGCTAAAAACAAACAATCTTTTGTCTACTTTGGAGACACTAGAGCAGTAG
>Ga0256842_1003199_pt1 | contig 11084 bp, 10 predicted proteins | sample 4559240metaG_FD_185973 | JGI IMG/M metagenome (GOLD analysis project Ga0256842, IMG submission 185973) | Hydrothermal vent microbial communities from Guaymas Basin, Mexico - 4559-240 | ecosystem: Environmental > Aquatic > Marine > Hydrothermal vents | place: Mexico: Guaymas Basin | collected...
TCATCACTTACCTTTCCTGTACCGTAAGTATTTACTAAAACAGAGACAGGCTCGGCAACGCCAATAACATAGGCTATCTGGACCTCACACATATCAGCTAGATCAGCTGCCACAACATTTTTTGCAATATATCTTGCCATGTATGCAGCAGACCTATCCACCTTTGAAGGATCCTTACCAGAAAAGGCACCTCCACCGTGAGAAGCCATTCCACCATATGTGTCCTGGATGATCTTTCTACCAGTCATTCCACAGTCACCCATTGGACCGCCAATTACAAACCTTCCAGTAGTATTAATAAATATTCTTAATTTATCGTCTACCAACTCTTCAGGCAAAATTGGCTTAATGACCTCCTCTATAATGGCCTCTCTCAAGTCTTCATATTTTACGTTCTCCTCATGCTGGGCTGCAATAACAACGTTGTCTATTCTAATTGGCTTTCCATTTTCGTATTCTAAAGCAACCTGGGTCTTTCCATCTGGCCTGAGAAAATCTAATATTCCTTTTTTCCTCACATAGGTAAGTCTTCTGCTCAGTTTATGGGCAAGGTATATTGGTGTTGGCATAAGGACATCAGTCTCTTTACAGGCAAAACCAAACATCATACCCTGATCCCCAGCACCCTGCTCTTCTGGTTTTTCCCTATTTACCCCCATTGCAATATCAGGTGATTGTTTATCAATAGAGGATATAACTGCACATGTCCTCCAATCAAACCCCATCTCTGAGCTGTGATATCCAATTTCCTTTATAGTTTGTCTAACAACTTCTGGATAATCCACAACCCCTTTGCTACTTATCTCTCCTGCAACAAAGCATAAACCAGTTGTAACCAGGGTTTCACATGCAACCCTGGCATCTGGGTCCTGCTTTAAAAATTCATCCAATATTGCATCAGAAATCCTGTCAGCCACTTTGTCTGGATGTCCCTCAGTAACAGATTCTGAGGCAAACATGTATCTTCCTGTCTTTCCAATCATAACAAAACTCCTCTTATTTTTTATACTCGTTCAACAATTAAAGGCAGAATTTCCCCAGCCTTGCCCTGAATAGAATAATCCATATAATTCGTATATGGTGTTTTTTCTAAATTTATTTCCACAACAATGGCACCTGCTTCCTTTGCTACCATGGAAAAAGATGCGGCAGGTTGCACAACTGAGGATGTACCAACTACCATCATAAAATCACAAGACTTTAAAAATTCTATACTTTTATCAAGCAAAATAGGATCTAAAGACTCCCCAAAAAATACAACTCCTGGCCTGAGTAAACCACCACATTTCTCACATTTTGGAAGCACCCCTAAATTTGGCCTTTTATCCAAAAATTCCTGTTTGCATTCTGTACATCTTACTTTCCAAATGTTACCGTGAATTTCTATTATTTTTTTACTTCCAGCAAGCCTGTGGAGTCCATCTACATTTTGAGTAATAAGCAAAAAATCATCCTTTTTTTCTTCGAGCTCAGCAATTGCCTTATGGGCAGGATTAAAATTCACCTTTGAAATGAGTTCTCTGCGCCAGTTATAAAATTCCCATACTTCCTTTGGATTTTTTAAAAATCCTTCAATACTTGCTAGTTTCATAGGATCTTTATTTCTCCAAAGTCCGCCCTGGCCCCTAAATGTTGGGACACCACTTTCAGCAGACACACCAGCCCCTGTGAGTACTGCCACCTTTTTTGCATCTTTTAATTTTTTTGCTATTTCATCTAATTGTCTCTTCATATCTTTCAACATCTTTTATATTAATTTATTTTAAAAAAACTGTTTCAATTTAATAAGTCTAAAATCCAAGGGATCAATATTAGTAAAAATTGACCTTATAATAATTAAAGGATTTAAATAAAAGGCCCTCCAATCAAACAAGAAATAGATAGAATCATTCTTATTTTCCCATTTTTCCACAATCAAATCAAGTGGAATCTCCTTATTTTTTTTGTTAAATATAACTCCTTTTATTGAATCTTCATTAAAACCCGACAAATAACACTCTTTATTATTTATAAAAATCAACTCAAATAGCTCTTTTGTAGAACAGGGCACCTTTACTCGCCCTTCAATATGTTCATAAGAAGTAAATCTTATACCAGGGATAGAATTTCTATTTAACTCATCAACTATATCTTCATCAAGCTTTTTTAATACCTGGATTCCAAAAGGTTCGCACAAACTTATAACTCCAACAGGCAAAGCTCGACCAAAGGATATTTTTGGTCTGGGGTTATAACCTTGAGAATAAGCTAAAGGGATATTTGCTCGTCTCATAATCCTTTCAATGACCTTTTGGAGTTCAAGTTGAGACAAATAGGCTGCAAAATCTTTTTTTTCAAACCAAAACAAATAACTGTACCTCTCCTGGTCTTCTCCTAATTTTTTATTTAAACTTATTGCCAAATTATCTGTGGACTTTTGTTTTGAATTTAAAATAGGATAGATTTCTTTGAAGTCACAGACGCCACATCCAGCGCACTCACCCCACCTACAATCCGAAGTTACCTCTGCCTCTTTGGCCTTTATAAACTCTCTTTTTAAAAACTTTTTACTAACGCCAGTATCTATAAAATCCCAGGGCAATTCTTCATCTATAACTCTAGGTCCAAGATATTTAGAGACATCTATACCATACTTTTTTAAAACTCGAGCCCACAAATTATAATCAAAATGTTCCATCCAGCTAGTAAACACATCTCCAGATAAGTATGCCTCTAAAATAACATTTGCCAGGATATTATCACCCCTTGAAAAGATCCCTTCCACAACAGACATCTCCAATGTAGGCCAGCTTAAATTAAGCCATTTATTCTTTTTAAACATTTTATTTAAAAAACGGATTTTTTCTTTTATCTCATCCAAACTATTTTGTCTTTCCCATTGAAAAGGCGTATGTGGCTTGGGTACAAAAGGAGAAATCGATGCAGAGACCTTAACTCGCCTTGTGAGTTTTGGCGCAGTTTCTAGGACCTTTAAACACAATTCAAAAATCCCCTCTAAATCTTTCTTAGTCTCAGTAGGAAGACCAATCATGAAATATAGTTTTATTTGTTGCCACCCATTTTCAAAGGCCCACCTAGCGTGATTTATAATATCTTGTTCTGATATACCCTTGTTTATTACATTGCGAAGCCTTTGTGTTCCCGCCTCAGGTGCCAGGGTAAGCCCCCTACTCTTTAATTTTCCAAGATATTTTATAAAATTTTCAGGCACACTACCAGCCCTAAGAGATGGAAGAGACAGAGAAATATTTTCAGAAATACACTTAGAAAATGTCACTGAAATTAATTCATCTAATTTAGAAAAATCTCCCACACTTAAAGAAAGTAAGCCAACCTCCCCATGGCCTGTGGCCTTTAGACCTTCATTTAAAATAGAACCAATTTCACTAACAGCTCTCTCTCTCACTGGCCTATTAATCATTCCAGCATAGCAAAACCTGCATCCCCTTGTACACCCTTTGGATATTTCCACCACATATCTGTCATGAACGGGTCTTCCAAAGGGAACTATCTGTTTTTTTGGAACATAAAGATCTTTTAAATAAGTAATTATTCGCCTTTTAACGGGTGTGTTTCCTAAAATAGGGACATAGACCCCCTCAAGGATGGCCAATTCATTGAGAATTTCTTCTCTTGATAAAGATTTTGCTCTACACTTAAGATAGAGATCTGAAATTTCTAAAACAACCTCTTCCCCATCGCCAATTACAAAGGCATCAAAAAAAGGCTCAAGGGGAGTTGGATTAAATACCCCTTCTCCTCCAGCAATTACAATAGGACATAGATCTGTTCTATCCTTTGCTAAAATAGGTATTTTCCCAAGATTTAGCATATACAAAATAGTAGTATAACATAGCTCATGGGTAATACTAAAACCAATTATATCCATAGAAGTTAAAGGCATGTCCCCTTCAAGGGTACAGAGAACCTCATTTTTTATTCTTAATATTTTTGCTACCTCTTTTGATGGGGCATAGACCCTTTGAGCCCAGATATCTTCTCTGGAATTTAAAATCCAATACAAAATTTGATGGCCAAAGTATGAGACAGCAACAGGATATTTATCAGGAAAAGCTAGACACCACTTAAGGGGAATGTCTCTTGATTTATGGATACTATTTATTTCCTGGCCAATGTAATGGGAAGGATTTTCAAATAATGGGAGAAGCCCTTTCATAACAAAAAAGAAGAGCCAATACCGCTCTTTAAGGGCATTGGCTCTTTAATTCTCATCCTTTCAACAAATCTGAAATATTTGTAACCTTCCCACCTTTTTGACCACTCCCTATAATATTTTCTAGGTTTTTTAGGTCTGATGTGGAAGATATAGTAAGATTACTTGATGCCTCTAAATACTTTGTTTCAAGGTCTGCTGGCATATTTTTATACCAATATACAATATGCTCCTTGCAAACTTCTCCCTCAATCTCATGATCAAAGGGATACCCAAAGGGCATTAAAGCAAGAGAGATACCATTTTGTGTGGGTATTGTTTGAATAATAACAGGGTCTTTTAACTTACCTTCTTGTTCAACCCACTTTCCAATTACCAAGTCACCAGTGACAATCTTTACTAGCTTTATTTCATGAGCCATAAAATTCTCCTCCTGATAAAATATTTTTAAACAAGATTAAATCTCATTTAGACATGGAAATAAAACCTGTCAAGGAATGATTTTAAATCTGGCCTAGTTATCAGGCCCCCAAACATAAAAGCTATATCTGGCTTTTGTCCTCAAAACTTTCTATTTTTTTCTGAATTTTTTTCAAATCTTCTTCTAGTGCTGTTATCTTTTGCTGGTAAATTACTTTTTCTTTTTCAAGGGCTTTTATTTTCCTATTAAAAAAATTAATCTTTTCCCTAAATTTTCTTTCCCATATCGAAACATTGGCTTGTTTTTTCTGGTAAAAGTATCCAAGCACCCAAAAAGAGACTAAAAATAACATTATAGCAAAAATCACAACAGACATCATTCTTCTTTCCTTAATATGTCTTTTACCATTTGGGCATCTTTGGGATCCAATTTACCCAACAAAACTAAAGCATCGCTGACTGAAAAGGAAATATTATTATTTTTTATAAAATCTTTGGCCTTTTTTATGTCAGATGATGATACCAATTTTTTACCAAGTAATATCCCTATCTCGCTTGGCCTTGATTGTTCATTTTCTTTTTCCCTGACTTCTTGTTTGCTCTTTAATCTCACATACTCTGCTTCTTTTTCTTTAAGCTCTTTTTTTAATTCTTCAACCTCCCTTCTCAATGCTTCATATTTATCTTTTACCCTCTTACACTCTTCCTCCAGATCAGAGGCACTATTTTTAAACTTTTCATTGATTTTAAGATAGATAAAAAAATCAATAGGTACAACTAAAACAATTAGAAGTAAAATTATTCCCAACTCCATTTTTTTGCCTTTTTTTGGGTTGCCTTTTCCAGGTTAAAAAGGATACAACCACAAAACGCAAGTTAATAATATAGCAAGTCTTAATTTGCTGCCTTAATACTAAATTTTTAATCCTTTTACAAACAAAAAATTGATATTCTTTTAAGGAGGATAGAGTTGAAGAAAATTTTTTATCTGTATTTTTTGATGATTCTTTTAACAGGATGTTCATTGTGGTCTAAGGTTTCTTATATGTGGCAGGGAAAATTTTTAAAGGTGGATACAAGTATCTCAAAGAAGAGATGGAAGCTTTCTCATGACGAGAAAAAACTTGCTGATACTTTTTATAAATTTGATGCCGAACTTGACTTTCTAGCAAATTCTCTACAAAAGCTCTCAGACTCAAATTTTGAGCTTATATCAAACAAAACACTTATAAACAGACCCTGGGTCTTAGGAGTGTATTTATTAGAAGGAACTCAGTCTCAAATAAAACTAAAAAAGCAGGTAGGACAAAAACTCTGTGTAAAACCAGATAGATTAATTAAAGAGAGTCTTGATACATCTGAAAATTTAATGAATTATATGATTATCGATAACAAACTTGTATTATTCAACTACCAAAAAAAAGGAAAAGGAGAATATGATCTTACAACCATTGTTTTAGATATAAAAAAATTGGCTCTTTATAAGTGCAATTTACTCCAAAGATTTGCTATTGTGGCTAATAATTTTATACTTATCAACAATGGAATTGATAAATCAGATATTTTAGAAATAAAATGGAATTCCTTGATAAAAAATAAAAATAAAGGAATGATTCTAACAAGTAGAGGCCAGTTTTATTGGATGGTAAGATTTTTAGGTGTGAGACCTATTTTTTATTTAATTGAGATCTAAAAATCCACTATTTAAGAATCCTAAGAAATAAAATTGCTTTTATTATAATTAATTTATTTCCCATTAATTTTTTTAAAAATTAAGGAGAATAGTGCACTATGATAAAAATTTACCATTATACAGACCTGGCAAGTTTTAAAGAAATCCTTAAAAAAAGAAAAACAACCAACATAGAGTTAGAAGAGGAAGTCAGGCAAATATTATTAAAAGTAAGAGAAAATGGAGATAAATATCTTGAAGAAATGACCCAAAAATTTGACTGTGCTAATTTTTCTATAAAGAATATTAAAGTTCCAAAACAAGAAATAGAAGACTCTCTAAAAAAAATCCCTGAGGGAGATATTGATATATTAAAAGAGGCAATAGCCAATGTCAAAAAATTCCATGAGTATCAAAAACAAAAATCATGGTTAGAACCTCAGGGGGATTCTTTAATTTTGGGTCAACTAATTACCCCTATTGAAAAAGTGGGGTTATATGTTCCAGGAGGTAAGGGCGGTAGTACCCCTCTTATCTCAACACTGATTATGAATGCTGTTCCAGCAAAGATTGCAGGGGTAGAAAGGATCTTGGTTGTTACTCCTCCATCAGAATCTGGAGACATTAATCCATACATCCTTGCAACCGCCAATCTATTAAATCTCTATGAGATTTATAAAATTGGAAGTGCATGGGCTATAGGGGCACTTGCCTATGGAACAGAGAGCATCCCTAAGGTGGATATGATAGTTGGACCAGGAAATATCTATGTGACAATTGCAAAAAAGCTGTTAATTGGAAACACTGGCATTGACATGATTGCAGGGCCATCTGAAATTATAGTTATAGCTGATGAATTTGCCAGACCAGATTTTATTGCGGCAGACCTCTTATCTCAAGCTGAACATGATGAAATGGCCTGTTCTATACTTATCACAACATCAAATAAATTAGCTAATGAGGTAAAAAAACAAATAAATATCCAGTTAAATCAGTTAAAAAGAAAAAAAATTGCGCAAAAATCCTTAAAAACCTGGGGAGGCTTTATAATGGTTCCTGATTTAGAAAAGGCCATAGAAGTAGCGAATGATTTGGCGCCTGAACACCTGGAAGTTCACGTACAGAATCCCTGGGAAATTATTCCTAAAATCAAAAATGCAGGTTGTGTATTTTTAGGGGAGTATGCTCCAGAGCCAGTAGGTGATTACTTTGCTGGGCCAAATCATGTTTTACCTACCACTGCCACTGCAAAATTTTCCTCTGGACTTTCCGTAGAAACCTTTTATAAAAAGACCAATCTTATATGGACATCAAAAAAATATATAAGAAAAAACAGCGCCAAAATTGCCAGGTTAGCCAGGTTAGAAGGCTTGGATGCACACGCTAAAAGTGCTGAGATCAGAAATAAATAATTCTGGAGGAAACTTAAATGAAGATAATAACAAAGACAGAAATTAGTGAATATCCTCTAATCAGCAGGGGTAAGGTTAGGGATATATATGAAGTTGACAGAGATAAGCTCTTGATTGTCACAACCGACAGGATGTCTGCCTTTGACGTGGTGTTACCTGATCCAATTCCTTTTAAAGGAATAATTTTAAATTTGCTCACTATTTTTTGGATGGAAAAATTTAAACACCTGGTGCCAAATCACCTGATTGAAATAGATGTCAAAAATTTTCCTGCTAGTTTAAAAAAATACAAAGATGAACTAGAAAAAAGATCAGTAATTGTAAAAAAGACAAGGCCCTTGGAAATAGAGTGTATTGTCAGGGGATATATCACAGGATCTGGATGGAAAGACTATTTAAAAACAGGTTCAGTTTGTGGACATAAGCTGCCTGCAGGACTAGTTGAATCAGAAAAACTCCCAACACCTATCTTCACCCCTTCAACAAAGGCAGAAGTTGGTGAACACGATGTCAACATAACAGTAACAGAAGCTGCTGAAAAGATAGGAGAAGAGATTTTTCAACAGGTTCAAGACATATCAATTGAAATGTATAAAAGAGCAAGCGAATATGCCTTTTCTAAAGGTATTATAATTGCTGATACAAAATTTGAATTTGGATTTATTAACGGTGAGTTAGTTTTAATTGATGAGGTCCTAACCCCTGACTCATCCAGATTCTGGCCAAAGGATGAATATGAAAAAGGACGTCCACAAAAAAGTTTTGACAAACAATATTTAAGGGATTGGTTGAGCCAAAATTGGGACAAAAAATCCCCTCCCCCTAACCTACCAGAGGAAATTATAGAAAATACAAAAAATAAATATTTAGAAGCCTATTTTAGGCTCATTGGCGAGAAATTATTTTAAAATTGGAGGGAAAATGGACACTTTGTATTCCTTGATATTATTAGTAATTATCTGGGTGGTCCTTGGATTTGTTTTTAACAAACTGGGAATTGGTGGATGAGGCGCAAAAGATAGCTGTAGTTTGCAGCAAAAGAAAAAAGCAAAATAGACAAAAATGCAACCTCCTCCACGCATTGGATTCTTTCTGGCAACTTCAGGACACAGTGGAGTTGATAGGGCCATGAAAAATCTAATCCCCTCTATAGCTAAAAGGGGATATCAAGTTGAATTAATTAAGATCAAAAATCATGGCCCTTACCTTGATTCTCAAGAGTCAAATTTTAAAATTATTAATCTTAAAACAAAACACGTATATTCCAGCTTTTTTTATTTAATTAAATACCTTTCAAAAAATCCACCTGAAATTTTATTAACAGATAAAGATCGGGTTAATAGAACTGCTATTATAGCAAGGCTCATATCCAGAGCAAAAACAAAATTATTTGTTAGATGCGGCACCACTGTTTCAATTAATCTATCCTCCAGAGGAGTGGTGGATAGATTAATTCAAAAAAATTCCATGAAAACCCTTTATAAATTAGCTAATAAAGTATTGGTACCAGCTAAATCAGTAGCTTATGATATGGCAAGTTATACAGGACTGGATATTAATCATATAAAGTGTGTCCCATCTCCTGTTGTAAAGGATGATATATTTACTCAGGAATTTCCTTTACCAGACCATCCATGGTATCTTAAAAAATCCAATCCAATAATATTGGGGGCAGGTGAGCTTTGCAAAAGAAAAGATTTTGAAACACTTATAAAATCATTTAAAATCGTTCTACAACAAATTGAATGCAAACTAATAATTTTAGGAAAAGGAAGGAAAAGAGAGGGTCTACTCAGGCTTGTAAAAGACTTAGAAATAAAGAATTATGTAGACTTCCCTGGATTTGTAAGTAATCCATATTCTTATATGGCACATTCAGACGTCTTTGTTTCAAGTTCTTTATGGGAAGGCTCTAGCTTTGTATTGGTAGAAGCTCTGGCTGTGGGCACGCCTGTTGTGTCAACCAATTGTCCGGGAGGTCATGAAGAAGTCCTGAATAAAGGAAAATTTGGCAAATTAGTTCCAGTGAAGGACCCAGAAAAAATGGCAGAGGCCATATTGGAAACTTTAAAAAATCCCCCTGACCCAGAATTTATAAAACTTGCCGCAAAGCCATACACAATTTCAGCAAGTACTGATGCCTATCTAAAGGCTTTTGGACTTCCGCCTTATTGGGATAGGAGACCATGAAAAGAGTGGATATAGCGGTTTTTGCACCATCTTTTGGATTTGGTGGCGCAGAAAAGATGACCATAAATTTATGCAGGGGTTTTAGTGAAGCTAATCTCCATGTTGATTTATTAATTAAAAATACACACATACCTTTTAAAGAACTGCTTAACAACCCTGTCAGAATTATTGAACTCAAAAGAAACAAAAATGATCTGATATCTCAACTTAGCAATTATTTAACAATCAATAAACCAAAGATCCTTTTATCCACAAAGGGCGGAGACAAAGAGGCAATAGAAGCAAAATATAAAACTAAGCTGGATGTAAAAGTGGTTTTGCGTCACGGAACCACTTTTTCAAAAAGGGACGAGAAGAAATTTTTTTTAAAAAGGATTATTTCTCACCACAAATTAAAAAAGATTTTTCCTAAGGCTGACTTAATAGTAGCAGTTTCAAAGGGAGTTGCAAAAGATATAATCAAGATAACAAAAGTCCCTGAACAAAAGGTAAAGGTCCTCCCAAATCCCACAATCGTTCCAGAAATGTTTGAGATGGCAAAACAAAGTATAGATCACCCATGGTTTGTTGAAAAAAAGTATCCAATAATTCTAGGGGCTGGAGGTCTTAGAAAGTCAAAAGACTTTCCTACCTTAATCAGGGCATTTAAAATTTTAAGATCCAAGATTCCAGCCAAATTAGTTATATTAGGAGAGGGGCGCCAAAGAAAAAAAATAGAATCCCTTGTGTATAAATTAGGTTTAACAAATGATGTATGGCTCCCTGGATTTAGAGAAAATCCATACTCATTTATGAAACAGGCCGATTTATTTGTCTTATCTTCATTATGGGAAGGATCTCCAAATGTATTAATTGAAGCAATGGCACTTGGTACACCAGTAGTTTCAACAGACTGTCCAAGCGGACCAGGGGAAATCTTAGAAAATGGAAAATATGGAAAATTAGTACCACCAGCTAAGCCTCATAAACTAGCAAAAGCTATACTGGAGACATTAAAAAATCCTAAGGCATCTGATTTTTTAAAAAAAGCAGTTAAAAAATATTCCATTGAAAATAGCATTCATGCCTATCTTAAGGCCCTTGGTTTTTGTTAAAATATTTTTTTTCTTTTCCTCGCGTCTAACTAAGGTAAATTTTTCAAAAGCGACTTAAAATTGCGAATAGCGTAAAAAGTACTTGAAAAAAATAGAATATAGAATTAAAATATTTTTTCCTT
>Ga0256842_1003200_pt1 | contig 11083 bp, 8 predicted proteins | sample 4559240metaG_FD_185973 | JGI IMG/M metagenome (GOLD analysis project Ga0256842, IMG submission 185973) | Hydrothermal vent microbial communities from Guaymas Basin, Mexico - 4559-240 | ecosystem: Environmental > Aquatic > Marine > Hydrothermal vents | place: Mexico: Guaymas Basin | collected...
GCATACAAGCTCTTCTGCCATTCTTAAATCATCATCAATCACATATTTTACATTGCTTGGAAGCCCGAAAGGTCCTATAAATCCTGGCACAAGCCCGGCACTCTCAAGTTCTTCTTCGCTTGCGTCTACAAGCTCAAGCGCTCCGATTGCGTTTTTGGCTTTTGTCTCTTCTAATGTATCCGTACCTCTTACGAAAAATACTACGATTTCTTCTTTTCCGTCATCAAAAACAGCCTTTTTAGCCACGGCTTTTACGCTGAAATACGGATCAATTCCCAAAAATTCGCACACTTCTTCAATTGACTTTTTATCAGGTGTATAAACTTCTTCGATTACCTCCGTTTTTACCGGGTTTTCTCTTTTTTCATGCTTTCTTGTGGCTACTTCGATATTCGCCGCATAGTTACATTCGCTACATACCACAATATCATCTTCTCCAGTATCAGCAAGCACCATAAATTCTCGACTGCCACTACCTCCGATCGCACCGCTGTCAGCCTCCACAACCCTAAAATCAAGCCCCATTCTCTCAAAAATCTTTTCATAAGTTTCTTGCATAAGATTAAATTCCCTATCCAAATCCTCTCTTGTGGCATGGAAAGAATATGCATCTTTCATAATAAATTCGCGACCTCTAAGCAGCCCAAATCTTGGTCTTGCTTCGTCTCTAAATTTAAGGTTTATTTGATAAAGGTTTACCGGAAGCTGCTTATAGCTTTTAATTGTGCCTCTTACCAAATCAACTACGCTTTCTTCATTCGTAGGAGATAATACGAACTTTTGACCTTTTCTATCTTCAATTCTTAAAAGCTCATCTCCGTATTTTTTCGCTCTTCCCGTCTCCTCCCAAAGCTCATAAGGAGTTACGAAGCTTAGCATCACTTCCTGGGCTCCGGCTTTATCCATTTCTTCTTTTATGATGTTTCTTATGTTATCAAGAACTATTTTTCCAAGAGGCGCATAATCATATATTCCTGCCGCCACCTGTTTAATATATCCGCCTCTAACCAAATATTTATGACTTGCAACTACAGCGTCTTTTGGTGCTTCTTTTAGCGTATAAGCAAAAAATCTACTCCATCTCATCAAATCTCCTTTACGTATTCTGCTTTTTTACTTTTTGGAATCGTTTTTGTTTCCGGTATTTTTAATACTTCATATTTTTTAATTCCGCTTAAATAGTGAATTTCTATTATGTCTCCCACTTTCACGTCTTTAGCCGGTTTTGCTTTTTTGCCGTTTATAAAAACAACACCTTCTTTACACATTTCATCTGCAATTGAACGGCGTTTTACAATATTCACGGCATTTAAAAACTTATCAATTCTCACTTTTAACCTTTATATGTTATAATTTCAAACAATCGCCTCAGTGCGCTCCCCTTATGGGGTAAAACCTATTAACTCTCCCAGTTTAGATTTGATTTTTTTAAATTCGCTCCTACTAACACGTCCCATTCTATATTTCAATCTTTTTGAATCCAAACCTCTTATCTGTGATAAAAGAACAGTTGATTTCTCACCGTCAAACTCGAAATTATAGTAAAATTTTCCTTCTCTATATTTCCTTGTAAGCGGCAATCCTAAAAAATATTCGTTATTAAATTTTTTAAGCACTAATATAGCTCTTAAGAATTCTGGTTTTTCACCTCTTTCATCACCGCTTTCTTCATGCCCTATATTTTTTCCGAGATAACACATGAAAACGTCACGTTCATTAAAATTAGGAGCTTTTCTTTTTGTCAAATTCTTTTTGATTTTGCACCATCTGTTAAAATTATCCAAGCTGTCCTTTCTTTTTTGGTAAATTATATCAAAACATATTATAATTTCATCAAAAAGGATAGAAATGAAAGTAGTTTTAGCTTACAGCGGCGGTCTAGATACAAGTGTAATCCTTAAATGGCTTCAAGATAAATATAATGCAGAAGTTGTAACATTCACGGCAGACATCGGACAGGGTGAAGAAGTAGAAGAAGCAAGAGAAAAAGCTTTGAAACTCGGAGTAAAACCCGAAAATATTTTTATTGAGGATTTAAGAGAAGAGTTTGTTAGAGATTACGTTTTTCCTATGTTTAGAGCAAATGCCATTTATGAAGGCGAATATCTTCTTGGTACTTCAATTGCAAGACCTTTAATAGCCAAAAGACAAATTGAAATAGCAAAACAAGTCGGTGCTGAAGCAGTAGCTCACGGTGCTACCGGAAAAGGAAACGATCAGGTAAGATTTGAGCTTGCTTATTATGCTCTAAAACCTGATATTAAAGTAATCGCTCCATGGAGAGAGTGGGATTTAAATAGCCGTGAAAAACTTCTGGCATACGCAGAAAAACACGGAATCCCTATCCAAAAACACGGAAAAAAATCACCTTATTCAATGGATGCCAACCTTCTTCATATCTCATATGAAGGCGGTATTTTAGAAGACCCTTGGGCCGAACCTGAAGAAGATATGTGGAGATGGACTAATTCACCTGAAAAAGCTCCTGATAAACCTGAATATATCGAAATAGAATTCGAAAAAGGTGATGCCGTTGCTATTAACGGAAGTAGAATGACTCCGGCAAAAATTCTTGAAACTCTAAATGAATACGGGAAAAAACACGGTATCGGAAGAGTAGATATTGTAGAAAACAGATTTGTAGGTATGAAAAGTAGAGGCTGTTATGAAACACCTGGCGGAACTATTTTATTAAAAGCCCACAGAGCAATTGAATCAATCACACTTGATAAAGGCGAAGCTCACCTAAAAGACGAAATCATGCCAAAATATGCTGAACTTATTTATAACGGATTTTGGTTTTCACCTGAAAGAGAAGCTCTTCAAAAACTTATAAACAACACTCAAGAAAACGTAGAAGGAACCGTTAGATTAAAACTATACAAAGGAAACGTTCAGGTAGTTGGAAGAAAATCTCCAAAATCTTTATTTAGCCCGGAATTTGCTACATTTGAAGAAGATAGCGTATATAATCAAAAAGACGCTGAAGGATTTATTAAACTAAACGCTTTAAGATTTATTATAGAAGGATACGTAAGAGGAAAGAATAAATAATCTCCTTTTCTCTTTTCATTTTTTAAAAATATTTTGTGTCAGTCGCCATTTAACTCAATAAAAATACGAAAGGAATTATCCTTCCGTATGAGCTTTATGAGCTTCTATCAAATATTTAATATCATCAGCCAATACATAAACATTCTTATAACCAAGTACGTCTAATAAACCTTTTACCCTGTTAGCAAAAAATGCCTTTCTACACGCTACTACGATCGGTTGTGTTTTATCATCAGGTAAAATATCAAGATATTCGGTAAATTCCGGATATGGTGTGTAATATGCTGTTGGAATTCCTGCTTCTTCAGCATTTTCACCTTCTACTAGATTTGGTAATGTTACATCAAGTAATATAGCTCCAGCATCTTTAATTAATTCTCTTGTTTTATGAATATCAATATTTCCAAGGCCCGGTTTTTCTTTGTTAAGTTCTATAGCTTCTTTAAATCTTTCTACTACTTCTTGTTCAAACGGTGTTAATTTTGCCATTTGCCTCTCCTTTTTTAACTATTATAACTCAACTTTCTTAAAATGTCAACTTCTAAATTTTTGAGCTTCTTGTAGGAGCTCTTTCACTTCTTCATCACTTAACTGATGAAAATCTTCATACCATTGACCCACACTCATAAACATCGGAGGAGTTTCGAGTATTTCCAAATGATGGGAAACACTTTTTAACATATTTAAAACATTTTCATCAAGAGGCGCCACTGGAGCGGCAATAATAATACTTCTTGGAAGTTCTCTAACCACACTTTGAGCCGCTAAATACATGCTTGCTCCAGTAGCAATCCCATCATCCACAAGTATTACGTCTTTCCCCTCAAGAGGAATCGGCTCAACTTTATATAAATCTCTTTTTCTTGCCATTTCCTGAATTTTTTCAATAGCTTTTTGCTGAATATATTCTTCATCAACAGGAACCCCGAGAGCTGAAAGTTTTTCAATAGCTTCTTTATTTATAAAAACCTGTCCTGATTCACTTACACTCCCTATCGCCGCTTCTTCATTTATTGGAGACGGAATTTTTTTAACAAATAAAATATCAAGAGGCGCGTTTAATGCTTTTGCAATTTCATACCCTACCGGCACCCCGCCTCTAGGAAGTGCTACGACTACCGGATCTACTATTTTTCCCTCATCTTGTAATTTTTTTAATCTTGCGGCTAACATTTTGCCTGCTTCAAATCTATCTTTAAAAATCATATCAACTCCTCGTTTTTTTCTATTTCTATATTATACCATACCAAAAATATCAAATATTTAAAAAAAATTAGTTTTGTAATTTAACAAAATTGTAATATAATTATTTATAATTTTAAATTATGTTTGATATAAAAAAACCTTAAGGAGGGGTTAATGAAAGACCTTATTTTAAAAATAACCGCAAGCAAATGGAATTACTATTTAAGTTTGGCAACTGACTTTTTAACAGCGGTTGTGTTTTTAGTGCTAAGTATCTATTATTCAAAAGATATATGGGCAAGTATAGCTTTTTTTGTTGTAGGGGCAATATTTTTTACATTCTTAGAATATGCAGTTCATGCCTGGCTTTTTCACAAAGACCATCCGCTAAAAGTTTTTATAGAAGGTCACGCTCATCACCATCAAAATCCGTTTAGCTACGATGCAATGCCGTTTTTTATGAGTGCTGTTATCGCCGCATTTTTTGCATGGCTTTTTCATTTTTTTATGCCTTTGCCTGATGCTTTAGCATTGGTTGGAGGGATGGCTCTTGGATACTTCAATTACGGAATTATGCATCATATCATGCATAGACGCGAGTTTAAAAGTAAATATTGGAGATATATGCAAGAATTCCACTTTGTTCATCACAAAAAACCTCTTCTAAATCATGGTATAACAACAGATATTTGGGACAGGGTATTTGGAACATATTATCAATGGACTGATGAGGACCTTAAAGGAATAGAAAAACTCAAAAGAATAAAGAAAAAAGAAAAATAAGTTCTTTTTTATAATCTTTTTTACCCTCTTCTATTTCATCCATAATATTTTCAAGATTTGCGGTAAATTCTTCTGATATAAACTCTTTAAATTCGCTTTCATATACGATTTTAATTACTTTAAATCCTAACTTTGTCGCAAACAGATAGCCGTTTTTTTCTACTATATATTTTCTTTCCAATAGTTTTTCTATTGTTATAGCATAAGTAGAAGGTCTTCCTATTCCTTTTTCTTTCATCATTTCAATAACATCTGCGTATGTGTAAGGAGGATATTTTGATTTTTCAAAATAAGATTTTCTAATCTTTTTTTCTCCTTCTTCTATTTCATAGACTTTTACAGGATAAATTAAATTAAATCCGTTTTCCAATATTTTTGTAATGAATTCTTCTTCTTTTGTAAATATTTTAAATCTCTCTTTTAAAACTTTTGTCTCTTTCATTTGAGAGGCTATAAATTTTCTAAATATCAAATCATACAACCTTAAATGTTCACCGCTTATTTCCATATTTTTTGTAAGTACAAAACTTTTTAAATCCTCTTTATCCATTGAAGTCGTAGCCCTAATCGCCTCATGAGCCCCGCCTTCTTCAAAACTTCTAAGTTTTATATATTCTTGCCCGAAATTTTCGATAATATATTCTTTTGCAATGCTCTTGCCAAGAGGAGAAATTCTGTGGGAATCAGTCCTGTGATAGGTAATAAATCCCAGCTCAAAAAGCTCTTGTGCTAATTGCATGGTCTTTTGAGGAGAAAATCTAAGCTTCATAGCCGCTTCTTTTAATAAATCAGACGTATTAAAAGGTTTTTCTATTAAACTTTCTTCTCTTTGGGATATTTTTTTAATTTTTATTACTTCAGGAATACTTTCATAAAATTCAATAGCTTTTTTCTTATCATCAAATTCAAAATCCACTTTAACCTCATCAAACTCCACTCTTACTACATAAACTTTTTCTTTTAACTTTTCTGTTCTTTCGCATATCCATTTAAGCACGGGAGTTTGAACACGTCCTGCCGAGAGGTGTGCGTTATTTAAAAGTTTTTGTAAATATTGAGATACTTTAAATCCTACCCACCTGTCAGCTATTCTTCTTACAAACTGAGCGGCGACTAAATTCATATCAACACTTCTTGGATTATTCATAGCCTCTTCAAAAGCATATTTTGTTATTTCGTGAAATTCTGCTCTTTTTATATTAAAGTTATAAGGCTTATTGTTTAAACTTAAATCAAACGCTATTTTCTCGCCTTCTCTATCAGGATCGGTAGCTATAAAAACCTCTTCTACCTCGCTTGAAGAGAGATTAAGAGCTTTAAGGATTTTATCTTTATCTTCTAATACTTTAAATATCGGAATATACTTATTAACAACTCCCCAAACTCCCTCATTTTCAACTAAATCAAAATCATGCCCGATACTTGCCGTAATTACCAACACCCTATCTTCAAGTAAAATTTCATATACGCTAATCCCGTCAATTATTCTTCTGCTTGGACGTCCGAAAAACGAACTAATCGTTTTGGCTTTTGTAGGAGATTCAACTACCACAAAAGTAGTTTTAAGGTTTATTTTTTCATTAGTTTTTCTACTCTCATCCACTTCTTTTAAAAGAGTATCCAAATCTATCTCATCTACTCTTTTAAATTCTGCTTCGCTAAACCATCTTAGTTTTTTTCTTAAAGAATAAAAAGCTTTTTGATTATCAACAAGCGTTAAAGCTATACCTTTTGTCAAATGCCCTTTATAAAACCTGCTGGCTCTCCCGCTTGCCTGAATATATCCCGTAATGTCGGCTGTAATTATCTTTTCCCCGTCAAAACTAATTTCAGGGGAGTTTTTTATTTCATTTTCATATCTTTTAATAAGCTCTTTTAGTTTTTCGGAAATTTCTTTTAATTTTTCTTCCACTTTTGGATGAAGCTGGGTAAAAAACACATATTTTTTCATAAAGTTAATATAATTTTGGATTTCTATCGCTTCTTTGGTGTCTAAAATTTTATTTTTCATTAAATAAGGAAAAACCGCTAAAGTTATAAAATATAAATTTCTGTAATTTTCTTCTTTTAAATTAAATTCCATTTTAGGAACACCTACAAAAAGCGTATATCTTACGGCTTCCGGTAAATCTATGCCTCTTGCCAGGGGATTTCTGTAGCTGGCAAACCCGACAAAATAACATTCCCCTTTTTTAAATTCTTCCAAATGTTCCTCAAACTCCTCATAAGTATAAGCTTTTATTCCGTTTGTATTTAAAAATTCCGTATATTCATACAATGTTTCCTTTGTTTCATTTCCCGGTAAAAACAGAAGTCCCCCACGTCCTAGTTTTTTTATCCACTCAATAGATTTTTGCCAAGAATAATTTTCATCATATAAATCTTCTATATTTCTCAAATTAAGATTCGGACGGCTTACCTCAAACCCCAAAAGATACCTAAACAGTAAAATTCTTTTTGAGCGCGGATTTGCGGTAGCTGATGAGACAATGAGATTCCCTTTTTTCTTTTTTGAAAGTTTTTCGAGTTTTTCATACTCTTTATTTTCAATAAGTTTTAAAGCATATTCCAAATCTTCTTCGCTAAACCCAAGAAGACCTAAAACATCCGTTATCTTTCTACCGCTTTTTAATATAGAATCAACATCATCTACAAAAACCAGCTCAAATGTTTTATTGATAATATCTTTGTTTTTATATAAAAACTGAGTAGTTGTAATTAAAATATCATATTCGCCTTTTTCTATAAGCTCTTTTTCTTTCTTTTTACCTGTATAAGCCAAGACATCTATACCCCACTCTTTAAATTTCTCAAGTGCTTGAAGTACAAGAAGTTTTGTGGGAAATATAATATAGGTATTTTTTACAAATGCGCTAAGTAACAATCCAAATGTTGTTTTTCCAATTCCGGTTGGCGCTAAAAGAGCAAAAGAGTTATCTAAAAAAAATCTCTTTGCCCACATTTTTTGAATGGAACTTAATTCATTTCCTGTTTTTGATTTGAAAAATTCATTAAACGATTTTAATTTTTTATCCGCTTCACAAAATTTTTCAAAATTTTCGAGTTCTTCGCACAATTCAAAATTTTTAATCTCTTCCATACATTTATCGCAAAATTCTCCCCTGTCTAATCTTATCGATGAAATATCGCCATAGCACCTTGGACATCTGTTTTTATAAATTGTTTCCAAAACTCCCATTTTTTGCCTTTATACAAAAATTTTATTCAAAAATTACATCAATTGACCATAGTCAATGAAAACTAACAAAATAATAACTAAAATACTTCAAAACAACAAAAGGAGAAAAAAAATGTTCGGATTATTCGGAAACAAAAATGAAAGTAAAAAACCTCAAGCTTGTGATTTACCATTTCTTTGCTGGCAATGTGAAATGAGCGCACCAGGCGGATGCGGAAGTCATGGAGAAAGCAAAGGTGTTTGTGGTAAAGACGCTACAAAATCAAGACTTCAAGATACTATGATATTCGGTCTTAAAGGTCTTAGCGCATATAGAGAACATGCCAATGAACTAATAAACGATCTTGGAGATGAAGAAGCTAAAAAAGTACTTAAAGAAATAGATGATGTAAATGCTGAAACTTTATATTTTACTCTAACAAACGTAAACTTTAATTTTGACGAACATATCGCACAACTTATGAAAGTAGGAAATGCGGGTGTAAAAGTTATGGATTTATTAAGTGATTTACATACAAAAGCACTTGGTATCCCAACTCCTATTGAAGTTACTCAAAATAAAGCGGAAGGAAAAGGTATTTTAGTTTCAGGACACAACCTTGATATGCTTGAAAAACTTCTTAAAAGAATAGAAGAAAGAGGCTTAAGTGATAAAATCAACGTATATACTCATTCTGAAATGCTTCCGGCTCACGGATATCCACATCTTAGAAAATTCAAAAACTTAAAAGGTAACATAGGTAAAGCTTGGTTTGACCAGACTGATATTTTCAGCAAATGGAACGGAACATGTGTAGTAAACACTAACTGTATCGTACCACCTGAAAAATCACCTAAAGTTAAAAAATATATTGACAGACTTTATACTTACAAAATCACAGGTGTGGAAGGCGCTAAAAAAATAGAAAATGATAATTTCGATCCATTAATCGATCATACTTTAGAACTTCCTGATGTAACGGGATTTGACAGCGATGAAAAAATCAAAACAGGACATCATTATAAAACAGTTCTTGAAGCATACGGAGCAAAAGTACTTGATGCTATTAAAGAAGGAAAACTAAAAAGAGTTTGGGTAATTGCCGGATGTGACGCACCTGGTAGAAAAAGAGATTACTTTAGAGAATTGGCACTTGCGATTCCAAAAGACCATATTATTATCACATCAAGCTGTGGTAAATTTAGATTCAACGACGTAGATTTCGGAACTGTACCTGGTACTGACATTCCAAGATATATCGACCTTGGACAATGTAATGACTCTAACGGTGCGGTACATATAGCATTAGCAGTAGCTAACGCTCTTGGAATCGAAGATGTAAATGAACTTCCTGTATCAATCGCACTTATGTGGATGGAGCAAAAAGCTATTATTATTCTTTTAGCACTGCTTAGCCTTGGAATAAAAGATATTTATATCGGACCAAACGCTCCTCAATTCGTAAATGACGATATTTACAATTTCTTAAAAGAAACATTCAATCTGGGAGTAATTTCCGGAGATATTCACAAAGATTTCGGAAACGAACTAGCAGGTTAATCGTTTTAACTCTCTCCTTCGAGGCTTTGCCTCACTACTTTTTTTAATTGTTCAAAAGGCATCGGCTCATAAAAGTAAAATCCTTGCATATAATCACAACCTATTTTTTTTAAAATTTCTACTTGTTTAGCATTTTCGACACCCTCAACTATAGTTTTCATTCCAAGTTTATGGGCAAAGTTTATTATAGTTTCCACTATTACCACATCCTTTGATGAATGTTCTAAATTTTTTACAAAAGAAGTGTCTATTTTTAAATATTCCGCAGGAATATCTTTGATATAAGCTAAAGAAGAATAACCGGTTCCAAAATCATCAATAGAAATTTTTAAATCTTTTGCCTTAAAAAACTCAAAAAGTTTTTTAGAATATTCAAGATTCAACACTATTTCCCTTTCAGTAAGTTCAATCAAAATAGGTAAATTTTTGACATTTTTAAAAAGATTAAAGATATGTTTTTTGTCATTTAAAGACTTGCCTGAAATATTAAATGACAAAGGTATATTTATTTCTTTTACCATTTTCACAAGCTCACAAAACATTTTCTTTTCTATTTCTTTTATCTTACCGCTTTTTTCCGCATAATCAATAAACTCCTCCGGTAAAACGATTCTGTTTTTATATCTTGCTCTTAATAGACTTTCAGCACCAACTATCTTACCGCTTTTAGAATCTACATAAGGATGAAAATAATAAATAAAATCATTATTTTTTAGGGCATATGAAATGATTTTTCTCCCTTCTTGATATTTTAAAAGTAATTTATAAATATTTCTGTTATAAAAATCAAATTCGTTTTCCCCTTTTTGTCGAGCATACTCCAATGCTATAAAAGCTTTTTCCAATAAACCCAAAGAATCAATATCATCTTTTGGGAATAGAGAAATTCCTATATTGACACTTAAATCAATTCCGTCCAAATGTATGTTATTAAAAATATTTAATATTTTTTCGATACAGTGATATAACTTTGATAAATCGTCATATTGGATACAAACGGCAAAATCATCCGCTCCGACTCGGGCTATTAAATTATCAGGAAAATTTTTCTTTAATGTATCCGAAATTTTTAAAAGTACATTATCCCCGATATCTTTAGAAAAAACCTGATTTATTACCTTAAAATCTTTTATATCTATCACCGCTATAGCATATTTTTCATCAGGGTTTAAAAATACGGAAAGCTTATCAATAAAACCATCTCTATTTAAAAGTCCGGTTAATGTATCATAATATTTGATTTTCGTAATTTTTCGCTTTAGTTTATATTCATTTGAAATATCAGTGGCAATAGACATATAATATTTTTTTCCATCGGGGGT
>Ga0256842_1003201_pt1 | contig 11082 bp, 9 predicted proteins | sample 4559240metaG_FD_185973 | JGI IMG/M metagenome (GOLD analysis project Ga0256842, IMG submission 185973) | Hydrothermal vent microbial communities from Guaymas Basin, Mexico - 4559-240 | ecosystem: Environmental > Aquatic > Marine > Hydrothermal vents | place: Mexico: Guaymas Basin | collected...
GGGCCCGGGGCGTCGTGCCGACCAGGGGCCGGACCCGGATCCGGACCGGGATCGACACCTCCGGACGCTCGGGATGGTTGGTCTCGACCTTGACCGTGGCGGTCTCGGCGTACGGGCGCGACGTCTCGCCCAGCTCGAGGATCAGCCTCCAGTCGCCGGGCCGCGCCCCGTACTTCTTCCCCTCCGGGTCGGCGTTCTCCTCGGTGACCTTCTCCACCCGGACCTTCAGCCGCGGCCGGCTCGAGAAGGCTTCCTTCACCTCGAGCGGCTTCCCGTCCGGGCGGTGCAGCACCAGGACCAGCTTCCCCGGCTGTCCCTGCAGGATGCTCATCGAGGGCCGGCGGGTCGGCCAGACCTCCACCGGGGACTGCACCGTGAACGTGAGGCGCAGCGTCAGCTGGGGGTTCGCCGGGTCGTTGGTCGTGATGCGAACCGTCTTCGTGCGCTTCCCCTGGTAGCCCTTCGTGTGAACCTTGGCGACGACCTTTCCCTTCCCACCGGGAGGGATGACCGAGTCGAACTCGGCCACGGCGCAGCCTCAGCTGGGTTTCGCGCGCAGGATCTTCAGGTCGGCGTCGCCCGCGTTCTCGATGACGAAGGTGGCGACGGCGTCCTTCCCCTCGGCGACGATGCCGATGTCGAGGGCGGGCTCACGGACGACGAGCTTCGGCCGGAGCACCGTCTCCCCCGGGAGCTTCCCCTCCGTCGCGGGCGCGGGCGGCGTGCTGCCGGCCAGGACCGGCCCTCCCGCGAGGAGCAGGAAGAGCACGGCCGGTGCGAGACGCTTCATGGACACCTCCTCGTGGTACGTGGTGCGATTCCCGATCTTACTCCCGGCGCCGGCCGCGCGCCGGGCGAGGTCAGTGGGACGCCGGCTCCACCATCACCTGGATGAAGCGGTCGAGCAGGTCGGAATCGAACTGCCCCTGCATCTCCCGCTTCATCTTCCAGAGGGCCTGGAAGCCGCTCAGGGCCGGGGTGTTCCCCCTCCGCGAGGTAAGCGAGTCGAAGGCGTCGGCGATGGCGACGGCCCGCACGGGGAGCGCCAGCTGGTCGCAGGTGAGGCCGTGGGGATACCCGGACCCGTCGCACCGCTCGTGGTGGTTCATGCAGACGTCGAGACAGACCGGGTCGTCCCAGCCCGCCTCCCGGAGCATCGTCACGCCCCGCTCGGTGTGGGACATCACCTCGGCCCACTCCAGGTCGGTGAGCCGGCCCTGCTTGTGCAGCAGCTCCGGGCTGATCTCCGCCTTCCCCACGTCGTGGAGCAGGGCCGCCCGCCCGATGGCGGCGATCTCCCCGGGGTCGGCCATCCCGAGGGAACGGACCAGCTCGGTCACGTAGAGGGCCGTGTGCATCGAGTGGGCGTAGGTCTCGTAGTCGATGCGCAACCGGCCGACCAGGGTTGCGTACGCCTCCGGTTCCGCGAGGAGGAAGCGAGCGGTCTCCTCCGCCACCCGGTGCACCCGTTCCGGGAGGCCCGGCGAGCCGAGGTCGGCGAAGGCGGCCTGCACGACAGCGTGGGAGACGCCGAGGAGGGTGTCGCATCGCTGCTCGAGGGGCAGGCTCCGGTCCGCCAGGATGTCTCCGAGCTGGGCCTCCTCGTGGGACACGGCAGGGATGGCCGCCAGGTCCTCGTCCTGGCCCGTCTCGCGCTGGTAGCGCCGGAACTGCTCGGCCTGGTCCCCGGGCACGTAGAGCTCGTGGACGCCGCTCTCGATCAGGCGGCGACGGACCTCCTCGGTGAACGGCATGTTCGCCGCCCGGTACAGCACCGGCTCCCCACCCGCGTGCCGCAGGTAGAGATCGAAGCCGGGCACCGAGTCCGGCTTGAGCTGGTCGAGGGAGATCGAGAAGAATTCCTGTCCGACCGCTGCGACGTCCGGGGCCATCGACGCCCTCCCTCTCGCCCGGGACGCACCCCCGGGCCGATCCTCTCCTCCCTCATCGGTCGGGAAGGCTCCCGCCTGAACCCTCTTCGACGCGGTTTCGCCCCGGGCAGGCTGGCGGAGGGGGTGGGATTCGAACCCACGGCGGGGGGGACCCCGCAGCGGTTTTCAAGACCGCCGCCTTCAACCACTCGGCCACCCCTCCGGCGGACCGGCGACCATTCTAGCGGCGCCCGCCCCGGGGTCGCGCGTCCCGCCCGGGAGCGCAGCGTACCGCGCCCGTGTCGCCCGCAGGGCCTCCATCATGGCGGTGCTTCGCACCGCACGGGTCCAGCACGCTGGACCCCTGCGCCTTGAGCGTCTCGCGGATTCCCGTAGGGGCGCAGCGTGCTGCGCCCGTGCAGCGTGCTGCGCCCGTGCGCCGCGAAGCGGCACCCATGGCCGGGATCCTCCCGGCACGGATCGGGCGGTTCCCGGCAGGGTACCCGCGGGGTCAGACCGGCATCGGCTCCCGGCCAAGCTCCCCGGAGACGGTGTCCTCTGCGGCCTCCCACCGGTCGCCGGGAGCGATTTCCCTGGCCAGGGCCTCGATCGCCCGGGCGGCGGGGGACCGGGGCGACAGCTGCACCAGGGGCGCCAGCAGGCGCACCGAGCGCTCGACGGCGGGATCATCGGGCACCTCGCCGAGGTGCAGGAGCTCGATCCCCTCGCCGATCTCCTCCGCGAGCCGTTCGACCAGGTCGCCGGTGGCCGGATCGGTCCCGGGCCGGGTGCGGTTGAGCACCAGGGCGGGGTGGAAGCCTCCCGCGGGATCGTTCTCGATCGCCGCCGCCCGGCGCATGGTCGTCATGTCCCGCACCAGGTCGTCCAGGGAGGTGTAGACCCGGGGCTCGCTGCCGCCGGTCCGGATCGTCCCGTGGACCACCCGGCGCACCCGGGCGAGGCGCAGGAAGCGGGAGGCGTCCGCGAGGGAGACCGGGTCCGGGTTGGCCACGGCGACCTGGAGATCGCCGGCCAGGAACAGGTCGAGCACCTGGTGGGCCGCCCCGGCGGGCAGGTCGACGAGGACCACCTCGTGGGGCAGTGCCAGGATCCCGTCCGCGAGGGCGCGGATCTCCTGCCAGCGGAGGCCGGTGGGACGGAGGGTCTCCCCCGGCCCGGCGACCAGGTCGAGGTTCGGGACGCTCTCCACCGGTTCGGCGAGCTCCGCCAGGTTGCGGGAGCGTCCGCGCAGGAAACCCGGGATCCCCTCTCCCGGGTGCAGCTTCCCCAGGAGCAGGTGGAGATCCGCGGAGTCGAAGTCCAGGTCGACGAGGCAGGTGCGGACCCCGCGCCGGGCCAGGACGAGGCCCAGGTTGGCGACGAGGACCGACCGCCCGGTCCCTCCCTTCCCCGATCCGAAGGTGACGACGCGCATGGGTCCGATTGCCCTCCCGCAGGGAACATCGGCCCCGGAAGCGCGCCGGTCAACCTGCGCGGATCAGCCGTTCGCGTGAGCCAGCAGGGCCGCGATCCCGACGCCCAGGGTGATCGCCGCCACGCAGGTGAGCGCGAGCCCCACGGCGACCGGGATCAGCACGACCGCGATCGCCTTCCCCCGCGTCAGCCCGTACAGCTCCTCCACCGCGATCACCGCCACCGGTATCGACCAGAACCCGGCGATCCATCCCACGATGGGCACGATCCGGGCCCAGGAGACGAGGCCGGCGCCGTGGCCGAGAACCTTGAAGAGATCCGCCCAGGCTCCCTGCCCGCCGAACAGGATCGCGAGCAGGTGGAGGATCGCGGCGCCGATCACGAGCCCGACGATCGAGAGGACCAGGCCCGCGACCCAGAGCGTCGGATGCATCGTGATCAGCGTTCCGAGCAGCCCGCCGATCGCGGTGATCAGCAGCGCCGGCAACAGCGCGTTCTCGTCCTCCCCCACCTCGCGGACGGCCGCCTTGTCCAACGTCACGATCGCCCATGCACGGGCGAGAGCCAGCTTGAAGTCCATCGCGGAACCTCCTCCCGGGGCCTCCCGGGTTCAGCGGCGCGCACGCCGCTCCTCGTGCCACACGTGCCGTCCCATCGCCCCCAGGTCCCGGCGGTGGCGCAGCAGCCACCCCAGGGCCAGGAGCACGTAGAGCAGCGAGAAGAGCGCCTTCTCCCACCCGAACCAGGTAGCCTGGACCTCGACCGGCAGGGCGTGCTCGATCCAGATACCCGTGACGAACTGGGCGAGGAACAGGCCCGCGAGGAGCAGGGCCTCGTTCCGCTCGAACCGGCGGTCCAGGACGATCATCACCGCCAGCAGGGACTGGGCCGCCGTCAGGACCAGCTCCCCGAACTGCCGGGAATCGAGCGGAATGTGCCCGATGTCCCGTCCCGCGGCCAGCATGCCCCCCGCGTACGCCAGCGGCACCATGCCGACCAGCAGGGTCCACTGGTTGACCTTGCTCGAGACCAGCGTGCCGAGCCCCGCGGTCGCGAACCCCCGCCAGGCGAAGATCAGCGCGACCAGGAACTCCGGCGACTCGCTGGCCAGCGGGGCGAGCCACTGGATCATCAGGAACTCGCTGACGCCGGCGGCGTCTCCCGCCAGCTTGAGCCCCTCGGCGAACGGCTCCGCGGACGCGGCCAGGACCAGCCCCGCCCAGGCGAACATCAGGTACGTCGCCAGCCGGCGCGGACCCGTCCGCCACGCGGCCATCGCCTCCACCACGCCGCCGATCTCCGGTTCGACGACCTCCTGGCGGACCAGGTACCGCACGTAGAAGCCGAACAGCAGCAGGAAGACCGCGGTGTCCCAGAGAGTGAGTGAACCCTTGAGGGGGATGACGAACGAGTAGACCGTCGCGGCCGCCAGGAAGAAGACCTCCCCCCAGCGCGACTCCTCCAGCACGATCACCCGCTCCCGCCGCACGACCGCCGCCACCAGCAGGACGGCCGGCCACCCGAGACCGATCAGCAGGCGGTTCGCCCCGGTCATGTTCGCGAGGGCCAGGGGGGCGTTCTCCGGGACCGTGGCGGCGGTCCAGGCCAGGTACATGTCGACGCTGTACTCGGGGAGCACCGCGAGGAGGGCGACCATCGCCACCGCAAGGTTCGGGCTGACGTCGAACTGCAGCAGCTCGGCGGCCCAGGAGACGACGAACGCGGCGCCGAGAACGGCAAGCCCGAAGACCAGGGAACCGGCCCATGGTGCCAGGCTTCCCCCGGCGAAGACCAGGGCGCCCCGCGCATGATCGGGATGCAGCCCGAGCCCGACCCGGAGCACGACCGCCGGGACCCCGAGCAGGATCGCCGCCGGGATCGGCCACCAGCCGTGCCGCCGCTCCGCGCCCACCCGCTACTCGAGGAACATCGGGAGCCCGAGGGTGGCGTCCAGCTTCGGCCGGTACCGCTCGACGTCGTAGTACCGCTCCACGTTGACCTGTCGCTTCCCTTCGCCGACGATCGTGATCGGCTGGGTGGCGTACCGCCCGCCGAGAACGGCCACCAGCTTCCCGGTCTCACCGGTGCGGGCCAGCTCGGCGGCGATGCGGCCGAAGTTGATCGCCACCATCCGGTCGAGGGAATCCGGCGCCCCGGCCCGCATCAGGTAGGCCAGGTTCTGGTACATGATTCCCTCGCGGGTCGTGTTCTTGATGTAATCCCCCAGGTGCAGGCCGATACCGCCCAGCTTCCGGTGCCCGTAGGCATCCGGCTCGCCCCACTCGAGGGGCTTCTCCCCCTCGATGGACGCCCCCTCGGAGATCGTCAGCACCGCGTAGTTGCTCGGGTTGTCCCGCTTGTCCCGGACCAGCAGCTCGACGACCTTCTCGGGGCGGAACGGCACCTCGCTGATCAGGGCCCGGTCGACGAAGGCGAGCAGCGCGATCACGAGCGATGTCTCGCCGGAGTTCCGGCCGAACAGCTCGACGATCAGGAACCGCTCGTGGGAGCCGGCCGGGCTGCGCAGGTCGGTGATCATGTTGACCGAGCGGCTGACCGCCGTGGAGAACCCGATGCAGTAGTCGGTCCCGTAGACGTCGTTGTCCATCGTCTTCGGGACGCCGATCACCGGCACTCCCTCCTGGTGGAGCCGCCGGGCGAAGGAGAGGGTGTCGTCCCCGCCGATCGCGACGAGGACGTCGATCCCGAGCTCCTCGATCGTGCGGATCGCCCGGCCGGTCATGTCCACCGTGCCGTCCTCGCCCGGGGCGGGCGCCTCGTCCCTCAGGTGGTCCGGGATCTCCGCCGGCCGCATCGCCATCGGGTTCGTGCGGGACGAGTGCAGCCAGGTGCCGCCGGTCCGGTCGATCGTCCGCGTGTTCTGCCTCGTCAGCCGGACGACCCAGTCCTCCCGGGGGAACGGGCTCTTCGTCCCCGCGTTCAGGAGGGCGGCCCATCCCCGGCGGAGGCCGACCACTTCCCAGCCCTCGTCCTCCATTCGCCAGGTCAGGGTCCGGATCACCACGTTGAGACCGGGGACGTCACCCCCGCCGGTCAGCACACCGATCCTGCGCGCCATCGTCCGCTCCCGCCGCGGCCCGGGGAGTCCCCGGGCCGCGGTCCCCTTGCTCTCTTGCTCAGAGGAACTGCTCGAGGCGGGTCGCCAGGTCGACCACCCGGTTCGAGTAGCCCCACTCGTTGTCGTACCAGCTGAGGATCCGCAGGTGCCGCGGCCCGAACATCTGCGTGGAGGCCGCGTCGAAGATCGAGCTGTGCGAGTTGCCGATCACGTCGGAGGAGACGATCGGTTCCTCGGTGTACTGGAGGATCCGGGAGAGCGGTCCCTCGGCGGCCTCCCGGACCACCCGGTTCACCTCGTCCACCGTCGTCTCGCGACCCAGTTCGACCACCAGGTCGACCACCGACCCGTCCGGCACCGGCACCCGCATCGCCATCCCGTCCAGGCGGCCCGCCAGCGCCGGGAGCACCTTGCCCACCGCCTTCGCCGCGCCCGTCGTCGTGGGGATGATGTTCTGGGCGGCGGCACGGGCCCGCCGGAAGTCCTTGTGGGGCACGTCGGCGAGACGCTGGTCGTTGGTGTAGGCGTGGACCGTGGTCATGAAGCCCCGCTCGATCCCGAACGCCTCGTGGAGCACCTTCGCCACCGGGGCGAGGCAGTTCGTCGTGCAGGAGGCGTTGGAGACGATCTTCGCGTCCGCCGTGAGGACCTCGTCGTTCACGCCGAGGACGACGACCGCGTCGACCTCGTCCTTGGGCGGAACGGTGAGAATCACCTTCTTCGCCCCGGCCTGCAGGTGGGGCTCGATCTTCGCCCTGTGCCGGAACACCCCGGTCGACTCGATCACGAGGTCGACCTTCTCCTCCGCCCACGGGAGCCGTGCCGGGTCCCGCTCGGCGGTCAGGCGGATCCGCTTCCCGTCGACCAGCAGGGCCCCCTCTTCCCACGAGACCGGGCGCTCGAACTGGCCCATCACGGTGTCGTACTTGAGCAGGTAGGCGAGCTGGCGGGGATGGAAGAGGTCGTTGATCGCGACGACCTCCATGTCGTCCCGCTGGTTCATGATGCGGAAGACGGCGCGCCCGATGCGCCCGAAGCCGTTGATCGCCACGCGCAGGCTCATCGCTCCACCTCCTCGGCCAGCCCGTCCAGCTCGGCGAAGCGCCGCAGCACGTCGACGGCCCGGTGGGAATAGCCCCAGCTGTTGTCGAACCAGGCGATCACCTTTCCGATACCGCCGTCCAGCACCATCGTCGCCAGGGAATCGAACACCGACGAGTACGGGCTGCACGCCACGTCGCTGGAGACGATCGGGTCTTCCATGAACTCGATGATCCCCCGGTACGGGCCGGAGGCCGCCGTGCGAACGACCTCGTTGATGCCGTCCCTCGTGATCGGCTTCGCCGACCAGAACGAGATGTCGACGATCGACCCGTTCGGCACCGGCACCCGGAGGGCCGACGCCCGGAGTTTCCCCCGCAGGTTCGGGAGGATCCCCTCGAGGACCGCGCCGGCGTTCGTGTCCGACGGGACGATGTTCTCCGCGGCCGCCCGCGAGAGGCGCAGGTCCTCGGCCGGCACGTCGGCCAGGCGCTGGGTGCTGGTGTAGGCGTGGACCGAAGTCAGGTGGACCCGCTCGATGCCGAACGCCTCGTCCAGGACGGAGAGGATCGGCGCGGCACAGTGGGCGGTGCAGGAACCGTTGGAGACGACCCGGTGCTCCGGGGCGAGCTGTTCGTCGTTGACCCCGTAGATCACCGTCAGGTCCGGCGCCTCGCGCGGCGGCACGCAGAGCAGCACCCGCTTCGCGCCGGCCTCGAGGTGCCGCTCCGCCTCGGCCCGGGAACGGGAGCGGCCGGTCGCCTCGATGACGTAGTCGACCCCGTAGTCCGACCACCGTACGTCGCCCGGATCCCGCCCCGAGAGCACCGGGATCTCGCGCCCCCAGGTGTAGAGGTGGCCGTCCCTGTACGTCACCTGGTCCGGGAACCGCCCCAGGATCGTGTCGTAGCGCAGCAGGTAGACCAGGGCCTCGTGGTCCGCGATGTCGGAGATCGCCCCGATCCGGATCTCGTCGCTCCGGTGCAGGATCCGGAAGATGTTCCGGCCGATCCTGCCGAATCCCATCAGTCCGATCGTGATGGGCATCTGTCACCTCCCCGTGGCCACCGGCCACGCTCGGCTCGTCCCGGCACGGTTCCCGGTCCGCACCCCGCGGACCGGGAACCGGTGCCCCGGGGATATTCTATGCCCGGGACCGCCCGGGTCACTCCGAATCCGTCCCGGCTCGGCCAGTTGCGGGCCGGCGGTCGCCGTGGAGGCGCCGGAGGAGGGCCTCGTACCGCCGGGAGACCCGCAGCACGGTCCGGTCGGGCCGCGGGTGCACCCGCCGGGCCTCCGCCAGTTCCCGCCGGGCGTCGTCGGGCCGGCCCAGGTCCAGGTAGAGATCGGCGAGCAGGGCGTGGGCCCGCCGGTTGCACGGGTCGGCGGCCACCGCCCGTTCGAGGCATTCCCGTGCCTTCGCCACGTCCCCGTGCCGGCGCCAGTACACCCCGAGGGCCTGCCAGGCCAGGTCGGCCCGCGGGTCCAGGGCGGCGGCGCGCTCGAGGAGACGCCGACCTTCCTCCTCGCGCCCGGTCTTGACCAGGGCGAGGCCATGGGAGAGGAGGATGTCCGGGTTCCGGGGATCCAGCGCCTCCGCCTGCTCGAAGAAACGCAGCGCCTCCCCCGGTTTCCCGTCCTGGTCCAGGTCGACGGCGATCTCGTAGAAGGTTTCCGAGCGGGGGATCCGCGGGATCCCGACCGGCGCGAACGCCAGGGCGAGGCCTACCGCCCCGGCGACCGCGTCCCGGACCCGCAGGTGGGGAAGGCCCGCGACGGCGAGGACGATCAGCAGGGGAAGGGCCGGGGCCCGGTACCGGGCCGTCGGGAAGAAGACCAGGGAGACGGCGAGGACCCCGAGGGCGGCGAGGAGCACCGGCCAGGGGATCGCGCGGCGGCGGATGGCCGCGGAAACCGAGGCCGGCACGAGCGCGGCCAGCAGCAGGAACGGCAGTCCCCACGGCTGGAGGAGCACCCGGAGGACGACCGACTCCTCCCGGGCGTCGTAGATCTCCCGGTTGCGGCCGATCTCCCGGCGATTCCACGTCTCGCCCACCTTCTCCGCCAGGTGGGCGAGCCAGCGGCCAGGGGCGGCGGCGATCTCCCCGAGACCGGCGCGCCAGAACCAGGCGTCCTCCTCGGCCCTGGTCCGGGCGCCACCCCGGCAGCGGGGCTGCTCGACCAGGTGACCCCACCGGATCCCCGGCCGGATCCCGATCGTTTCCGGGTAGTCCCGGTGGTTGCCGATGTAGAAGTTGACGCCGCCGTTCCAGGAGACGAGGACCCGCCCCTCGTCGAACCGCGCGTTCCGCGCCGCCACCGGGAGGATCGGGAGCCACGCGGCCGCCGCGAAGACCAGGGCCCAGCGCCACCCCCGGGTTCGCCACCCCCACAGCAGCAGGAGCCCGCCGGCCAGGGCCAGGGACGGAAGCAGGACGCCCCCGATCCCGAGGAGCAGCCCGGAGACGAGGGGCGGGATCGCGGCGGGGAGGCGCCCCCACCGCCCGGGAGCGGAAACCAGGAGGGTCAGCGCGAGGAGCAGGAACGCGGCGAGGGAGGCGGGCAGGATCTCCCCGTCGAAGTAAACGAGCGGCCCCCACAGGGCCACGAGGAGACCGGCGAGGAGCGCCCACCGGCGGGAGACGAACCGGGCGGCCAGCAGGGCGGCGAGAACGGCCGAGAGCGCCCCCAGGGCCGCCTGGACACCCCGGGCGGCCGCGGGAGCGGGTCCCCCGGCCAACCGGTAGACGGCCCGCAGGAACCACGGGTAGAGGGGAGGCTGCCAGAACGGCTCCCGCGGGTCCCCCCGGACGGCGATCCGGTGATAGGTGGCCGCGTCCAGGACGAGGTGCCGATGGTAGGGAAAGTGGGCGGCCTCCAGGATCGAGATGACCCGGAGGGCGAGGGCGAGGAGGAACAGGGCCAGCAGGAGAACGCGCCACCGGCGACCCGCCGGGCCCGCTCCCTCACCGTGCCGGTCCGTGCCCTTCCCGCCCATGGCGGGGAGGATACCGCGAACCGGCACGTCAGTCGGCCGCGACCGGCGCTTCCTCCCCGCGGGCGACCCCCTCCGCGGCGGGCTCCTCCCGCCGGCGGCGGCGATCGGCCGCCAGCGGGACGACCAGCCGGACCACCACGTCGTCCCCCGCATGTTCCAGCGCGGCGCCCAGCCGCTCGAACGCCCGCACGCCGAGGAGGGCCGCGAGAGCGCGCTCCCCGGCGGCAGCCAGGTGGGCCGCGATCCTCCCCTCCTCGCGGGCGGCGCGGGTCTCCCGGACGATCCCGGCCCGCCCCGGCAGGCGGAACGTCAGTTCCACCAGGTCGATCCCGGTGGGCCGGCCGTCCACCGCGATCTCGATGGGCCCGTCGCCGGCCCGCAGCAGGGACCGCAGCGCGGTCTCGAGCCGGGTGCGGTCGACCAGCACCAGGGCCGGGACGGTCTCCCCCACCCGCGGTTCGGCGGCTCCCTCCTCCCGGCAGACGTCCGCGAGGAAGGGACGGAGCTCGAGGGGCGCCGGGGTGAGGGACCCCGCATCCTCCTCCTCGCGGGCCAGCGCGAGCAGCTCCTCGACCAGGTGCCGGAGACGTCGCAGCTCCCGCACGGCCGGCCCCAGGGCCCGGCGACGGTCGATGGCGCGCTCCGGCTCGCCGAGGAGA
>Ga0256842_1003202_pt1 | contig 11080 bp, 10 predicted proteins | sample 4559240metaG_FD_185973 | JGI IMG/M metagenome (GOLD analysis project Ga0256842, IMG submission 185973) | Hydrothermal vent microbial communities from Guaymas Basin, Mexico - 4559-240 | ecosystem: Environmental > Aquatic > Marine > Hydrothermal vents | place: Mexico: Guaymas Basin | collected...
TTGGCAGATTTATTGGTATTTTTAGACCTGTTATCCCCTTCATTGCTGGGCTGTTAGACATGAATCCTCTTCTTTTTATACTTTTTTCCTCTCTAAGTGGAATACTCTGGGGGATATCTTATTTTGGCTCAGGATATCTCTTTGGCATGGGAATAACCTATGTGGACTTTACAGATCCTAAAATAATAGCTCTCTTTATTTTAATTTTGATCTTAATTTATCTCCTTTCAAAAAGAATAAAAAAAACTAAAAGTTAAATGGTTTTTCTTTCAAAGAAGCTTCAACTGCAAATTCCAAAAACAACTTAATACCAGCGTTCTGTAATTGTTTCATTTTGGAAGTTAAGTTGATTTCCTTTTTTGGGAATAAATAATAATTTCTATACAACCTATCCATCCACATGGGTTCATTTCTCGGACTATATATAATTGTTTTAAGGGGAATTTCTTCATGCTTTGTCCTGGATATTGTATAAGGCCAAATACCTTTTACAAATACTCCTAATGGAATAGGAGATGCCTTTACTATATCTGCAAGTAAATTAATATCTTTTAATTCTGGAGATAAAACTGCTCCCTTAAATCCCATATCAAATGCCAGATTTAAACCTTCACTATTAGTTATATTTGAAAATGGTCCAAGCCAAGCACATATAGCATCCAAATGGGTAAGAGATGCATGGAATAGAGAATTAAATACAAAAAATTTAATGCCCTTTGCCACTAAATTATTAATACATTTTTTCCATCTATCTTCATCTTCTGGCCAGAGAACTGGATCTAAAAATATCCACGTATCCCTTGGCAAAAAGCCAGGCTTGAAATCTGGATCATAGACCCATATACCAGTTGATCCTTTTTTTCTCCTTCTAACCTTAGAAACATCTCTGTACACAGTGAGATAGACAATAGAATGTTTGGACTTCTTAAGATTGATCCTTGGTTTTCTGGGTTCTAACTCCTCTGTATAATATTTATATTTGTTCTTATTATTGGCTATCTTCAACCACTCCCCTTTTAGTTTGTTTATCCCCTCTACGAGTTTAGATTCTTTTCTATCGATTAAAAACACAGGCTGACCTGCTTCTGTTTTGATATTTAAAGTATGTTTTTTTCCTTTTTTAATAAACCTATTAATTTTTATAATATTGTGGCCTTTTTTGTCTTCATAGGAAATTCTTATCCTATCACCTGCCATTAGATCTATCTTGGGCCTTATATAAACCTTTCCTTTTGTCACAAAAGTCTTCCCAATCTCATATCCTGATGCAGATTCACTGTAAGGATCAACAGGAATATATCTACGGTGGGAAAGAAAAAAATAATGGGTTGTTGGTCTTCCAAGGCTCATTTCAATTAGTTCCATTGCAAATTTCTTTGCTTTAGAATCATTTATATTGTCTCTTAAAATCTTGTATGCCTTTGTTATATAATAGACATAATGGGGACTTTTTTTTCTGCCTTCAATCTTAAAACTCACAACCTGAGGAATCTTCATAAGTATTTTTATTAATACATCCAGGCTCAAATCCCTGCATGAAAAATACTTACCCTTCACATCATTAAATGTGTATATACGCCGACATGGCTGAACACACTCTCCCCTAAGTCCCATCTTTCCGCCAAGCATGCCAGACCAATAACACCTACCAGACACACCATAACAAAGTGCTCCATGAACAAATACTTCTAACCCAACACTACCACAATTTTGAGATAAATATTTTATTTCATCAATGGTGAGTTCCCTTGGGAGTACTACACGCTGAACACCAAGTTTTTTTAAAAAATTAAATGAAGAAGCCAGAGAGACATTGGCAAGAGTGGAAATATGAATTTCAAAATCAAAATTTTTTTGGATTAGATTTAAAAGGCCTGGGTCTTGAATAATCAATGCATCAGGCTTTACAAACTTAGCCAAGTCTTCCAAATAAGAAAAAATTCTGGAGAGTTCGTCCTCGTATATAATGGAATTTAATGCTACGTAAACTTTAACACCTTTTAAATTAGCAAATTCACTCAGGCTAATAAGTTCTTTTATGTCAAAATTTGTTGCCTTGGCTCTGGCAGAGAATTCTTTTAATCCTATGTAAACTGCATCTGCACCTGCTAAAATAGCAGCAAAAAAACTCTCCTTATCACCCGCTGGTGACAAAATTTCAGGTAATTTTTGACCCATAATTTATGGCAATAATCAAAATAAAAGGGGAAATAATTCCCCCTCTCCTCATGCTGGTTGATGGACCTTTTCAGGTCTTTTTTCAGGGGTAGGGCCTATGCCCAAAAGGATTGAACTTGCTATATAAATTGAAGAATAAGTTCCAACTACTATTCCTATAAAAAGAGAAAGGGCAAAATTAAATATCACTCCTCCACCTAAAAGCAACATGGCTAGAACAACTAGCAAAGTTGTTCCAGAAGTAAGTAGTGTCCTGCTAAGAGTTTGATTTATTGATTCATTTATAATATCAAAGAGGGGTTTTTTCTTTTTAGGTCCCCTTAAATTTTCTCTTATCCTATCAAATATAACTATTGTATCGTTTAAAGAATATCCAATAATAGTCAAAAGTCCTGCGACAACTGTTAGATCGAACTCTCTGTTAAATAAGGAAAAGAATCCAACAGTAATCATCACATCGTGAATAAGGGCAACAACAGCTCCAAGTGCATAATTTAGTTTCAGATACCAACATAAGACCAGGGTAATAATAATTGCCGCAATTATTAAAATTGAGACAGGCATATGAAGGAGCTTTAAAATATATACCCCTGTTGATAGGGCAATAGCCATAATAGCTGCAGTTCCCCACTTTTGTTCAAACCTTCCTGAGATATAGATAGAAATCAGCAAAACAGCGTAAAATAAGGCTTCAAGTGCCTTATTTTTTAGCTCAGAACCAATTTTTGGTCCAACCATCTCAAGGCGTTGTATTTCAAAAGGAACTTTTAATTTTTTTAGACAGTCCGCTACTCGGTGTCTTATAATTTCTGGTTGTTCCTCAGAAACCCCTGCTCTAAGTAAATATTGATTTAGGTTCTTTTGTCCAAATCTCTGGACTCTTAATCCTTTTAGATGGGCATTCTTTAAAGCCTTTTTAATCTCTTTTACCTCTAATGGTTGGGCAAATTTGACCTGAATATTAATCCCACCGGCAAAATCAATCCCGTAATTTAATCCACCCTTAACAATTATGCTTATTATTCCAATCAAAATTAATGTAATGGACAAAAATGCAGCTACCGTCCTCTTGCCCATAAAATCAATATTTGTATCCGGCTTAATCAGCTCTATACCCATGATTTAATTCTCCTAAAGAATTATAATTTAAAACTTGCACCCTTTTTCACCTTTTTTAACCAAAGGGCAAAGAATATTTTTGAGACATAAATAGCAGTAAACATAGAAGCAAAAGTACCAACAGACAGGGTCACTGCAAATCCGCGAACAGGTCCACTACCAAATTGATATAAAATTATAGCAGCGAGTATAGTAGTTAAATTGGCATCTACAATAGTTAATGTGGACCTAGAAAAACCTATTTCCACAGCCTTTTGAGGAGGAAGACCTTTTCTTAATTCTTCTCTAATCCTCTCAAATATGAGCACACTGGCATCCACTGCAGTACCAATTAACAGTATAAGACCAGCAATACCTGGCATAGTCAAGGTTGCGCCAAAACCAGCTAACACTGCAATGACCAATATAAGGTTCATAACAAGAAGCGTATCGATTATAAGCCCACCAACTCCATAATAAATTATTGTAAAGATAAAGACCAGTGCGCCACCTACCAATATTGAAGTAAGTCCCTGTTTAATAGATTGTTCTCCAAGAGATGGTCCAACAGATGACTCATGAAGCACCTCTACCGGCGCAGGCAGAGATCCAGCCCTTAAAACAATAGCTAAGTCATGGGCCTCTTCCAAAGTAAATCTCCCAGTTATTGAAGCCCTTCCTCCACTTATTTTTTCCCTGATAACCGGTGCAGAATATACTTTATTATCAAGGATAATAGCCAGCCTTTTATTTACATTCTCGCCTGTTACCCGCTCGAATATCCTTGCCCCTCGTCTGTTAAAACTCAAGGTAACATATGGTTGATTAAATTGATCAAAGGCAACAGAGGCATCTGTAATATAATCCCCAGTTAGTACAGCAGCCTTTTTCACAACAATAGGTTCTTTTGTATAAGATCCATCTGGTCTCTTTCTATAAAGATATAATACCTCATCATCTATGGGAATATTTCCTTTTTCTATCTGTTCTTTGCTAACCCCATCATCCACAAGTTTAAATTCAAGGTGCGCAGTTTTCTTGATAATATTTATGGCACGTTCGGCATCTTCAATACCTGGGAGTTGTACCTGTATCCTGTAATTTTCTAACTTTCTAATATCTGGTTCAACTACCCCAAACTGGTCTATCCTGTTTCTAATAACCTTTAAGACCTGATCAATGGTCAAATCTTTAAGCTTTTTTTTGTATTCCTCTTTGAGGGTAATTAAATATTTTTTCCTGGTTTTTATATCCTCAATTTTGAGGACCTTAATTTGTGAATTGAAATATCTTTTAATTATATCATCTACTATTTGAGCCTTATTACCCTCTACCAGATAAAATGAGAGTTGATCTTTCCCTATTAAACGAGGACGAATAATTAGAGCACCTTTTTTTCTTGCCTCTGCCCTTATATCTTCACCTATCTGTTCAAGGGCGTTTGATATGGCCTTATCCATATCAACTCCCAGGACCAGGTTGATACCGCCCTGGAGATCTAATCCCAATTTAACCCTGTTCTCAGGCAAAAATTTAGCCAGTGTGGAATCTTTGGATATAAAAGAAGGTAAACCAAATAAAACACCAAAGCCCAAGACTATGCATGCAACTATAACTCGCACCCTCAGATTACCAAACATTTTCCCTATCCTCTAAGTTTTATTTAGAACCTTTTTCCGTTCTCTTGCGATTGGAAGCAAGGGCAGAAATGAAATTTCTATTCACCTTTACTATTACTTTATTTGCTATTTCTAAGGACAATTCATCTCCATTTATATCCACTATCCGACCATAAAGTCCACCACTTGTTATAACCACATCCCCTTTTCTCAAACTCTCCAACATCTCCCTGTGTTCTTTTGCCTTTTTTTGTTGTGGACGAATAAGTAAAAAATAAAAAATTGCGAATAAAATAATCAAAGGCATAAATGCCATAATAGGATTCTGAGAATGAGTTCCACCCTGTGATTGTGCCATTGCAAAGGCTATAGTTTCAAAAAACATAACAACTCCCTTTAAGTTAAAAATTAATTGCCATTAATATTTTAATTAAACTTTCCCCCAGATATCCTAAAAAAATAAAAGGTGTCAAGTTTTTACCAATATTTCTTCCATTTATTGTACTCCTGCTCAAATTTTTTTAAAATTCTTTTTTCTTGGTTTGACTTAGCAAGAGACTTTGCCCTACTCCAATATTTATTCATTAAATCTTTATCTCCCTTATAAAGGGCAGCATAGGCATAATGAATATATCCATAAAAGGGAGATACATATCTTCCCATAAGTCGACCTAAAAGTGTATGTATTTCACTATCAAAGGGTACAAATTCTAAGATTTTATTCAAATCATCAATAGCCAGCTTAGGTTGTTGCTTATCTCCGTAGATCCTTGCTCTAAAATAAAGGGCAAAATAATCCTTCTCATTTATTGTTATTGCCCTATTTAAATATTTTAAGGCATAGTCCATTTTCCCCAGTCTAAAATAAAACCTGCCCTTTTCCCGATCCCAGAACTCAAGTTTCTTTTCACAATAATCATCTCTCATTAATTGTTGGGCTTCTTTTATCTTGTTTTTTTTAAGTAATGCAAATGAATTAACTAATCTTCTACAGCACTGATCTTTTAATCTGTGAGCAAGGTCCAGGGAAATATCTGGATCTATATAATGAGCTAAAACCAGGGCTTTAACTTTTTCAAACTCTTTATTTGATCTTTTTTTTCCTTTTGATGGAAAAAACTTTTGCATCTGCTCTAAATAGGATATCCTCTCCTCAATTCCTGGATGGGTCAAAAAATATGGAGGCACGCTATTTTCACCAGATAAGACCTTTTGTTTTTTTAATTTTAAAAAAGCTTTAACCATTGCAGAGGAAGGATATCCAGCCTTAACAAGATATTGAATTCCTACCTGATCTGCTTCCCTTTCCTGTTTCCTTGTATGTTTTAGCATTGCACTCTGAACCCCTGCAACAGAACCAACTGCAACAGCCTGTCCCACAGAACTTCCCACAAGTGCACCAGCCAATACCCCTACCAGGGATCCTATGGAAAACAACTTTTGTCTCTTTATACTTGCTGCAATATGTCTCTGCGTCACATGGGCAAATTCATGGGACAAAACAGAGGCAAGTTCTGCCTCTGTATCCATAAGGGCAATAATACCAGTATATACAAATACATGTCCACCAGGTCCAGCAAAGGCATTTATTTGAGAGCTGTATATAACATCCACTGTAATATCAAATGGCTGGGGAGGGAGAGCAGATTTGAGTCTACTTGCAATCCCTCTAATATAATTTACAATGTATGGATCATATACTATAGGAAAATGAGTAGTTATATAAACATAAAATTTTTTACCCAGTTTTGCTTCATCAGATATGGTAAAATCGCCCACTGAGGCAAAAGATATTTTAGATACCCATACTAAAATAATTAAAAAGGCAAATATTCTTTTTTTCAATAAAAACCTTCTCCCATATATCTATTTATTCATCATATCCAGAAATTCTCTATTACTTTTTGTGCCCTTCATCTTATCCAACAGAAATTCCATACTATCTAAAGGACTCATAGTAGCCAATACCTTTCTCAGTATCCAGACCCTATTTAATACATCCTTATCTAAAAGGAGTTCCTCTTTTCTGGTACCAGATCTATTTACATCAATTGCTGGAAATACCCTCTTTTCCGCAAGATAACGGTCCAAATAAATTTCCATATTTCCTGTTCCTTTGAATTCTTCAAATATTACCTCATCCATCCTAGAACCAGTATCTATAAGGGCGGTTGCAATAATAGTTAAACTTCCTCCCTGTTCTATATTTCTGGCAGCTCCAAAGAAACGCTTTGGTCTCTGAAGCGCATTTGCATCCAAACCACCAGATAAAACCCTGCCTGAAGATGGAGTAATGGCATTATATGCCCTGCCAAGTCTAGTAATACTGTCAAGCAATATCACAACATCATATTTTCTCTCAACCAACCTCTTTGCCTTCTCCAATACCATCTCAGCTACCTGGACATGCCTGTTAGGTGGTTCATCAAAGGTGGAGCTTATAACCTCACCTTTTACTGTTCGCTCCATATCAGTTACTTCTTCTGGTCTCTCGTCTATTAGCAAGACAATCAAAAACACCTCTGGATGGTTTACCATAATGGAATTAGCAATTGTCTGGAGTAAAACGGTCTTTCCTGTCCTGGGTGGAGCAACTATGAGTCCCCTTTGGCCCTTGCCTATTGGTGTTAGGAGATCAACTATACGGGCTGAATAATTTTCAGCACCATTTTCTATTTTAAATTTTTCATTCGGATAAACAGGTGTTAAATTATCAAATAAAACCAAATTTTTGGAATTTTCAGGAGGGCCATATCCCACCTGTTCCACTCTAAGTAGGGCAAAATATCTCTCTCCTTCTTTTGGAGGTCTGATCTGGCCCGATATAACATCTCCCTTTCTCAAGCCAAATTTTCTAATTTGAGAAGGAGATACATAAATATCATCTGGACCAGGCATATAGTTGTAGAGGGGTGATCTCAAAAAACCAAAACCATCAGGAAGTATTTCCAATACCCCTTCTCCATAAATATTACCATATTTTTGAGAATAAGCCTGAAGAATTGCAAAAATCAGTTCCTGTTTTCTGAGGCTACTTGGATTTTCTACATTGTACTGGGATGCAAGTCTCATCAACTCATCCATGCTTTTTTTCTTCATCTCAGAGAGATTCATCACTTTTGGATTCATACACCTTTCCTCTTAAGATTTTTTTACTTGAATAAAAGTTACCTACTGCCACAAATTATTTTTATTAAAAGAACTTTTTTAGCTATTTGGATGGTTATTTTCGAAGGAATTATTTACTTTGAATGATGTCTTTGAATATCCTATTGATCTCGTCTTTGATGTCTTCTTTATCTCTATTTAACGAATATGACAACTCTGTAGTTATTAGAGACATCGCATGTTCCATTAGCCGTCTTTCCCCAAAGGACAATTCTTTATCCTGAGATATTAGGATGAGTTCCTTTAAAACATATGCCACATCAACCAAATCACCACTTTTTAATTTCTCTGCATATTCCCTATATCGTCTATTCCAATTCTGTCCAGCGTAACCCTTAAAATCACTCCAATCTGCCAGATATTTCAAAACATTTTGTCCGTATTGAGGATCACAAACACATCTAAGTCCAACATTTTTTGCATTATTCACCGGAATCATCACAGTACCATTGTTACTTAAGATACGAATAATATAAAAATTAGTTTTAATACCACCAACTTCCTTTTCCATTATACTCTCTACTATACCAACCCCTTGAGCTGGGTAAACTACTAATTGATTTTTTTTAAACACTTGTTTAAGCCCCCTTTAAATCAGCCTTTAAAATGTTCTCACAAGCATAATTAAAAATACTTAATTAGTCTACTATCTGTCTCCTATTTTGAATTCTCCCATTTAAATTTGTGACTCTGAAACCATTAATGAAATTAACTGCCTTATTCTCACCTTCTAAAAAAAACAAATAAATGCCCTCAATTGCTGCGTCCAAAACTTTCTCTATAATTTCTAACTCAAAACTCTTAAAAGGGGACAACACCCAATCTCTAATGGAGGATTTTTCTTCTGAATCTGGTCTTCCAATACCTATTCTAAGTCTGTAAAAATTCCTAGTTTCAAGGCTATTTATAATTGATTTAATACCATTGTGACCTGCATCTGATCCCCCAAATTTGAGTTTCATTCGTCCCAATAAGATATCAAGGTCATCATGAATCACAATTATATTTTTTGGGGGAATATTAAATTGTCTCACCAACTGCGCAACAGCTATACCACTTCTGTTCATAAAAGTAAATGGCTTGGCAATTATACATTCAGGAAGTAAAGGATCTCTAAACTCATAGGATTCACAAATTCTGTTATTGAACAGTTTCCGTATAAAACCTTTTTTTTTAACCTTAAGAAGGTCAATAAATAGAAATCCAGTATTATGTCTTGTAGTTTCATATTCTGGGCCTGGATTTCCCAGACCCACCAGCAAATATCTTTCTTTCACTTTTTTAACAAAAATTACTTTTAAAATGAAGGAAATAATAGAGGGGAGATAAATTCTAGGCCTCTTCAGCTTGTTTAGCTTCTTCGGATTCTTCTTCAGTTGTTTCCTTTTCTGGTGGCTCCACACCTAAGATAGCAAAATTATCCTCAACATCATCTAATCTAACACCCTCAGGTAGTTTGATATCCTTCACGTGAATAATATCATTAATATCCAGACTTGATACATCCACTTCAATCTTCTCAGGTATTGCAGTTGGTAAACAGACAACTGGTATAATCTCCCTATAAACATTTAATACTCCACCCCTTTCTTCCCCCTTGGCTTTACCAACTGGCATCACTGAAACTTCTACATAGACTTCCTCTGTCAGATCCACACCTAAAAAGTCCACATGCACTGCAAAATTCTTCACTGGATCCCGCTGAACATCCCAGATCAATGCATGTTTGGTCTCTACCTTTTCTCCATTTTTTAATTTTAAATCCACAACCTTAGTTTTATGAACCTTTGAATATAATTTTTCAAAGTGAGAGGTTTTAACTGTTAATGGAATATTTTCCCCTTTCTTATTATAAAATATTGCAGGAACATATCCCTTTGCTCTAAGCTTTCTAGTTACAGACTTTCCTTTTCCTTCTCTTTTTTCAACTTCCAGAACAAATTCCCCTACCATTTGTACATCTCCTTAAATAATTTCACAAAATTATGTAAACAATACACTTACAGAGGACTCATTATGTATGTTCTTAATGGCCTGAGCAATGAGTCCAGCAACAGAAACTACCTCTATTTTACCACATTCTTTTGCTTCTTTAGTGAGTGGTATTGTATCTGTTACAATTAATTTTTCAATATTGGACTTTGTTATCCTCTCAATTGCAGGGCCTGAAAGAACTGGATGTGAGGCACAAGCTATCACGCCTTTTGCGCCATTTTCAATTAAGGCATCAACAGCTGTCATAAGTGTACCTGCTGTATCCACCATATCGTCAACAATTATGGCCAACTTAGATTTTACATTTCCAATAACATGCATGGCCTTAGCCTGATTGGGGTTGTCCCTGCGTTTGTCTATAATGGCCAGTCCGCAGTCAAGCCTTTTGGCAAAAGCCCTTGCCCTCTCCATGCCCCCGGCATCTGGAGATACAACCACCTTATCCCCTTCTAACTCCTTTAAATATTCAAGGAGCACCTTGGATGCATATAAATTATCAACCGGAATATCGAAAAAACCCTGAATTTGACCTGCATGTAGATCTATTGTAAGTAACCTGCTCGCTCCAGCAACTGAAATAAAATCAGCAACCATCTTTGCACTGATTGGCACTCTAGGAATAACCTTTCTGTCCTGCCTGGCATATCCATAATATGGCACCACAGCAGTTATTCTTTTAGCACTCGCCCTTTTTAAGGCATCTAACATAAGACACAACTCAATAAGATTGTCATTCACAGGCCTGCAAGTGGACTGAATAACAAATACATCGCTACCCCTGACATTATCACCTATTTCTATACGAATCTCCCCATCACTAAAGGGCTTGGCAACTCGTGGTGTGAGGGGACATCCCAAATTCTCTGCTATAGCCTCTGCTAAAGGCAAATTAGAATTTCCTGTAATTAATTTCAATGTTCCATTCCTTCCCATTTTTAAAAATCTTCCTGGTTTTTTTGTTAACAATCAACTCTCTGGGAAGTATTTATTGTGCGGGCGTGGATTAGAAAAAAATCTTCCCA
>Ga0256842_1003203_pt1 | contig 11080 bp, 11 predicted proteins | sample 4559240metaG_FD_185973 | JGI IMG/M metagenome (GOLD analysis project Ga0256842, IMG submission 185973) | Hydrothermal vent microbial communities from Guaymas Basin, Mexico - 4559-240 | ecosystem: Environmental > Aquatic > Marine > Hydrothermal vents | place: Mexico: Guaymas Basin | collected...
TGCTTAGAAATGCTAAGAAAAATAAAACTTTATCTAAGAAATATGATAACGAAAAAAGGAAAACAAATAAATGGGAAATAAAAATAAACGAGCAACCTTAATAGCAATTACAGGCGGAATTGCTAGTGGGAAATCAGCAGTTTCCGCTTGGTTGGAGAAACATGGAAACAAGGTTATTTACAGCGATAAATTAGGACATGAAGCATTAAAAATGCCGAAAGTGGAAGAACAATTGATTACGAAATTTGGTGAAGAAATTTTAGAAGATGGTAAAATATCCAGACAGAAATTAGCCAAGTTAGTCTTTAGCGATCCTGATAATTTGTTATTTCTAAATAATCTTACGCATCCGCTAATAAGAAAAAAAATGCAGGATATAGCAGATAATAGCGATGAGGATATTCTTTTTTACGAAATTCCATTGCTCTATGAAAATGGTTTAGCCGATAAATTTGATTATGTGATTAATGTGTTTAGCACGGAAGATGTTAAAATTGCTAGGATAAAAGAGCGTGATGGTTTGGATGAAGAAGCTGCTAAATTGCGTATCAAAGCACAATTACCGGACCACATAAAGTTAGATCGAGCCGATATAAATTTGCTAAACAATGGTTCTTTGGAAGAGTTGTATCGCCAGCTTGAAAATATTCGAGATTATTTTATTAAATTACCTAAAAAAGAGATTGAGAGGTTGGTGTAAAAATGAAAACTAAATTAATTCTTTTAATCTTTCTTTTGATATTAATGCTGGGTTGTACAACAAGACAATCCGAATTTTCATTATGTAATGAATGCTCCACAACATTAGATTTTAAAATAAATGGTGACCCGATAAGTTTAGCACCTCATCAAAGTTATGATGATACAGTGCTTTTGGATGAATTCATCTTTTTCAAAGAAACTAAAAAATATGTGATTTCTTATGACGGTTATGTTTACTTGGCAAAAGGTAAGAAGGATATAACGTTAGAACCGGATGAAGATAAGGAATATATTCTAAGAAATAATCGTGCCGGGATTAGAATTATTAATCAATCCGGAATTCCGATTTCAGGAATATATCTAAGAAAAATCGATGAGGATGATTGGTCGGAAAATTATCTGGAAGAAATAGAGATACACAATGATTTTAATATCTCTGCTAAAGAAAATCAAGTTGATCTAAAACTGATTGATGCTACAAATCGTGAATTTGTGTTGAATGACACAATCACTTTGCAGATTGGTTCAAGTGCAGATGTTTTCTTTGATAACTTTTATCTATATTATTTTGGTGAATAATTTTTCTAAAATAATCAATTCTTACTCGGTATTAATTGAGAAATCAGCATTCCGGCAAGCATCAAACTAGCACCGATAATACCTTTTAGGCTTAATGATTCGGAAAGCAGAATCCAACCACCAATAGCAGCAAAAACCGATTCCAAACTAAGGATTATTGCTGTATGAGCAGGCTTTGCATGACGCTGAGCAATTACTTGCAAAGTAAAAGCTACGCCTACAGACATAACTCCGGCATAAAGAATTGGAATGGTAGCTGCTTGGATATCACTCCAAATGAAATTTTCCCGAATTAATGCAATTATTAGGCTGAAGATTCCACAAATAAAAAATTGTAAGCAAGCTAATAAAATGGCGGAATATTGTTTGATAAATTTATCTACTAAGAGGACGTGAGTTGCCCAGAAAAACGCTCCGATAAATACCCAGAAATCTCCCCACGCAAATTCATTTGAGCCGTGTACGCTTAATAAATACATTCCCACCACAGCTAAAGAAGCTCCTATCCAAGTACCAAGACTGGTTTTATGATGTAAGAAAATTCCCATTAAAGGTACAATGATTACATACAAACCTGTTATAAATCCTGCATTACCGGCTGTAGTGAATTGAATGCCTATTTGTTGTAAACCGGAAGCAATAAAAAGTGCACTTCCTACTACTATAGGAATTAATAATTTTTTCCCTTTCAGATAATATGAAAATGGTTGTTCTGATTTTTTGGAATAGAAAACCACAAATGGTAATAATGAAAACGATCCTAAAAAGAAACGTAGTGCATTAAAGGTAAATGGTCCTATGTGCTGCATTCCAAAACGCTGTGCAGTAAAAGCAAAACCCCAAATAATAGCTGCTAATAATAATAAAATATTTGATTGTACAGTTTTTCTAATCATCTTACCTACTTATAAAAGTTTATTTTAGCTACAAGGTTCAATTATTGCTTTTTTTTGTCAAATTAGGAAAAAAACTTGTATAATTTGGGGGGAGGAATATTTTTTTATTATGGTGAGGTAATAGAGATGAAAGATAAAGAAAGTATTATTAATGAAATTCCTAGTTCAAAAAAAAATAGTTTGGTTTTTATGAGTTTGAATATAGCTCATGGAAGAAAAAACACATTGCAACAATTTTTACGCAGAAAGAGATATATTAAGCGTAACTTAGATGAAATAGCTTCTCTCTTAAAAAGAGAAAATCCGGATATAATAGCATTACAAGAGGCTGATGCGGAATCAATTTGGAGCGGACACTTTGACCATGTAAAATACATTGCACACAAGGCAGGATTTGATCATATAATGCAAGGTGGTCATGTAAAAAGAAATTTTATCAGCTATGGCACTGCAATTTTGTCTAATATTACCATAACAAGACCACGAACGTTCAAATTTTATAAGACAATTTTCCGTATGCCAAAAGGCTTTGTTATTTGCACTGTGAAATGCCCTAAATTCCAAAATGAAATTGATGTAGTTTCTTTACATCTTGATCCCTTTAGAAAAGCTGTTAGGATGAAACAGATAAAAGAATTGGTGAAATTATTAGAAGATGATACAAATCCTATTGTGATTATGGGAGATTTTAATTGTGATTGGAAATATTCAGAATCAACTTTGCATAAACTGGTTGAACTTTTGGATCTAAGAATTTACAAACCTTTTGACGAAAGTTTAATAACTTTCCCTGCGAATGGTAAACGCTATGATTGGATTTTGATTTCTCAAGAATTGGAATTTGTATCGCACAAAATCCTGAAAGACCACGTCTCTGATCATTTAGCTGTTTTTGCGGAAATTAAGTGGCGATAAAAATGAATGTTGGTTGATTTTGTTGCCTATATGTCTTTTTTGCAAAGTTAGGATATTATCGAAGATTAAAAAATGCATAATGATTTGATAACCACGTCGGATAGAATTTGTTCTACTGCATTATTTTGGTTGAACTGATAGCGCAGGTTTTGACGAGAATAGAGCTTAATGATTTAATAACTAATAAATTATACTTCAAGAAATTATATAAGATTTGTTTGACATATCTCATTAAAATTAAAATATTCCAACATCAATAAATATAGATATCAATTTTAAAATTTGGAGGAAGGATGAGGAAATTACTGGTTATTTGTTTTTTTATTATTTTTATTGGTTTGCATTCTTTGCAGGTGAATTTTGTCTCCGATAATCCAAATTTATCTGAGAATTTAATTAACGAGATAAAATTATTCAAATCAGATTATAATAATTTTTTGCAGAATCATCCGGATGCTAAAATTTATATCACAGGTTATACGGATAATAAAACTTTAGATGATAAGAAAGTATCTCTAATGAGAGCAAAAATAATTAAAGATTATTTGGTAGATAATTTTGATTTTGAAGAACAATCCATAGAAATAATTGGAATGGGAGCAGAAAATCCAGTTTCAAGCAATGATACTCCGGAAGAAAGAGAAAAAAATAATCGGGTTGAGATAATTTTTGAAAATCCCAAAGCTACAATAAAATGGTTCAGTAATGATGTAACATACATCTCTTCTCTTTATGAAAAAAAACATTTTGCATACAAGAATGATGTAATATTTCCCAAAGATAAAATTAGTACCGGGAAAAAATCAAGAGTTGGAATTGAACTTAAAAATAATGATTTATTGATATTAGAAGAGAATAGCTCAATGATTCTATATGGTAATGCTGAAACGGATAGAGCAAGATTATTGGATAATAAATTTCATATTGAGTTGAAATCCGGTCGATTATTTAACAAGCTAAACACAATTAAAGAAAATCCGATTAATGTGAAAACTCCTTCAGCCGTGCTAGAATTACATTCTAAGAAGAATGAGATTATTTGTAATCAAAACACAACATTAATTTCAGTTTATGCAGGATATGTTGTGGCATTAGCACATGGGAAAACAATCCAAGTGAATGAAGGCTTTTGCCTGAAAATTCAAAAAGACAGGTTACCGGAGTTACCTCGCAAGCTTCCGTCTGCACCTATAAATTTACATATTGTAAACCGAGAGAGAGCTTTTGGTGGGGAATCTATAAAATTTGGTTGGAGCTCTAACAATTCCCATAATATTTTACAGATTTCTGAGAATGAAAATTTTAATGGTTTTATAGATGAATATGAAATTCTTGGAAATATGTATTCTGTAAATTTTGATTTCGGGAATTATTTTGCCAGAGTAAAAAAAGTTGATAATGAGGGATTTAGTAGTGTTTTTTCTAATGTTGTTTCTTTTTCGGTGAAAACAACCAATGTTCTGGGATTTGCAAATATAAATCCGCATAAAATAACAAGAATTGTAGGACGTGATTTTGTTTTGAAAGGAAGAGTAATTGATGATAATCAAGTAGAGATTATGGGAAAAATCATCCCTAAAGATAACGATGGATATTTCTCTTATGATATTGAATTACAAGATGGTTTTAATAAATTTACTGTTGCAGCTGTTGGATCTAATGGGCAACGACGAGAATTTCCAATAGAAATTTTCTATATCAAACCAATTTATGAAGATCCGATTTTCCCTGATTTTGAGGAAGAGATTAGACTTCCTAAATTCAGTTATGATTATAACATTATTATTACTTTGCCGAAAGGATGCATAATTTCATTTGAAAATCAAAAATATGTTCCGGATGAGCTTCAGGAAGTTGGTTTATGGACTACTTTGAAAAATGGAGAGAATAAACTTGATTTTTTAATCATTTATCCTGATGGATATGAGAAAACTTATTCTTTCTCTATAAATTATGCGCGTGATTTTAGTAAATGGATAAATAGAACTATTGCTGCTACATTAGGGGTAGCTATTCTTTTATCTCCATTGTTTTTGTATTAGAAAATTTTAACATTGCATTTATAAAATTTAACCCTGATAGATTCGAATTACGAAATTTATCAGGGTTAAAAAATATTACGACGATTTTTCTATTTACCGATTTTTTCTTTTTTAAAATTCCTATAATACCAATTTAAATATTTACTTTTGTTTCGTTTAAATCTTCTGATAATTTTCGTTGAGAAGTACAACCACCAATAAGGAGTTTTCTCATACCTTTTGTAAAATTCAATAATTGCATTTGCTTGTCTTATTGATGCTTTACCATCCGGCTGAAAAACTGTATATTCAAAGATTTCATTCCTTTTTTCCTTATAGGAATCGTTTGCTAAATTGTTTTTAACATGTGTTAGAATATCTGATTTTTTGTAAATAACATCGCCTGCTTGCCAAGCATAAGTGTTGGAACCAATATCATTTGATGGTTTATAATATTCAGGAGCAGGATTGGCAAAAACGATAGGTTTATCAAAATGGAACCACTCGTAACAAGCTGTTGAAATATCGGAAATCATCAGTTCAGCTTGTGCCATATAATCTAAGATATTATCATCAATGCACACTTTCACATATTTTTCTGCGCCAAGTTTAGTTATTAGATTATCAATTTGTTCATAGATATCACCCGGCTTACGATAAATTCTGCTGTGAAATTTTATTATTAGATTATAATCTTTATGCAAAGCTTTGATAATATCTTTTGACCATACTTCCAAAGAGCTTTCACCATGTGGAGAAAATTTGATCATTTTAAAATCAATATTTTGGCTGATCCAAGTTGGTGCATAGAGAATGGTTTTTCTATTGTTATCAAAGATCGGCTCTACGTTCAAGTTGTTATTCATAAGCGGATCAAATTTTGGATAACCTACTATTTTCCATTCGGGGACATATTTTAGATAACCGGCTCTTTTTACTTTATCTTTGGTTTTTTCGCCCGGGAAAAGTACATAATCATAAACTAAAATTTTTACAGATTCTACATAATTCTTGTCTGAAAGACCACCATGAAAAATTTCAATTGCTTTGCCACCAAATAGAACATGATAACTAGGATAAATCATCACTCTGATTTTTAGTTTATATATTAAACGATGAATCTCAGCTCTGCTTTTGCAGAGGTACACTTCAATATTGTAATCTGCGTATTTGGTTTTAATACGATCGTAAATACTTTTTTTTCTAGTAAAGACTACTCCGCCAATGTGCGGATAAAGCCTTATAACCGGAGGTATGTGTTGAATATCTGTAACTAAATAATAACCTATTTTGTATTTCATATTAACTCTTGTTTTATCTTTTCTATATATTTTACAGCTCTTTCAGTGCTTTTGCCATCGTTGAAATAAAATATATTAGGAAGCATCTCTTTGTATGCTTGCTTATATTTTTGTAAAGCCAGAGCATTTGCTATCATAGCATTAATATTTTCTTTCCCTGTATAAATATCTACAATTTTCATAATATTCATATTATCCGGCATATTATGGAGTTTTGAATAACCGTTTTCTGCCACAATAATCGGTTTTCCGGTGATAAGATATTCATATAAAACAGATGAAGTATCGGAAATCATAATATCTGAAACCATAAAATCATCCATTGTATCAGATTTAATCAAATCGGAAGAATCAGAAAAATAGAGATTTTTTATACCTTTAAATTTTGCCCAAAGGTTCAATAGATGAATTCTTTTTGTATCATGATAATGAGGTCGAATTATCAAATTGTATTCTTTGGTGATTTCTTTTGCAAATTTATAAGCATATTTTTTAAAAGTTCCATTTCCAAATCTCCAAGTTGGTGCATATAAAACTGTTGGTCGGCTAAGATCTTTCATTCCAAGGCGAGCATAAACTTTTTGTTTATCGATTTGATTATTTACAATTGCATCAAAGCGAGGATTTCCAATTTTAATTAAACGCTCTTCTGGAATGTTTTTTCCCACATCATGCAACTTTTTTGCCATTTTGGGACCCGGCAAAAAGAAGTAATCAAAGGAATCCATATAAGCACCTTTTCCACCGAAAACTTTGTCTCCTGAACCATGTCCAAGGTAGATTGTTTTACAGTTTTTATGATCAATATTTAGTTTTCTGGCTGAATGAGTTAGAATTATCCCTTTTAGATCATTTAGATGATTGTAATCTCTTACTAAAACCGGCGGAGTATTCAGGAAATTTTTATTACCATTATCAGCATTTGATCCGCGTAGATAATATTTGAATTCCCACCAATTACGATTTTTATACACAATGAAGGTACCGCCAATTTTCTCATATATTGGCTTGGAATAAGAAAATTGATAGATTTGTTTACCATAATAATATATGTTCATAAATTTATCCTAATTTTGAACAATCGCTTTATCATCGGTTTTAAAATTCCAAGTTTTTTGCGGAGTTTTCCAATCTCCGTAACGATATCTAAGGTAGTCATCATAATTTTCGGGAATCATGTATGGTTTACCGTTGAAAGTATGCCAAGAAAGCTTATTAGTAAGCTTTGCGGGAGAAGATTTTAATACGGGAGATTTCACGCCAACAGTCCAAAACAAATCATCACCGATTTGACGTTTCACAAAAATATCAAGCATGACTTCGCCTTTGCGTAAAAAAGGTTCATAATTACGAACTTTAATCATGCGAAATTCACCTTTTTTAAAAGGTCCGATATCTCTTTTAAATCGTTTTATACTAATTCTATATCCCTTTAAAATCAGTCTGGGGATAATTTTGAATAGTTTAGTTTTATCTGTTTCATTTATACTGATATCCATATCATTATCCCAAGGTAAAAGTCGATCTTCTCTTATTATTCCAAGTAAAGTTCCACCTTCAAGCCAATAGGGAATATCAGCTTGCTCCATTTGTGAAGTTACATCATGTAAGATCTTATGTGCTATCTCTATATTTTTTCCTACCAATCGAGTTTTTCCGGCCAAAATTTCTCCTACTTTTTATCAAATATTCTTTCGACTAAATTTGTTCTGGAAACATGAGCACGAATCAATTCAAGATCAGGATGGAAATCTATTTCACCCCAATCAGATTCATTGCACATTGAATAATGCACATGATAGCCTTTATCGATGATTTTTTGAATAGCTGCAAGATAGAAATTGTTCATGTTTTTTGGATTGCGAACCATCTCTTCCAAAGTTTCCAAATATATTTTTGGACCATGACCGGAAAATTTGATAATTCCGACAGATTCAGCATTTGCTCTATCTAAATCGATAGTTTTGCTTACTTCTTTTACTGTATTGTTTTCTATTACCACTTTCATATCGTCAGAATCATATTCATCTTTTTCATCAGTGACCATTGTGATATTCTCATTGCTTTTGAGTAAGTTTTTTATAATTGAGCTATCAAAAATGTCATCACCATTAATTGTGATAAAATCATCTTTCATATATTCTTTTGCCATCCAAACAGAAACCAAATTATTGGAAATATCATAAAAAGGATTATAAACTGTTTTTATATTAAAATCTTTTTCATACTCTTTTACTTTAGCTTCAATTTGTTCCGCTCTATACCCGACAATAATTACCACATCAGTTACGCCAGCATCCTGAAGTGCATGTAATTGAGTTTCTAAAAGTGTAAGTCCTTGTCCTATATCTAACAAACTTTTAGGTGTATTTTTTGTGAATGGATATAATCTTGTTCCTTTTCCGGCTGCAATAATTATCGCTTTCATTGTTTCTCCTTTTTCATGATATCATCAATTTTTTCTTTTACACGCATTGCAGATTTTCCGTCTAATCCTGTAAAGAAGTAATCTCTGTATTCGGCTAATTTTTCTTTCATTTTAGCAGTTGGGTTCAGTGCTTTTTCTACTGCCGGCAAGAGGTCATCCGGTTTGTGCATGTGTGGGAAAGCACCTTTAAGCCAATTTTTCGGGTCAATCGAAAGAACCGGCATTCCATCGGAATGTTTCAATTTTTCATAAGGCAGAACATATATGATGCCATGTTTTCCCAGTGCTAAGAATTCATTTACCACACTTGATGTGTCAGAAATCATCGTATCTGCCATAAATAGATAAGGATAGATATCAAAATCATCTTTATCTATCAAATAGGCATCTTTATTTTTTTTAGCTAATTTTTCATAAAATTTATGCTGTGAATGGGGAACATATTTGCCTTGCCAACTGTATGGATGCAATTTTATCACAACATTATATTTCGGAATCAGGTCTGTGATTTTTTCTTGAACGAATTTTATACAACTTGGTTTATAAGAAGGTGCAAAAAGCACGGTTTTCTTATTAGGATCAATACCAATTTTGCTTTTTAATTTCTTATTATCAAAATATCCCGGTTGGAAAAAAGGATCTAATTTAGGAATTCCTGTTACGTAGAAATTGTCTTTCTGCTTTGTATCAACAGATTTTATATAATCATACCAATAATTTCCTTCTAAGAATACATGATATTTATAATCCGGTTGGCGCATTAGATTGCGTATGCGTAAAGTTTTTATGCCAACTCCATGATCCAAGTGAAACCTTTGAGTTTCTCCATAACGTTCAGGATTTTTTAAAGCATCACCGCAAATCACAGCATCGAAGCCATTTGTTTTATCTGTTAATTTATAGCCTTTTTCAAGAAGCTTTTTAGCTATTTCTTTTTTTTCATTTATTAAAAAAATTCCCAAAAATCTGCGTTGGTCTTTGCCTATATTTATGTAAATATCATAATCAGAATCTTTAGCGAGTTCATCATAAACAGGTTTCAGCGAATTAAGATAATATTCTTTTTTTAAATCAAATAGTACTTTTATCATTATCTCATATAACCTTTTTTAAATTTTTCATGGTAATGCAATTGCATCTTACGAACCAGATTAAGCGGTTTTCTTTTTTTAGGAATCAAGTCATTTTGCATTACATCAGTTAATGTTTCAATAATTCTGCCACTAATATTCCCATCTAAGTAAGGATTTATCTCTGCGAGATGTTTTTGGCGATTGGCAGAAAACTCATTGGGATTTTCCAAACAACGATTAATTGCAGGGCGCAATTCTTCCGGAGAATCAATATTTATTCCTTTATCAGCTCTGGCTTGAGTTTTGTAAGTGATAATAGGTTTATCAAGAACCATAAATTCATAAATCACAGAAGATGTGTCTGATATCATTAAATCGGAAGCATGCAGATAAGGTGTTATATCATTGGAATTTATAATTTGAATTTGAGGATGAGCAATAGCGAATTTCCCAATAATTTCTTTGTTCATTAGCTCATGGAATTTTACCAACCAGATTTCATCTTTGGCAATTTGTTTGGGAATAATTGGCATCAAAGCGGAAGCAGATTGCATTTTAGTAGAATGTGTCGGCGCAAAAAGAATGATTTTTCTATTATCTGGTAATCCTAATTTTTGTTTCAAATTTTGAGTTGGATAATTTATTATATGATCTACTTTTGGCCAGCCGGTTTCTCTTACCATGAAATATTTATATTTAGCCTGAAGTTTATTGAATTTTTCAGTCACATAAGGCCCGCTTGTAAGATATAAATCAAAAAAGTGTCTTATTTTATAATGAGAAGGTTTTTCAACTCCTAAACCGTGAAATATTTCAACTTTTATTCCCGGTAAACGATAATCAACAAAATTTCCGGGACAGATTACAAAATCTGCAGAATACGCAATAGCTTCACCCAAGAAAGTGAAAATTTCAAATTCTTCCCAGTATTCCGGAAGATTATTATGCACCTTTTTTGAAACCAAAAAGGCAAATTCAATCCCTTCTCTATTGAATTTTCTCACCAAAGGTTCTACAATTGGAATTGAATAACTTTTCGATAGATAAAATAATATCTTCATCTAATTCTCCGCAAATTGTAGATTATAAAGCTGCTGATATCTTTCACTTGTTTTTAGTAATTCTTCATGTGGACCAATTCCTACAATTCTCCCATTATGCATAA
>Ga0256842_1003204_pt1 | contig 11080 bp, 7 predicted proteins | sample 4559240metaG_FD_185973 | JGI IMG/M metagenome (GOLD analysis project Ga0256842, IMG submission 185973) | Hydrothermal vent microbial communities from Guaymas Basin, Mexico - 4559-240 | ecosystem: Environmental > Aquatic > Marine > Hydrothermal vents | place: Mexico: Guaymas Basin | collected...
TCAAGTAAATCTGCATCTACTCAACTTCAACTTCAATCTACTGCTTTAATTTTATTTAAGAAATCTGTATTACTTACATTTGACAAATCTTTATTTGCTTTATTATTATTTAAGTTTGTTATCTCTCAAACTCTTGCTAGGTTATCGGTTCCATCATTCCATCTATCATCTCATTTATTGTATTTTAGACTTGCTACAATACTTCCATTTTCTTCTACTTCTAATCAACTTCAATCTGCATTAGTTCATCATTTATTTAAAATAATAACCTTATCCTCTACTTGTAGGTTTTGAGTATCCACATAATTTAGATTTCATTTTATATTTACATTTCAATCAATGTTTATATTTCAGTTTACATCTACATCATTATTAAATGTTTTTCTACCTGTTATAGTTTCTGTTCACACTAAATGTACCACTTCATTATCATTTGCTTTATTAGTTTGTAGATTACTTATATCTGAAGTATTATTATCTATTTGAGTTTGTAAATCGTCTAAATTGTCTTTTACTAATTTCTCTGTAGGATAATGAGTATTGTCTGGTGTGGATTGCCAAGATGATACCTTATTTGAATTATCTTCTTTATCTGAAAGTAAATTGTCTGTTTCGGTTTTAGTGTAGTATCTACCATCATGATTGTGAGTAGCAGGTGCAAATACTCCATCTTTCACTTTTATCTTGTGATTACTTGTATCTACTTCTAGAGTATTTCAATCTACTTTATCAGATAAATAACCAGCTGTATTATCTCAATTATCTGCTTTTACTTTCTCATCGGAGTCTGTTATATTATAAAATTCTAATCATGTCTCATTATTTTTCACTTTAATTCATTTATTAGCTTGTCAAGTATAACTAGAAGGTGTATCGTTCAATTTAATAAATTCATCTATTGCTCATGCTCATGATGCTGGAATAAATTTTTTTTGAGCTTCGTTATATTTAATAACTTGTCAATCAGTTATTCAACTTATATCAACATCATTTAGTTCTCATAACGTGCTTTTATATCAACCAGCCACAATAGTATTGTGTATTATTTTTTTATTATTTCTAGAAATTTTAGGCATTATTTAAAATAAAAAAATAAAAAGTATTAGTATTTACTAGATATAGGTAATCAAGCAGAATTAGTTTTTATACTATTTTTATCAAACGGATTTGTATATACAGTTCAGTTAAGTGGACTATTTACTGTTGGGGTATTAGTATTTAAATTAGATGCAAGTGTTGTATTTTGTTTATTGCTCGGTTTTTTTTGTACATCTTGTTGAAATTGTTTTTTAAATTTATTTATAAAATTATTCCATTTTTTATTATATTCAGATACTGTTTTCTTGTTAGCCTGCGCATCATAATATTTTTTTGTTTGATCAGATGTTTGTAATCTATTAATTATATTCTGATATTCACTATTTACAGCTTCTATATTATGAATAGAATTACTCATTCAGGTTCTATATTTTGACAATATATCATCTATAGCAGAATTAACATCTCTTTGTATAGATGGATCATACTGTTTAGAAACTTCCTCAATTTCATTTAATATTGATTTTGACTTTCATAATAAGTAATCATAAATATCTTTTTTCTTTTGAAGTATATCTCATTCCACCTTTAATTGGTCTGCCAACTCTTGTCATTTTAATTGAAGTTGTATTGCATGTTCCATACCTCATCAGACATTTCATTTCCTAAATTGGTCTAAAGCTTTTTGTCATCTCATTTGATAAATACGTCATAAATTATTTCTAAGTAATCCAGCATATTTAGTAAGCTGATTTTCTAATAAATTTCAATATTTATCTACAACTTGTTTATATTCTGTTATTCTATTAAGTAAAGACTTTTTTTGTTCTTCAGGAATTTGGGTTTTTTGTTTTAATGTGTTTTGTATATAGTCCATACTATTTTTCATCATTTCAAGATTTTTTAAATCTTTTTCTGAAATATTATTTATTTTTTCTTTATATAATATTAATTCGTCTTTTAATTCTGGACGAGTAGCTATTAATTTATCTATTTGGCTAGATAGAGCATCTTTTTTTTGTTTAATACTTTCTATTTTCTTTCTATATTCCTCATCATCTAACAAGCTTCATTCAGCATTTTTCATAGCTTCTTCATAATTATTTTTTAATTGCTCTCATTCAGAAATTTGTTTTTCTGGAGAAACTTCAGAATTATAATTATTAGTTCATACAGATTGTTTATTATTTATTTGCTCATTACCAATTTGCTCATTACTAATCTGTTCAGTATTAGATTGTTCAGTATTAGATTGTTCAGGAGCAGCTGCATGTGATTGATTTGTCTGTTCAGATTTTTTAAGATAATTAGTAAATGAATCATTAGTATTTCAGAACAAACTTTGTTTAGCTTCTCTGTAAATATTATTAATAGTATTTTTCCGAGCTGAACTATTCCAGTCTACATTTCATCAATATTTACTTACTAATTTCATAAGTTCGTTGTCTATAGTTTGCATACTAGCTCATGTTCACTTATATTTTCTAATAGTGTCTGCCATCATATTTCATAACTGTTTATTTCTCCATTCAAAATATCAAGGGTATTGATTATTCAATCTTTCAGCCTCTGATCAGAATACTATCTTGTGTGGCATTTTCTGTTCTTGTTGTGGTTGTGATTGTGTTGATTGTGTAGAATCTACTTCTTTAGATTGTGTAGAATTTACTTTTTTAGATTGTGCGTTTATAGTATTAGTGTTATTTTTTTCTGAAACATTTTGTTTTTGAGATAATAATACATTATTATATTTTTTTGCTAGGTCATTAGAGAATTTATTAGCTAAGAAATCGTATTGTTCTTTAGTTAATTTTCAAGATCTTAAAGAGTTATGTAATGCAGAACTTATCTGATCATAAAATCAATTCCATCATCAATATTCTTTATTTAAAATATTATATATATAATTATCATCCCCATTAAGTAAAGTATTTACTCGATTTTTTATTTTATTAAAATATTCATTAGACTGAGTTTTAGTAGATTGTTGTGTGTTATTTACTGTTTGTTGAGTATTAACTTGTTGTGCTTTCCTAGCTTCTTCAGCTCTCCTAGCTTCCTCTGCTCTCCTAGCCTCTTCAGCTCTTCTAGCCTCTTCAGCTCTTCTAGCTTCTTCAGCTCTTCTAGCTTCTTCAGCCCTTCTGGCTTCTTCAGCTCTCCTAGCTTCCTCAGCTCTCCTAGCTTCCTCAGCTCTCCTAGCTTCTTGTAATGCTTGGTTATATTGAGATTTTAATTTATTATAATTATTCATTTCTCATTGATAAGTTTTATAAGCTTGAATATATTTATTCTTATAATTTTTTGTCATATTAACTAAAGTTTGTATTTTTTTTAAAATACTATTAAATTTAGAACTTCATATTTTCTTTTTAATATTATCTTGACTTCAATATTTTTTTAATAATCTTTGCCATATATTATTTACTTTTTTTAATTTATCATAATTTTGTTGGTATAATCTTTTATAATTATTATATTCATTATAATATCTATCAGCTAATTGTTTTACTCAATTCATTGTAGCTTTTAAACTTGAAACTGATTGCATATTTTTTAATAAAATAGTAAAATTTAATTATTGTTATAATAATAATTTTTCGCACTTTTTCAATATATTGTCTTTCTTAAACAACATAACTGTTATTAATACTCTCAAATTAAACAACATAACTGTTATTAATACTCTCAAATTAAACAACATAACTGTTGTCAATATTACATATTGTAGGATTGATTTTTTTATATCAAAGTAGGAATCAACCGAATTCTATATAATCATTTCAATCTGCTTCTAATTTACATTCAAATAAATTACACATTTGTCATAAATTAATTTTCGCTATTCATATTTCTCATAACTCTTCAGTTGCTGTTATTCAAGAAATAGTTCATAAAGTATTGTCTCAAACTAATGATCCTCCTATTCATCAGGTAGTATTTATTAAATTAATTTTTTCTATAAAATCTATATATTTTAATTTATCAAATATATAAGTTATTTTATATCCTCCATAATGAAATATTGTATTTACTTTTGTATTATCTGTTATTACTGATTTTTTACCTATTATTAATTTTAACATATTTATATTTTTTATTGTAGTTAGAGTAGGTTCTCAAAAAATAAAATGTATTGATTGTTTATATGTATTAGTTCATAAATCTAAACGTTCTTGTGCTAAGTTATAAACATTTGTTCAATAAAAAAAACCTGTATTATTGTTATAATTTAATATATGTTCTCAGTCTAATTCCCGATGTAACCATTTACCATAAAAGAAACTATATATAAATACATGTGTTCATCAAGATATGTTGACAAATAAATATAAATCAGTATTAGATTTTTGTATATTTACATTAGTAAAATCTAACTTATCTAACCATCAAGTAATATAAAAACTCTGTCTTTCATATTTAGGAACATATTTATCGTATCAAGCAGGTGTAATACTTAATCAATAAAAGTCTCTTGTGGAGGAGATGAAATAAAAATTCTCATTAGCATTTAGAAATGAATACTTATCATATAATCAAATACTACTTGACAAATCGTAAGTTTGTTGAACATATATAGAATTAGTTTGATCGTATGTTAGAGTCATTAACATCATAGCGTCCTGTCACATAACTAATACATAATCTTGGAATGAAGCTAAACTACTATATTCACTTCAAACATCAACATAATCAACAGAAGTATAATACATTTTTAAATATCACTGTCTACCAGTAAATATTTTTCATCTATCAGTTAAAAAATTTATTGTTCATTTATGAACTGTTACAGAACTTATTCAAACATTACTTCAAGGAGATGTTTGTCAGTTTCTAAGTATTACAGTTGTGTTTTGTGTATCCTCATCATAATGCCAAGTATATATAGCATCATATCACACAAAAGCAAATATCTGTCACCAAGAAGGAAATATTACATATTTCATATCATCTCAATCATTATTACCTCACAATAACCAAGGATATTCTACTGCTATTTTCTTTGGAGTTGTTGAATTATCTATTGATAATATCTCATTAACTTGTCAAGCTATTCAGTCGTTATCTGCAGGGGGAGAATTTTTATAATCATATACATATAAATAATCTCATCAATATATTCAATTTTCCGAATCATCAGCAGAAGTATTAAAATCATCAGAACTAACTGTATCAGTTAGATAATGATGAGGTTCGTTTGTATCGTCTTCTACTTGTTTTCAAGCTTCAGTAGTCCGTGTATAATTAGGAAAACTATTTGTGTCGTTTTTAAATAATTTTCTCGGTCTTCATTTTACATAATCTAATTTAATAAATCTTTCATAATTTCATTCTTTAAAATCTGTTTCATACAACATAACTAAAGTATTAGAAACTTCTTTATATATTCTAACTTTAGTCTTATCTGTCTTTATTGCTAATAAATATGTTCATTCTGGTACAGTAATAACATCTGTAATATCAAAATCAGTAATTTCATATAATTTATTAAATCATTGTCTTTTAGAAATAAATAAGTAATCTTTATATTTATTCTCTCTATATGGAGGAGTAGTAAAACTACAGTTTAATAAATCAATATAAAACTTTTGGAAATCTCAACTTAATTTTCAATCAAAAAATTCTAAAGCCATATTTAACTTTTAAATGATAAAGTTCAACTAGTGTTGTTATCTAGTAACCTTATAGACTCCATTATATTAATTCACTGTTGATAATGCCAATTAGTTATTCATTGATCTTGGTTATATATAGGTAATATATATGCTGCTGAAAAACTAATAACAGCTGGTAAGAAAACATATGGTAGATTTATTTCGTCGTCAACACTTAACAACTTTTCATGTCATTTAAAGTATATAACTCATACTTTATCAACATTTCAATCAGTTAACATAAAACTTATTTGTCTTCATTCTCTATTAGTATATAAGGGAACTTTATGTGTTTCAACTATATTTAAAAATGCAGGAGAATATACTAGAGATATATCTTTTTTTGTAGAAGTATTTCATTTAGTATATATTAATCAATGAACAGAATTAATAATTTTGTCAGTATTAACTGTAATTATATCTCCAGTATTATTATTTGTAGTATCTACTTCTATATATTTTAATTGCCAAGTTCGTATCCGTCATTTATACGAATATATAAACTGTACAGCATTATTTATCTGAGCTAAAAATCATTGTGTATTCATTAAAGGAGTTATTCATTTTTCATTAAGTAATGGGTGCAACGCAGAAATTACTTCATTTACTTGCATAAATATAATTTTAATTATAAAATTTATAATAATAATAAATATTTTATATATAAAATCAATATAAAAAAACAGGGAGAAATCCCTGTTTAAATTTATTGTCTCTTCTTTTAATAATTATATATTATTCTATATGCACCATATCTTAATCAAGCTAAGATTGTAGCAAAGTGTCATTCTGCAACAAATGTGCTTGGTCTACCAACCTTACTAGCATTTATTACTTCTGTTATATTTCTCCAACTTAATCAAGGACCGTATTTATTCAATCTTCCAGAAATATCAGTTACTCAATCATATTGTCTTTGATAAATCTTCATAGCATTTCTTGGAAGCACTACGAAGAAGCTATCACCATATTTCTTATTTATCTTAGCTATTTGTGTTAAGATAGGATCTGCGAAGAATTCTATTTCAAAACCTTTACCTGTCTTAATTCTATAAATACCGATGTTCAATGGATCGTTAGCAGGTGCCATAACTCTTGATTCATCTCAAACTAGATGTAACCAATATTTATTTGATTTCATCAAATTAAACAATGCTTGAGATGTTCACACCATTGATATAACTCCATTTGTATATACTCAACTTTCATATGCATCATTCAATACATCCATAATAGCATCTATTTTTTCATCATAATTAGAATATAAACTTAAATCATGTGTAAAGTCTTTACTTGTTTCTGCTCAAATTTTTTCTATTGCTGAGATAATACCTAATGTTTCTGGTTTACCTTCTCAAGAATTTAGATTTCTACCTAACCACATAATTTTACCTAATTGTTCTGTCAATCTATTGAATGTTGTTGTTAATCTAGCATTAACAAACTCTTCAACAGATGTAGGGAATTGATAACTTTTATTCAATTCTACTGGATTAAATTGCACTTTTGCTGTTAAGAATTGATAATTACTTTCATAAACATCGTAATCTCTTTGATTGAACGACTTATCAATTTCATCTCATTCATCTTTTACATTATACAAGAATTGAATTATATCACCATCTGATACACTTATAGCTCATCATTCAATAGTTATTGTTCAAGCTCATATATCAACAGCTGTAATTCTTCTTGTATAATCTGTATTATCTGGAGTAGAAGCTATAGTTACTACGTCATCTATAGATAAATCAGCTATACTAAATCAATTATAATCTGTAACCGTAATAGTTGTTACACTTGTTTGATTACCGTTTACTTTTACTTCTATTGGTGCCCATCTTTGTTCCCACCATTTAACTGAAGTTCAACTTTCAGTTGTTTGTTGTGTTACTCATCCTATATTCTTGAATTTAAACATAATTTTAGATTTACCTGTTTTAGGATCAGTGAACTCATCCACATCAAAGAACAAATAAGGGAGATTTTTATATCTTTCCAAAGTCCATTGGAATAAAGGAATACCTGTTTCAGTGTATTTCATTAACAGATCTCATACCTTATAGCTGTCTCAAGTTATAATATTTGCCATTGTTTTTTATTAAAAATATAAATATTTTAAGACCATCATATATTATCGATGTCTATTCAATATGTATCCAACATTTTATCATCTAATGAATTATTATTTTCTTTATTAGGTTTTGTAGATATATTTGAAGATTCTGTTGGTTCTTCATATATTTCTTCTGATACTGGTTTTTCATTTCATCATCATAACTCTTCTATTATTTCTTGTAATTTCTCTTTCGCTAATCATTTATATTTTTCGTCGCCATTTTTTGCTTTCGCTATTACCTTCGCTAAATCGTGTAATTCAGGATTTTCAAATACACTTCAAGATGATTTGTAATATAACAATTCATCTTTTAATCACTCATTTTCTTTTAATAACTCTTGTAATTTATTTTCTTTAATTTCATCTTTTATTTTATATTCCATTAATTGATTTTCTATTTCAATTAATTTTTTTGCTAATTCATTATCATTATCTATTTCTCATGATTTTACATCATCAGCAAGACTTCATATATCTTCTAATATTTTATTAAAATCTTCTCATTCAGTAATATCCTCTCATTCAGTAATATCTTCTTTTCATTCTAACCCACTATTTTCGTTTTCTAAAATTAATTCTCATTCATTTCCCTTAGATTCAGTATCTCATTCTCAAATAGTTTTCTCTAACTCAGGCACTTCTCATTCAGCTTGAGACGTCTCATCTCAAGTGTCTATAGCTTTTTGTTTATCTTCAACTTGTTCAGGAGTTCAACCTTCAACTCATTCATCTTTAGAAGGTTTTTCTAAACTACCATAGTTAGCTTCTCATCATTCTCACACAGAATACAAATCTAATAGATCTAAATTATTTTCCATGTTTATTAATTATTTTTAAAAACTAAAATAATAATAATTATTTTATTCAATAAATCAAGAAATTATCAAAAATAATTTCTAGCTTTCCTCAATATTTTATCATATTCTTGTAGGTTATTATATTTAGGAGGCTGTGTTTTAGATTGTGTAGCCTGCTTGTTTGACTGTTCGTAGTTATTTCATCAAGTATAGTTATTTCAAGTATAATTATTTCATCAAGCATAATTATTTCATCATTCTTTTTTATTTTCTTTAGCTAATTGTTTTTGTGCATCTTGTTGAACTTCTTGATTGGTAGCTAAAGAATCACTCGCTACTTTTTTATATTTTTCATCAGATATTAATATATCAGACGGTAAATTATATAACTTAATTAATTTTTTTATTAATGGTACTCTATCTATAAGTTGTCTTTGTCTTACTGGATCTTTATCTAGTAATTGTAATGTTTGTTGTATAAACTCAACTAGTTGACTTCTTTCTACTTCCATAGTAGTAGATTTAAGACTATTGAGTTCTAATATAACATCATATTGTCATAAAATATCGTCTATAGTTATATCTTTAAATAAATATCAATCCTCTCAAGTTATTCTTACTTCTAATGTTTTTTTTCATTGTTTATTTAAATAATTCATTAATAATAATGATAGTTTTCTAATAATCTCTGTTAAACTTTCATTAACATTATCTAACAGTGGTTTTAACCTTTGTTTAATAATTTGAGCCTTTAAACTTGCACCAGTAGCACTTCTTTCTACAGGAACACCTCCCATACTATATTGGTTTGGTCATTCACTATATTCTGTATACTGTATTAAACTATTTATTAATTCAAATCAATTACTATTAGGTTTCATTATTTCTATACTTTGTATAGCTGGCTTATCTCATCTTTTCTTTATTATTTTAAACGGAGTTAGTTGGAAAAATTCATCAACCTTATCATCAATGATACTTCATTCATCAGCTTCAAACATTGGAGATACATTTATCTTTAAACTATCCGCTTGTCAATTATATACAAGATTAGCTAATTTTTGAAAGTCTAATAAATTTATTCATACTCATTTACTATATAATCAGTTTCACACTTCTGAATTAATAGCTACAAATGGGTATCACTCAAATGGAAATATTGTTTGTCAATCATACATAACGTATCAATTAAATAACAATATCATTTTACTTCATTCATAATATTCTACAACTTCTATTACATCATTATCATACGGTAATACTTCAAAGAAATTTAACATATCAAGATTTTCTAATTGTTTAATTATTTCGTCTGTTCATATAGTTCAGACGGAATCTCAAGTAATCATACTTTCAGCCCGAGCTACAAATTCATCTTCATGGAAATGTATTTTTTTTACTAATGAATAATTTTTTTTATTTATATATTGAGGCTGTTTTTTAATTGTAAGTATTTGAGCTTTATTTAAATTTAAAATAGATTTATATTTTTTTAATGCTGTATTAATTGGCATTAACTTTCTGTAAAACACAAATCTCGCGTCAGACAATTCTTTTACAGCTGGATCTACAAACAATTCAAATGGACTTACATTTGTTAATTCTGGTAGTATATTTTTATTTGTATAACTTTTATATTGCTTTCAATCAAAAAATTTAATTTCGTCATTATTAATATCTAATCAAACTTTCACAAAACTACTTCATAATAATATTACCTCTTTCAATGTTTCATAAAATCTATATCTTACTTTTGCTGTATCAAACATCCAATCAACAAGTAATTGATATTTGTCAGCTTTTTTTACGTCTTCCTTTCATCTAGGTAAAACTTTAAATTGTATATCCGAATCATATAAACTACTAAACAAAGTATCTACTATCATTTTTATTAAAGGGAATACACTATTTTCTCTCCATTCTAGATCCATTAATTTATTAGCTACTTTTTTATCTCATCAAAATAAATTATAATTTTTATAAACATCTATGTATTTTTTAAAATGTCTATTCTCATAATATTCTACAACACTTCATAAATAACTATTAAAATCATTTCTAAAAACCACATCTTTATTTAATAATCAACTATCTGTTGGTTCAGACATTTGTTGTCTAAGTTTATCATATTTTGCTTTTAAAGACATATTTATATATTAATAATTTAAATTTATGTTAAGTAATCAGGCGGTGTAAACATATTAGCAATTTGTATAACAGTAGGCTTCTTTCAGTATCATTTTAATTTTGTATATAAATTTATTGCTCTCATTATATTAGTATAATCTGTAATTATTGTTCAATCTGGAGCAACTGTGACTGCATTATCTATTACCTCTTTAAGTTTTTTAAATACATAATCATCATCAAGTCATATTTCTTCTAATTTTTTACTTACCTTCTTAAACATTTCTTCTTGAGTATCAACTACTCATCAATTATTAGTTACATCTAAATTATTATTTAAAGTAGAT
>Ga0256842_1003205_pt1 | contig 11078 bp, 9 predicted proteins | sample 4559240metaG_FD_185973 | JGI IMG/M metagenome (GOLD analysis project Ga0256842, IMG submission 185973) | Hydrothermal vent microbial communities from Guaymas Basin, Mexico - 4559-240 | ecosystem: Environmental > Aquatic > Marine > Hydrothermal vents | place: Mexico: Guaymas Basin | collected...
GCTTGCAAGAAAAATTAGCGTATTAGTTGGGTTTTTCTCTTTCCTCCTTTCTCTCGCGGGTGCTCAGGTTAACGCGCAGGTTTTCGAGCTTGGCACGATGGAGGTTTACGGCTCCTATCTTGAAGATGAGCCTTCATCATGTTCTGTAATATTTCCAGATCAATACAAAGGTGAGTTTAAGGATCTCGGTGATTTGCTTTCTAATGTACCGGGTGTTAGGGTGACAAGACTTGGTGGGCGAGGTGCCTATACCGTAATCTCTATAAGGGGAAGCACAGCGGGGCAAGTAGCGGTTTATCTTAACGGGGTTTTGATGAATATGGGGGGAGAGTATGCTGTGGATCTATCAACGATTCCATTAAACGCTGTTGAAAAAATAGAGGTCTACAGGGGAAGCGTCCCAGCCCGCTTTGGTATTGCCGGGATAGGAGGGGTAATAAACATTATCACAAAGAAAAACGCTAAGTTTGATACCGCTAGATTTACGGTTGGATCTTTTAGGACATATCGCTTTGAAATCTTAAAGAAATTAAGGAAGGGGTTGCTTTCCCTTAATCTGGAGAGCAGTAAGGGAGACTATCCTTACCATAACGATAACGGTACCCCCTATACTCCGGGTGATGATTATGATACGAGAAGGAAGAACAACGCTTATAGAATTTCAGATATAAGAATTTCTAAGGATATGGATGGAACCAGATTATTTTTCGCCTATTTTACTAAGCATAGGGAGCTTCCTAATCCTGCTCCTGGGGATGATAGGAAAGACTGTGTGTCTCACTCGAATCTTTCATTAAGTCGCTTCATAGGGGAAGTTTCAAGAGATTTCAGTTTTTCGGAACAAACCGCTGGAGAGGCCTCATTTTACTTTCTGCTTTCCCAAAAGGAGTTCTGGAACCCGAAAGGCGATCTTGGCTGGCCCGATCAAAAGCATAACTGGTACGATTCTGGGAAAATTGGCTTAAATTTTTCTTTAAGTCGCGTTTTGGGAGAGAACTCAATGCTTGAGTTTCACTTTGAGACTTTTTCAGAATATCTGAGACCGGGAGGAGATATAACCTCATCTACATGGTCGCCTCTTGAAAAGATCCATAGCTATTATAGAAAAGCGTTGATTTTATCTCTTGAATATACGCTTTCATCTGGCAACCTACTGTTGATACCTTGGATTAGATGGCTTAACTCGGCTGAGAACGGAGGGGAGCTTTCATCAAGCAGCGATCACCTCGGTTATGGCATAAGGCTGAAATACTCCTTAAGCGAGAGATGGAGTTTAAAATCAACATGGGGGAAATATGTGAGAATTCCTGATTTTTACGAGAAGTTTGGAGATGGGGCTTTTATCCTGCCCAATCCTTCTCTTAAAAATGAAAAAGGGGAGAATTTTGATTTTGGAGTGGAGTATAGAACATCCCTTTTCTCCGGGTATCTAACCTATTTCAGAAGCGATGTGGATGATCTTATTGAGCTTGTGATGGCTAACCCCAGATATGCTTATTACAAAAATATAGGGAGAGCGAAGATAGAGGGGGTTGAGCTCAGTTTTTCTAAAGCTTTTAAAAGGGGGTGGATGCTTAGCGTGTCTTATACTTACATGAACGCGGTTAATAAATCATCCGGGTATAGAGAGAATAAGCCTTTGCCTAATAGACCCAAACATAGTTTAAGCGCGAGATTGACCCGGGTTTCGGGAAAGTGGAGCGCTTTTGCGGAGGGGAGGTATGTAGGGGAGAATTACTTTGATACCGGAGGGTTGGTTAAGTTTAGCGATTGGTGGAGCTTAGATTTAGGTTTTTCGTATTTTATCTCTCAGGGGGAGAAAATAAGTCTCGTTGTAAGGAATATAACGGATAATCAGGATCTCAAAATTATGCCAGCTTCTTCCTTCGGTCCGGAGAGAATGGCGGATTATCCGCCTGTCGGGAGAAGCTTTTACTTAAGCTATATAAAAAACTTCTAAAGGAGGTGTTTCTTTAACATGAAGAAGCAATTAGTGTCATTAGTGGTTTTAGTTCTGTTAGCGTTCACAGCATTATGGGGTTGCGGTACAGGAGGAGGTTCATGGATTCCGAGCAATCTTTTTGCTGTCGTCGTTGGTGTTGACGCAGGGTATACATCAGCAAACGTTTCTACGGTGGATTTGAAAAGCGGAGATTTTACGGTTTCCCCAAGCGTTCTTTCTGGTTTCTGTGGTGACACGATAGTAAAAACTCACAAGAATTATGTCCTGCTTATAGAAAGACCCTCTTGGGGAACGGTTCCATCTCCCGTGCATCTTTATGAGGCTGGGAGCTGGGAAGTTCCTCTTAAGGAGTATAACCTTGGTAAAAATGTGCACGATGTGGTTTTCGTGGATGAAGAAGTTGCCTATGCGATACAATGGGGAGAATCATATGTAGAAAAATTTAACCCCCTTACCGGTGAAGATCTGGGTAAGATAAATTTGTCATCTTATGATACAGATGACATTCCTAATATGGATAAAGGAGCTTATGTTAACGGAAAGCTTTTCGTTACGCTTCAGAGGATGGATTCGGAAACCTACTCGTACGATACGGGTATGGTAGTTGCCATAGATACTGATAGCGATCAGATATCGTGCCCAATAGAGCTTAATGGGAAAAATCCTCAGGATATAGATTATTATGCTGGTAAGCTCTATGTTACAGAGCTTGGAAACTACTTTGACGCTTTTGATGATGTCATAGATGTGATAGATGTGAACTCTGGCGAGGTTAACGAACTGGTCAGTGCTCCTTTGGGAAATGAGGGTATGGATATATATGCTATAGAGATAACCTCCGATGGGGAAGGATACTTGCTGGGAGGCAAGTGGGAAACATCAGCCGTTTTTAAGGTTTATAAGCTGAATCTCGAGACCGGTGGGGTTGATCCTGATCCCATTTACAGTGGAGGGTATATAACTTCGATAAAGTATGATCCTGTATCTGGATATCTTCTCATACTTGATAGGGGAACGGGAGCGGGGGATGGAAAGCTTGTTATATATGATCCTGCCTTAAAGAGCATCGTCAGGCAGATTCCAGAAGAGGATTTGGGTTATCCACCATATTCAGTTGATATATCAGCCTTTGATTGATCTCCAAGCGACCACTTCCTCACCGCTTTAAAATAGATCGCTTTTAGGCGGGGAGGAAAGCTCCTTGACCTTTCCTCCCCGCTGCCTTAAACTAATTCTGAGGGGGATGAGGAGGATTGGAATGGTTTGAGAAGGGCGGCCCGCTTATGTATCCCATCCTTATCTGCTCTATATTTTCCTTAGCGATTTTCTTAGAACGCTTGTTTTATTTGCTCAAGAGGCGTCAAATAATAGAGCGTTTTAAGAAAAAGATAGAAGGGCTTTCCGGGGATACTAAGGAACTAAGGGAGATATTAATGGTTCTTGTTGAAGAGGAGACAATGAGGCTTTCAAAAGGCCTTGGAGCACTTTCTTTAATAGCGAGGATAAGCACTCTTCTTGGACTTCTTGGAACCGTATTGGGGATGGTGGAGGTTTTTAAAAAAGTTTCTGAGGGAAAGCTTGGAGATCCGGAGGCTCTCGCGGGGGGAATCTGGGTTGCTCTTATAACGACGGCATTTGGGCTATCAGTTGCCATTCCAGCCGTTTTCATGCATGGTTTTCTTTCTTCCTTGGTTTCTCGCAGAGAGGAGGAGCTTCTTAAAATAGGAGAGGAGGTACTAATTGAAAAGGCAAAGTCTAATAGGTAGAGTTACTATTCTACTTTTCTCTTTTTTGCTCTTTGCAGAAATTGGTTTCGCGTTTCCAATTGATTTAAAAGACTCTCTTGGAAATACAGTTAAATTAAAATCTACTCCGAGAAGGATAATTTCCCTGGCTCCTTCTATTACGGAAACCTTATTTGCAATAGGTGCCGGTGATAAGGTCGTGGGTGTAACAACCTTCGATGATTACCCTCCAGAGGTGAAAAGGATCTTTAAAGTTGGGGGTTTTTCAAATCCTAATCTGGAAAGGATACTTTATCTTAAACCAGACTTAGTTTTGGGAATTTCTAATATTCACGCGGAAATAGTAAAGCGCTTAAGAAAGCTAAAGGTGCCTTGTTTTACTTTTAAGCTTTTCGATAAGCTTTCAAAGCTCTATTATGAGATAGAAGTTCTTGGAAAGCTTACCGGCAGGGAAAAGAGCGCGGAAAACCTCGTTAAAAGGATAGAGAAAAAGATATATCAGTTGAGGGAAAAGGGAAGAATTCTTAAAAAGCACCCCAGGGTTTTTATGGCTATATGGGATAATCCCCTCGTTACGATTGGCAGGGGAAGCTATATTCATGAGCTTATTGAGATAGCCGGAGGAAAAAGCATAACCTCTTCTTTACCGGCACCTTTTCCTCTCTATAGCATAGAAAATCTCGCTAAAGAATCGCCGGATATAATAGTTGTCGCTGGAGGTAAAGGTGGTATGAGTTTAAGTAAAGAAAGGGTTTTAAGGATGCTTAAAGGAAGAGGGATAAAAGCGGTTGAGGAGGGAAATGTGTATGAAGTTGAGGGAAATCTTCTTTTTAGGTTATCGCCGAGAATAGTGGATGGAATAAACGCTCTTTACGAGATTTTTAGAAGATGGGCGGAAAAAGATTAAGAAAAAAAGAGGAAAGCTTTTTGGATTTAACACCATTGATAGACATAATTTTTCAGCTCGTCATATTTCTCGTTTTAACCACTGCTTTTATTCCTTTTGCTATCAAAGTTGAACTTCCTAAGGCTCTTTCCTCCCCTTTGCGTGAGGAAAAACCGGTTATAATTACCATAACGCGTGATGGAGCTATTTTTTGGGGAAAGGAAAGGATTTCTCTCTCTGATCTGATTCGTGAAGTTAAATTGAAAGGATTAGCAAGAAGCTATCTTATCAAGGGGGATAAAGGAGTTAAATATGGTTTAGTTATATCGGTTCTGAATGCTTTAAAGAAAAGCGGGGTAAGGAGGGTGGGTTTACTCGTTGAGCCAGAGCGCTAAATTTTGCTTCTTTCTTGGCTTATCTTTTCTATGCCATCTTATTATCCTGAGCTTCCTGCCACGCTTTGAGTTAACGCGCTCTCCTTCAGCGATATGGGTTAATATAGTAGAGCTTCCAAAGCCCAAAAGCTTAAATGTCAATGGGCGGTTTAAGCTGAAAGGGGGAGTAAGTGGAGGAAGCAGCGCGGAAGGAGAAATCCGTTTGCCACGGGTTCGGAGCTTACATTTGAAAGGAAGCCTATTTAAAACTCCCACGATGAGTTTAAAGCTTAGAGTTAGGGTCAAGCGAAAAAGACGTCATTTGTCAAAAGTAAGTAAAACAAGCGCTACTTCTAACTCAGAACCTGCTTCGAAAGGTGCATCTTTACCGAGTTTAAAAAAGAAAGAAAGGAGAAATGGAGGTTTTGGTAATCGCGGGGCAAACTTGGCAGTATCGAGTTTGGTTCCTCCAAAACCTTTTAAAATCACTAAACCGAAATATCCTATAATTGCAAGAAGAATGAGGTATGAGGGAACGGTTGTGCTCGATATTGAGGTTTTGCCGAATGGAAGCGTAGGAGAGGTCAAGGTTGTTGAGTCCTCGGGATACGAGATTCTTGATAAGGCAGCGATTAAGGAAGTTAAAAGGTGGAGGTTTATCCCTGCCGTTAGAAATGGAAAGCCTGTAAGAAGCGTGGTGAGAGAGAGGATAGTCTTTAAGATAAGATGATAAAGAGGTGGGGCGCTTATATTATCGGGGGAATCCTCCTGAGTTCGATACTCGCTTCGTTCTTTATAGGTGCAGTGAATCTAAAGCTTAAGGATATCATTAACGGTTCTCCGATTTTCTGGGAAATCAGATTGCCGCGAGTTATCAATGCTTTTTCGGTTGGCGCTGGACTCTCCATATCTGGGGCGGTTTTACAAGCTATATTTAGAAATCCCCTTGCCGATCCCTATCTTTTAGGTATATCATCGGGAGCGGCTGTTGGAGCTTCCTTGGGGATCCTGCTTGGACTGAGCTGGGGAGTTGGAGGTTGCTCATTTGTTGGAGCCTTGCTTTCTCTCTTTTTTGTTTACCGGATAGCGTTAAGGGAAGGATTCTTATCAACAGAAGGGCTTCTTCTTGCAGGGGTGGCAGTTAATGCCCTTTTATCCGCTGTTTTAGGGTTTCTTTTATATCTCGTTGGAAAGAGTATCCATGGAGTTCTATTCTGGTTGTGGGGGAATTTAAGCCTTTCTTCGTGGGAAACCTTGCTTAAAGTTCTTCCGCTTATTATTCTTTCAATCCTGGTTATATTAAGATATTCTGATGAGCTGAATGTAATGCTCTGGGGAGATGAGCATGCGGTGCAGATGGGGGTTGATGTTAGCAAAGTTAAAAAGATCGTTGTAGTGTTTGCCTCGCTTGCGACAGCCTCTTCCGTGGCATCAAGCGGAATAATAGGTTTCGTTGGTTTAGTTATCCCTCACATGATAAGAATATCTCTCGGCCCAGATCATAGGGTTCTTCTTCCTGCCTCTGCTTTGCTGGGGGGTGCGGTTTTAGTTCTTGCGGATTTACTCGCGCGAGAGCTTATATCTCCTGCGGAGATTCCGGTAGGTATAATAACGGCGCTTGGGGGGGCTCCTTTCTTTATTTTTCTCTTAAAAAAACATTATGGAAAAGATGCTGAAGGTTGAAAAAGTATTTGCGGGTTATGCTGATAGGTTAGTTTTAAAAGGCATAAGTTTTAGCTTGAAAAAAGGAGAGTTTTTAGCACTTCTTGGTCCTAACGGAGCTGGTAAAAGCACGATTTTAAGGGTGTTATCTGGAGTCTTACGTCCCTTTTCCGGAAAAATTCTTATTGAGAATAAAGATCTTGTTTCTCTATCTCCCAAGGATAGGGCGAAGCTAATTGCGGTGGTTCCTCAGCGAGTTAATTTTAACTTTCCTTTTTCGGTGGAAGAAGCCGTAGCGATGGGACGTTATCCATATGGGGGAAAAGGGAAAGAAGAAGTAGAGTGGGCGTTGAGAAAACTTGATCTCGAGCCTATACGGAGAAGAAAGCTTTTTTCACTCAGCGGAGGAGAGTTCAAAAGGGTTATGGTGGCTAAGGCTCTTGCACAGAAACCTAAAATACTACTGCTTGATGAGCCTTTGAGTCATCTCGATTTAAGGTATCAGCTTAAGTTACTTGAGCTTTTGAGGGAGCTTGTTAAAGGTGGCATGAGCGTAATATCCGTTTTTCACGATATTAATATGGCTTTTAGAGGACCATCCACTGTCATGCTTCTTAAAGATGGAGAAGTAAAGGCTCTTGGCGCTCCTCTTGAGATTATGACTCCTGAGCTCCTGAAAGATATATACGAGATCAGCGTGAAGAAGTGTAGCGCCTATGGAATTCCACACTTAGTATATTAAAAATAGAGGGGACTTCTCGCTTTTGCTGAGAAGTCCCCTCTATTTGGGGTGCCTTATACGGTTGCTTCCGCTTTCCTTCTGAGGAACCACAAGCCTCCTATTAGGGCAAGGCTGAATAGCACTATGCCTATGTTTAATGATGCTGCTGCGAAGGCGAGAGCCCCTATAATTAATCGCAGCCATAGTTTTAATTTTCCTCTTAAGTATCCCGTGATCGCTACCGCGAGCATGTACATGACAAGTATGGTGGCTAAAAGGTAATATATTATTTCCAAGGCTACAGAAAAACTCCAAGAGTTTACCGTTATCAGGAACATCTTGGGATGCAGGAAATAGATATATGGACCTATATATCCGGCTAACGCGTATTTCACCGAGTTTCGCGCGGTTTGCCAGAAATCCCCGCCTGCGAGGGCAGACCCTGCGTATGATGCTAAGGCTACCGGTGGCGTGAGATCAGCGAGAATTCCAAAGTAGAATACGAAGAAGTGAGCTGCAAGCAGCGCTACTGGGGGACCGTATCCTAATACTTTCTGGACATATATTCCGCCTGTGTTAGCTACGGCGTTATAAACCGCTGGAGCGGCAACGAGGGAGGTTATAACGTAGTTCGCAGTTGTAGGAACTCCCATACCAAGTATAAGACTGAAAACCATAGCCATAATGAGCAGGAGAATGAGTATTCCACCAGTAAGGTCTATAAGTTTATAACCGAGGCTGGTAACCAGTCCTGTCATGGTTAAAACTCCCTGTATAAGTCCCGCGCTTGCTGCGGCAAGCATAACCGAGGTGCTTGTTTTACCTGCATCTATCATGGATTCAAATGTGGCTTTATACATCTTTTTGCCCTCTTCACTTTTTGAGAAGTATCCGACGAGAAGGGAGAATATAATGCCAAAGATTCCGCTCATAAATAAGATCGATTCTTTTCTTATTCCAGTAAGCTTGGTCAGGGCTATAAACGCTAAGAAAAGAATGCTCATGAGGAATTTCTCATTGAATTGCACGTGCTTTGATTTAAATCCCATGGCGATAAGAAGTATAGCGAATGCTCCTAATACGATAGCGGTTACCTTTGCTAAGCTTTCTCCGGTAAACATTAATAAAACGGTGATCAGAAGGATAGCTGTGTAAAGCTGTTCTTGTCCTGGAATCTCGTCCTTGGAGATCCAAGCTACCCATATGGCTATACCAAGGGATGAAACTGCTGCTATATGTGGAGCTATTCCCCAGACGAGTGCTACGGTTATTACTATAATTGGAAGAAGTATATAAAGCTTTCTTACGAAATAAGACACGGGTGTAAGATGATCCTTCGGGAGTCCTTTTAGTCCTAATCTTTTCGTTTCAAGATCTATAAATATGTAAACCCCGGTATAATATATCAGCGCGGGTAGAACCGCCGCGATTATTATTCTATTGTAGGGAATGCCCAGAAATTGAGACATTATGAACGCTGCGGCTCCCATGATAGGAGGCATAAGCTGTCCGCCTGTGGAAGCAACGGGTTCAACGGCACCGGCTATCTCTGGAGGATAGCCTGCTTTCTTCATAAGCGGTATAGTGAAGGTCCCCGTTGTTAAGACGTTTGCAACGGAGCTTCCACTTACCGTTCCCATTAAACCGCTTGATACTACTGCTGCCTTTGCAGGTCCTCCGGATCTGGCTCCAAAGAGTGAGATCATAAGCTGGGTTATATAGTCGCTGACTCCTATCTTAAGCAAAAAGGCACCAAAGAAGATAAAGGCGAAGACGTAAATCGTCATAACAAAAAAGGGAATTCCGAAAATTCCCTGATCAAGATAAAGGTATTGAACGAATCTTGACCAGTTGTAATTAGTATCGTTTATTCCTATTGCTAAGAAGATGAGAACTATCGCTGGAAGTATCCAGCCCAAGCTTCTTCTTGTCGCTTCAAGAACCAGAGCTATGGCTATTAGGCCGAAGAGAATGTCCAGCTTGTGCACCTCGTAATATACCATGTATGAAGGATATCTTCCAAACATGTAGAACATGCTTGCTAAACCCAATATTATGAAGAGATAGTCATAGAAATAAACTTTTTTAAGATACTTTTCCTTTCGTCTGAACGGATATAGTAAAAAAGCTATAACCAAGATCATCCCGAGAACAAAAGCTTCTCCCTGCTTGTTCTGAAATCCATGTTGGAGGATCTGAATTTTTAGTCCCAATCGGGATAATAAATCATATAAGGAGAAGTTAAACCTGAATATAAAGAGGATTTCGTAAACTCCCATTGCAATGGCTGCCAGCTTGACTATGAGATCAAGTTTTGGTGATAGGGTTCTCGTTCTTTCGAGAATTACCTTTACTTTTTCTTCAGCTTTTTCTATCCTCTCTAATTCTTTTTCTTCCACTTCAATCCCCCCCAGCAAGTATGGAGATAAGAGGGACTTTGACTACCGCAAAGTCTACTATTCCCTCTTTCTTCATATCATGAACAATAAAATTGGAGTTTACTTTTATAGATACGTTATTAAGAGGAATAAACCAGTACCTCCATTCCCTTCCCATAAATATGTTAAGTTTCTTTACGAAGAAGCCTTTTTCCATTTTCTGAAAGCTTAAGGGTTGGCCAGCGTCAAACTGCTGCCATCTTTCCTCTACTGCCCAAATTCCTTTACCATTAACTTTGTAGATATCCACTACTTTAGTAAGAGATACGCTGTGGGTATAGGATATTATCATCGTTATAGTAGAACTAAAGAGGGGACAGTAGAACGTCCCCTCTTTAGTTCTGATTCTTAAAGCGCTTACCGGCAGTAGCGCTATTATAACGAGTGATAGAATTAAGGTTACTATAAACTTCTGCTTACGGCTTGAGGTTAGCGGGTACCTTAAGTCCATGCTCCTCATAGAACTTTATAGCACCGGGATGAAGCGGGATCATAAGTCCTTCGAACGCCTTGCTCATCTTTATCTGCTTGGCGACCTGGTGTGCCTTTGCAAGATCGTCAATGCTAGTGAAGAAGACCTTGGTTAGCTCGTAAACCACATTATCGGGAAGATCCTTATCAACAACAAGCGTAGACTTGACTGCTATGGTTGGAGTATCTTCCTCCATGCCATTGTAGGTTCCCTTTGGTATAACTACCTTTACGTAGAAAGGATAGCCCTGCTTATGGAGCTTGTCGATAACGCTATCGGGAACGGGTATAAGACGCACAGGTACCTTAACCGCTATCATGCTTATAGCAGGAGCAGGGAAGGCTATAACAGTGAACTCGGCGTCTACCTGACCAAGCACAAGGCTTTGAGCGGCTTCCTCAAAGGTCTGATAAATCTTGTTGATCTTGTTCCATATTCCAGCGGCTTTGAGAACTCTTTCGGCGGTCTGCGCACATCCGCTACCGGCAGCTCCCACGACAACTCTCTTACCAACAAGATCTTTCAAGCTTTTGATATTGCTGTCTGCTCTGACAACTATCTGAACCGGCTCTGGATAGAGGGTTCCAATTCCTCTAAGATCCTTAACTGGATGTCCTTTGAACTGTGCGATTCCATTCCACGCATAGTAAGTAACATCGTTCTGGATGATGGCAACCTGAGCCTCACCCTTTCCTATAGCTCTGGCATTTGCAACGCTTGCTCCACTTGTGACGCCCTTTGCGGAGATTATCTTGCTTTTCTTATTAAGAACTTTAGCGAACATAGAACCTATTGCGAAATAGACGCTGCCCGGTCC